>Ga0209603_1002973_pt1 | contig 15024 bp, 9 predicted proteins | sample COGITO_mtgs_1206_FD_184812 | JGI IMG/M metagenome (GOLD analysis project Ga0209603, IMG submission 184812) | Pelagic marine microbial communities from North Sea - COGITO_mtgs_120607 (SPAdes) (version 2) | ecosystem: Environmental > Aquatic > Marine > Epipelagic ... | reverse complement strand
ATAGAAGCTGAAATTCAAAATAAATGGCTATTTTCTTTAAAAAATGGAACTTGGCTCACTGGATGTGGAAGTGGTGCTTGGTTTACAATTGAAAAAAAAATAAATACAACTACCTACAAAGTGGCAAGATATACCTATGCTGGCATTAAAGATTTTGAAGGGGTTTTTAAGATTTCTGAAAATGGTTTTGACATGAATTTAGAGTATCAATTTACACATCCTACAAATTGCCTGGAAGCCTTTATTATTCAGAAGGAAAAAAAGTTTACTTTGAGAAGAATAAGAAACTAAATATTAATTTTTGGTGTGGTCGGATTGTATCCAAAATCGGCATCTTGCAATTCTATACCTAATTGATTGACCAAAAATCCAATACTTGCAAAATGATGAATTGCATGAGAGTGTGCATAGGCTAAAGCATTTTCCAGGGTATAATTAATGGTAATATCTCCGTTTCCTAGATTATCGGTCACCGAAATTATTTTTGTAAAGTCTTCATTTTTAAAATCATTTAACTGTTGAATCGTTTCTTTAAAGTAGCGAATCCCTTCTTCTGTTTGCGCTTCACAGATTGTATTTCTCTTTCGATCTGAAAAATCTACATGACCACTTTCGAACCCCTTAATAATAGAAGTAAAAGCATCTAAAACATGTCTTATATTGCACCCAATACTAGAAAAATAGGGAGGAACTGTAGCGTTACTGTACTCACTATCTGTAATTGAATTCAACAACTGAATGCCACGTTCTAAGTTTTCTACTATTGCTCTTATCATAAAAATATTCTTTACTTTTTACTTGTCATAAGTTCTAAATTGAATGCATAATCTCAGTATGCATGGCTTTTTTATAAAATAAAAAAACCCCCATTTTATTATGTGGGGGCTCTAATTTATAAAAACAAAATACATTAACGTATTAATTTCTTGTATTTTATTCGTTTTGGCATTAAATCACCACCCAAACGTTTTTTCTTATTTTCTTCATAATCTGAAAAAGACCCTTCGAAAAAGTAGACTTGACTATCTCCTTCAAAGGCCAAAATATGAGTACAAACTCTATCTAAAAACCATCTATCATGACTAATTACAACTGCACAACCTGCAAAGTTTTCTAATCCTTCTTCTAAGGCTCTTAGTGTATTTACATCCAAGTCGTTTGTTGGTTCATCTAGAAGCAATACATTTCCTTCTTCTTTGAGAGTCATTGCCAAATGCAAACGGTTACGTTCTCCTCCAGAAAGTGTTGAAACCTTTTTGTTTTGCTCACTTCCGGAAAAATTAAAACGGCTTAAATAGGCACGAGAATTTACTTGCTTCCCTCCCATCATAACTAAGTCTTGTCCATCGGAAAAGTTTTGCCAAATAGATTTTTCAGCATCAATATTGCTATGCGCTTGATCTACATAGGCCAATTTTGCGGTTTCTCCCACCTTAAATGTTCCTCCATCTGGATTCTCTTCTCCCATAATCATCCTAAAGATGGTTGTTTTACCGGCTCCGTTCGGACCAATGATCCCTACAATTCCTGCTTGTGGGAGATTAAATTCTAGATTTTCATACAGTAATTTATCTCCATAGGCTTTAGAAACTCCAGCTGCTTCAATAACATTGGTTCCCAAACGAGGACCGTTAGGAATGTATATTTCCAACTTTTCATCTACTTGCTTTTGATCTTGACTCATCAATTTGTCATAATTCTTCAAACGTGCTTTTTGCTTTGTTTGACGTCCTTTTGCTCCTTGACGAACCCATTCTAATTCTCTTTCCAATGTTTTTTGACGTTTAGAAGCTGTTTTGCTTTCTTTTGCCATTCTTTGCGATTTTTGATCCAACCAGGAAGAATAATTTCCTTTCCAAGGAATCCCTTCTCCTCGATCCAATTCTAAAATCCATCCTGCTACATTGTCTAAGAAATATCGATCATGAGTTACCGCTATTACAGTTCCTTTGTATTGTGCCAAATGATGCTCTAACCAATGTACCGATTCTGCATCTAAATGATTGGTGGGTTCATCTAATAATAGAATTTCTGGCTCTTGCAACAACAATCTACAAAGGGCAACACGTCTTTTTTCTCCGCCAGATAAAACACCTATTTTCTTATCCGAATCGGGAGTTCTTAAAGCGTCCATCGCAATTTCTAGTTTGGTATCTAATTCCCAAGCATTTGCTGCATCAATTTTGTCTTGCAACTCTGCTTGTTGGTGCATTAGTTTCTCCATCTTATCTGCATCAGAATAGACTTCTTCCAAGCCAAACATGTCATTAATTTTGTTGTATTCTTCTAATATTGCAACAGTTTCAGCAACCCCTTCTTTTACAATTTCTAGAACTGTTTTTTCTGGATCTAACTGAGGCTCTTGTTCTAAATAGCCCACATGATACCCAGGAGAAAAAGTAACATCTCCTTGAAAATTTTTCTCTACCCCAGCTATAATTTTCAATAGGGTTGATTTACCGGATCCGTTTAAACCAAGAATTCCAATTTTTGCTCCGTAAAAGAAACTTAAATAGATATCTTTTAATACTTGTTTCCCTGTAGATTGATAGGTTTTAGAAACCTTATTCATCGAGAAAATTACTTTTTTATCGTCTGACATTTTTATATTAATGTAAAATTTAATCTTAAATAATTATACTCTTCCTTTCAATGCATTAAAAACCCATGCAATGGCAAAAAAACCGCCACCAACAGCACCGAAGCCCCAAGCTGACACTTCTCTATACTTAATAAGCCCTAAGGCAATTAAACCCAATCCTACAATTATCATTATAAGAGTTGCCCACGAAAGGACTGTATTTTTGTTCATCATTTTCTTTATTATTTAGGGTAAAATATTGTTTATTTTTAATTGCAAAAATAAAAAATTGAATCTTTCTATGTTTAAAATCTTCTATTTCTTCCTCTACCACCTCTCCCCATGCCATTGCTAGGTGGTCTTGCACTAGTGTTTCTGGGACGTTTTGGCAATAATTCTCTTTTCACATTTTTCTGATACTTTATCCACTTCTTGTATTGTTTTTTTGACAAGACAGTTTTGAAAGCACTATTAATGGTTTCTTCAAATTTTGCAACAGAATCTCTGATAGGCAAAATCACCATTTCTATATTTTTACGAAGCTTCCTTCTGAGGTCTGGATTGGTTCTAGATTGTTCTCCAATTGTATTGACCAAGACTTCCAATTCGCGTAACTCTTGAAAGTTTAAAAAAGAAATGTTTTTGATTTTACTATTGTAATTTCGGAGTTCTTTCGTGGTGATTTTTTTTAACGCTTCACTTTTTACTTTAATTTTTTTGGGTATTTCATCTATATTATAATAAAAAATATTTGCAGCATTTTTAGCATTATATTTTAACATTTTAGGGGGTTCCTGAGCATTCAGTAAAAAACTTTGAAACACTAAAAGTAGGAGGACTGTTTTTTTCATAGAAATGAGATCTAAAGTACTGTATTTTTTTAAAAAATATTTTGTTCCGTAAAAGTAATTAAAAATCTATAAACGAGCAGCTAATCTTGCCCCTTGATTGATGGCTCTTTTTGCATCCAATTCAGATGCAAAGTCAGCTCCACCAATAACATGCACCGTTTTCCCAGCATTTATTAGCGGTTGATGTAGTTCTTTAAATGGAGTTTGACCTGCACAAATTACAATGGTATCCACCTCTAAAATTTTGGTTTCTTCATTTTGAATGTAATGCAGTCCTTTATCGTCTATTTTCGAATACCTAACATCTCCAATAAATTGAACTTTTTTCTTCTTTAAAGTAGATCTGTGAATCCAACCTGTAGTTTTACCTAAATTCCCTCCAAACTTTCCTTTACTTCTCTTGAACATAAAAATTTCTCTTGGTGAGGGATGAAATTCAGTTTTTACGTTCTCGATACCACTTCGAGCTTCTAGGGATTTATCGATTCCCCATTCTTTTAACCAAGTATCTATATTTTGTGAGGCAGCAGCTCCGTCATGCGACAAATATTCGGAAACATCAAAACCAATTCCGCCAGCACCAATAACTGCAACTCTTTTACCTACTGGTTTTTTAAATTTTAAAACGTCTAGATAACTCAACACTTTTTGATGTTCAATTCCTTCAATTTTTAAAACTCTTGGTTGAATTCCAGTTGCTAAAATTATTTCATCAAAATCTGAATTTATTAAGTCTTCATTAGTAACACGGGTATTTAATTTGAGTTCAACCCCTTGCAATGCTATTTGTTTGTTAAAATAACGCAACGTTTCATAAAATTCTTCTTTTCCGGGAATCTGTTTTGCAAGATTAAATTGTCCTCCTATTTCTTTATCAGCGTCGAATAATGTTATATTATGACCTCTTTGGGCAGAAATTGTTGCTGCTGCTAAACCTGCGGGTCCAGCGCCAATAACGGCAATTTTCTTTTTATTTTTGGTTGGAAGATAGTTCAATTCTGTTTCATGACATGCTCTTGGATTCACCAAGCAACTTGCCACTTTTTGCTCAAAAACATGATCTAGACACGCTTGGTTACAACCAATACATGTATTTATTTCATCTGCCTTTTCTGCTGCTGCTTTATTCACCCATTCTGGATCTGCTAAAAAAGGTCTTGCCATGGAAATAATATCTGCATCTCCATCTGCCAGCACTTTCTCTGCAGTTGCTGGCATATTAATTCTATTTGTGGTTACTAATGGAATTTTAATTTCTGCTTTCATTTTTTTGGTGACCCAAGTAAATGCTGCTCTCGGAACTGAGGTCGCAATCGTTGGAATTCGTGATTCATGCCAACCGATACCCGTATTAATAATGGTAGCGCCCGCTTTTTCTATTGCTTTTCCTAATTGTACAACTTCTTCCCAAGAACTTCCATTTTCTACTAAATCTAACATCGATAATCGATAAATTATGATAAAATCTGGACCAACAGCTTCTCTTGTTTGGGTAACCAATGCAATGGGCAAGCGCATTCTATTTTCATAATCACCTCCCCAACCATCAGTTCTTTTATTGGTTCTCTTTGCAATAAACTGATTGATTAAATACCCTTCAGACCCCATAATCTCTACACCATCATATCCTGCTGTTTTTGATAATTTAGCACAGTTTACAAAATCGCGAATAGTTCTTTGAATTCCCGACTGAGTCAACTTAAAGGGTTTGAAAGGGGTTATTGGTGATTTTATTTTAGAAGGAGCAACATTAAAGGGATGGTATCCATAACGCCCAGAATGTAAAATTTGCATACAAATTTTACCTCCTTCTTTATGAACTGCATTGGTTATTTTTTGGTGTTCTTTGGCGTGTTTCTTGGTAGACATTCTCGCTGCAAAGGGACCGGTCCAACCTTGAATATTTGGCGAAATCCCACCAGTAACAATAAGCCCTACTCCTCCTTTAGCACGTTCTGCATAATAGGCAGCTATTTTATCAATTCCTTTTTTTTCTTCTTCTAATCCTGTATGCATAGAACCCATCAGAATTCTATTTTTTAAGATTGTAAACCCTAAATCTAAAGGCTCAAAAATATGTTTGTATTTCATTTCTATTCAAGTTAAATTTACTATGCATGCATAACATCTAGCAAGATACCTTTTATTTATTGAATGAAAAAACGAATGAAATTGAATCTAACTAAAAAACTCCTTGGAAGGTCCTCTTTAATAATAATTTTGGAAAGAAAACTTCAGAAAAAAGTAGCAAATATATTTGTAAAGATCAATATAAATAGCCCATTTTACCTTGTTGATAATCACGCATTGCTTCTAATATTTCAGTTTGGGTATTCATAACATAGGGACCATATTGAGTCACTTTTTCTTGAATAGGCTCGCCGGATAAGATTAAAATTGTACTGGTTGTTTTTGCTTCGAATTTGATTGAATTTCCATCTTGATTGAAAACAATCATTTGATTTTCACCTTTTTGTAAAACTGCAGTATCATTTACTAAAATGCTGCCCTCTAATACATATATCAAAGACTGGTGATTTTGTGGAATATCAACTTCAAGCATTCCATTTTCTTTTGCTAATACTGTAAAAACATTAACAGCTGTTTGGGTTTTAATCAATCCGATTTGCTCTTTTTGACTTCCTGCAATTATATTTAATTGTACTTTTTGATTCTCTGAGAATATTTTAGGAATTTGAGTTGCTTCTAAATGTTGATAATTTGGAGGCATCAACTTATCTTTTGCAGGCAAATTTAGCCACAACTGAATTCCTTCCAGGGTACCTCCTTTTTTTACAAATTCTTTGGTAGGAGCTTCTGCATGAACAATTCCGTGCCCTGCAGTAGTCCACTGAACATCTCCTGCTTTCACAACCATCTCATTTCCAAGTGAATCTCTATGAAATTGCTCACCTTTAAAAAGCAATGTAATTGGCTCAAAACCTCTGTGAGGGTGCGGTCCTAAATCGAAAGGATTGTTAAATTCTGAGATTGCATAAGGACCATAATGGTGAAGTAAAATGAACGGATCTACATTTTCGACTCCTTCTGAGGGTAATGGTTGACGCAATCGTATGGGCCCCATATTTACAAATGGGCTTGCTATATTGTGTTGGATCGATTTGAGTACTTTCATTTTATAAATTGTTTTTTAGGAATGGATGTTTTTTTATCTAATTTTATCTAATAAATTACTTAAAACGGCTGCATCTTCCTCGGATAATTTATCTAAAAAAGTAATATTTCCATTTAAATCAATCGAAGTTAATAGGGATAGGCCAGCTTTTGTAATTGTAACATAAACAACTCTTCGGTCTTCTTTACAGCGCATTCTTTCAATCAATCCTTTTTCACACAGCTTATCCATCAAACGGGTGGCATTTGGTGCACGCTCTATCATTCTATTTTTAATGAGTTGTACCTTGATTTCTTTTTTTGCACCTCTTAAAATTCTAAGAATATTGTACTGCTGGGGAGAGATTCCATAAGGTTTGAAAAAATCATTCTCTTTGCTATTCAACCAATTTGCAGTATACCTTATGTTGATAAGTGCTTTTATTTTTTCAGACACAAATTGAGACTGTATGTCTTTACCAATATCTCCCATAACTATCCTTTTAACATTAAACTTTACATAATTTTATTGAATTCATCTGAGGATGGTACTCGATAAATTTTATCATCGACAAAAAGAGTTGGCACTTTTACATGCCCATCATACAATTATTTGGAATGCATTTTTGCAGTTTCGTCTTTTAAAAGGTCTTTATATTCAAAAGAAATTTCTCCAATTCTTAAAAAAATTTTAAAAGCAACTGCATGTGCATGACCTTGCTTGGCCTATAGGCGTATTCTCATTCTTGTTTTTTTTAATCTGTGTCAAAAATACACTATTTGTATTTATTTCCCAAGGAATCTATTTTAAATGCAATTAATTTGTTTTGCAACACTTCTAATAATAATTGATTTTGATATTATAATATTCTTATTTTAGCATGCAGAATTTGTTCTTTTTATCATGAAAAAAATCCTATCATTAATAATCTTATTATCTTTTGTTTCTATCTTCTCCCAGAATGGTGCTTCCAACTGTGAAGGTGCTGAACCATCCTGTTCCGATGAAAACGGTGTTAAAATATTTCCAAATGTAACTGGATCCCCAGATGGTGGAACCATTGGATGTTTGGGACAAACACCAAATCAGGCTTGGTTTTTCATAAAAATTGATCAAACAGGCTCTTTAGAATTTGATATCATTCAAAATAGCTCATTCGATGTAGATGGAAATCCAAACGGCACCGACTTGGATGTTGATTTTATTGCATGGGGGCCCTTTCGAACTGCTGAAAATAACTGTTCTAGCTTAGAGTACAATGCAGGAATTGGTCAAAGCAACACCTCTGAATCTGGGGTTCTTAACAACTACTATATTGATAATCAAGACATGTCAAATGTTATCGATTGTAGTTATTCCAGTCGATTTATTGAAACCTTTAGAATTCCAAATGCAAATGCCGGTGATTACTATGTATTGTTGGTAACTAACTTTTCGAACGCTGATGGTTTTATCAAACTAGTTCAAACTAACTTTGGAGAGGCAGGTGCTGGTGTCACAGATTGTACTATTGTAGTAGGTGAATTGGGGCTGGATCAAGATGTATGTGTTGGAACCGATGTTGAATTAGACGCAACTCCAACTACTGGAACTGTAGATACTTACGAATGGCAGTTAGATACTGGGGCTGGATTCAATACACTTGCTGGAGAAATAAGTGCTACTCTAAATATCACAAATAATGTTTCTGGAATTTACAAAGCAATTGTTACGGATACTGAAGGAAATATTGGACAAGATGAAGTAGAAATCACCTTTTTTGACGTTCCAACCGCAACCACTCCGGACAATGTAGAAATCTGTGATCCAGATCGAGATGGATTTCATGCTTTTGACTTTGATACTGATGTTACTCCACAAATATTAAACGGCCAGTCTACAACCGATTTTGAAGTTTTATATTTTACAAGTTTTGCCGATGCGGAAGCAAATGTAGCAGGAACCAATATTAGTGGGAGTAGTTATACAAATGCAACTGCTTTTACATTGGAAACTATTTTTGCTAGAATCCAAAACATCGGTGTAGAAGCCTGTGGTGATATTGTCGAATTCACCATTCAAGTATTTGATGAACCAACTGCCAACGATCCTGGACCTCATGTTTTCTGTGACGACAATGGGGACGGATTTCATACATTCAATTTCAAGGCAGATACCACACCACTGATTTTAAATGGACAATCTGACACGGACTATGAGGTGCTTTATTTTAACAGTTTGATTGCGGCTCAGGACAATATCGCAGGCACAAATTTGGACGATACCAACTACACAAACACAACTGCATTTTCTGTTGAATCTATCTTTGCTAGAATTCAAAACAACACCAATACAAGCTGTTTCAATATCATCGAATTTACCATTGACGTAATTGATGAACCCGTTGCAAATACGCCAACAAATATCGAAATCTGTGACGCAGATCGAGATGGATTCTATGCTTTTGATTTTGATACCGATATTACTCCGCAAGTGCTAGGCACCCAATCGGATACTGATTACGAAGTGCTCTATTTTACAAGCCTTGCCGATGCGCAAGCAAATGTAGCAGGAAGCAATATTAATGGAAGTAGCTACACAAACACTGCTGCATTTACATTGGAAACAATTTATGCTAGAATACAGAATGATGCCATTTCAAGCTGTAATCAAATTATCGACTTTACCATTCAGGTGTTTGATGAACCAACGGCCAATGACCCTGGAAATCTTGTTTTCTGTGACGACAACGGGGACGGATTTCATACATTCATCTTTGATACAGATACAACACCTGTTATTTTAAACGGGCAATCTAACACAGACTTTGAAGTACTTTATTTCAATAGTTTGGTTGCGGCTCAGGACAATATTACAGGTACAAATATTGATGGGACGGGTTACACAAATACAACGGCATTTACAATTGAATCTATCTTTGCTAGAGTTCAAAATAACGCCAAAACAAGCTGTTTCAATATTATCGAATTTACCATTGATGTGATTAATGAACCTGTTGCAAATACGCCAACAAATATTGAAATCTGCGACACGGATGGAGATGGATTCTATGCTTTTGATTTTGACACAGTTAGTACTCCTCAAATATTAGGGTCTCAATCGGATACTGAATACGAAGTGCGCTACTTTACAAGCCTTGCCGATGCCGAAGCAAATATAACAGGAACCAATATTAATGGAAGTAGCTACACAAATGCCGCTGCTTTTACTATTGAAACCATCTTCGCTAGAATTCAAAACATCAATAATACAACCTGTGGAGATATTGTAGATTTTACCATTCAGGTGTTTGACAATCCAATAGCAAATGATCCCTTAGATGTTGAAATTTGTGATACCGATAGTGATGGGTTTCATACTTTTAATTTTGATGCAGATATTACTCCACAAGTGCTCGCAGGACAAGCTATATCAGATTTTACAGTGACTTATTTCTCAAGCCTTAGTGCTGCACAAGATAATATTGCAGGTACAAATTTAGACGGTACAAGTTATACAAACACAACCCCATTTGGAATTGAATCGATCTTTGTTAGAATTCAAAATAATGCAAACAACTCTTGTAGCGATATTGAAGAATTCACCATTCAGGTTTTTGACAACCCTGTTGCAAATGCTCCAATAAATATTGAAATTTGTGATACAGACAGAGATGGATTTCATGACTTCAATTTTGATGCAACGACTACTCCTCAAATATTAAATGGACAAAATACTTCTAACTTTGATGTCTCATATTTCACGAGCCTTACTGATGCTCAAAATAATATAGCAGGCACAAATATTAGCAGTTCAAGTTACACCAATACAACTGCTTTCACTCAAGAAACAATCTATGCACGAATTCAAAACAACGCAAATACAGCATGTAGTGCTATCGTCGCATTTACCATCAATGTAAATGATGTTGCAAGTCCAAATCAACCCACAATGTATCGCCTCTGTGATGATGAATTAAGTGGTTCTAACTCAGACTTAACTACGACTAGTTTTTTATTAGATACCAAAGACAACGAAATATTGGGTCTAACAAATTCGAATTTAGATTTTTTGATTTCTTACCATACAACTTCTGTTGGGGCTCAAACAAGTGCAACTACTGATGTGATTGATAAAACAGTTCCCTATACAGTAACAGATAGCCAAAATGTATTTGTTCGTATTGAAAATAGAAATAATCCAGATTGTTTTATCGCTGCCGATGACAGTATGGGCAGTACATTTACTTCTTTTGAATTAAAAGTAGACCCATTACCAACCTTAACAAATCCGGCTGAATTTATTCAATGTCACAATGAAATAGACCTTAGTACTACTGTTATTTTAACAGACGCCATTCCAATACTTTCTCCGAATTACATTGCAAATGGTGAAGTTTTTGAATTTTATGCCACAGAATCTGATGCCAATGCTGGAACTTCTGAAATTACAGGGTCAGATTTACAAACCTATCCTGTTACAGGAACAGGAGAAGCTTGGGTTCGAGTCTTTTCTGATCAAGGATGCTATCGCATTGGAAAAATTAATATTACCATTAATTTTAGTGCAGACATCCCTTATGATCGTTCATATACTGCCTGTGATGATTTCTTAGATATTGATGGGAATGACAATGCAAATAATGACGATACGGATGGGATTGCCACATTTGACTTTAGTGAAACCGAAAATGAAATAAAAGCTTTCTTTCCGGCTGCATCTAGACCTGATTTGGATGTTTTTTATTACGAAACTGAAAGTGACAGAGCTTCTTCCGTAAATGACATCAACAGTCAAATCGCAAATCATAGAAATAACAACGATCCAAGTTTTGCAAACAACCAAACCATTTATGTTAAAATAATCAACAATACAAATAATGGATGTACTGGAACCGCAAATATCTTTTTACAAGTAGACCGAGTTCCTACTGCAAACAACTTAGCACAACCGCTTTCTTTGTGTGATGATTTTGATTCGGGTTCTTCTGAGGATGGGGAGAACATCAACATCAATTTAAGACAAACGGTCAACGAGATCTTAGGACCTTCGCAAGCGGAAGCTGATTTTATCGTGACTTACCATACTTCGCAAGCGGATGCGTCTTCGGGGAATGCCCCTATTTTGAATGATACCAACTTTAGAAATACGGCTCCGGCGGGCTTTGTGCTTGGAACGGTAAGCCGACAAACAATTTATGTGCGGGTGGAGGATCGAAATAAAGTTCCGGCCTGTTTTAATGATCATCTTTCTTTTGATATTGAAATTAAACCTTTACCTGCTTTAGAGAATACGATTGCTGCTATTGAGGTTTGTGATGTGCCTACGGCTACCGATAGTGATCCTAGAAATAGGGTTGCTCAAAACATTGATGCAACGATTAGAAATGCCGATATTTTAAATGGTAGGGATCCGAGCATTTTCTCGGTGCGCTATTACAAATCGCAAACCAATGCTTTGGCGGATGTGGACAGAATTGACATCGCAAACTTATTGGATTATGAGAATGATCCTGCGAACACATCGTTTCCTTTGAATGTAAATAGTGATGCTCCGGGGATTGAAACTCTCTTCTTTGTCATTTACAGTGCGGAGACGGGTTGTGCTTCGGAACCTTTTACGCTGGACATTCGCATTTATCCGGAACCTAATATTCCTGTTAACATCAACAATTATACGGATTGTGATACGGATAATAATGGGCTTGGGAATGACACGGATGGAATTCTTGAAAACATTGCTTTTTCTTCTAAAATAACGGAGGTACTGGCCAATTATACTACTGCGGAACAGTCTAATTTTACGGTCTCTTTTCACGAAAGTTTGGCTGATGCGCAAACGGGTAATGGGGCTTTGGATACGAATGCTTATATGAATACGGCGAACAATCAAACTATTTTTGTGCGGGTGTTGAACAATCAAACGGGCTGTGTCGCGGATGATTTGTCGTTTGATATTATTGTGAATCCTTTGCCTTCTTTTGATCCGTTGGATCTCTCTCAGGTGGCTTGTTTGAACAATTTACCTTTGACATTGCAGGTTGACAATCCTTTAACGGGCTATACTTATAGCTGGGTGGAGAATCTCTCTGGGGATGAAATTAGTACGGCACAGTCGGTGGACATTCGGGCCGGGGGTACTTATACTTTAACGGTAACTGACAGGGTAACGTTGTGTAACAGAATAGAAATCTTTGATGTGATCGAATCGGAGGCGGCCACCATTACGAGTGAGCTTGTGGTGGTCATTGATGAAACTGCGGAGATTTTTGAAAATAACTTCTCCATTACGATTGACAGTACTCCGGGAATCTTGGGGATTGGCGACTATGAGTATGCCTTGTTGGATGAACTGGGTAATTTTGTCTATGGTTACCAGGACACTTTTGTTTTTGAGCAATTATCGGGGGGGTTTTATAAGGTCTTAGTTCGGGATAAGAATGGCTGTGATGAGAATGGCATTCCGGCTTCTTTGGTGGTCCCTGTGGTGGAATTCCCTGACTTCTTCACACCGAATGGTGATGGTATTAATGATACTTGGAATATTAAGGGGACCAATAGCAACTACTTCCCTTCTAGCGAAATTTACATCTACAACCGTTTTGGAAAGGTGGTCGCTAAGGTGGATTTATCGGAACAGGGCTGGGACGGAACCTATAACGGAAAAAGATTGCCTTCGGACGATTATTGGGTGTCTATTAAATTGGTGCCCTTTGATACCAACAAAAAAACAATCTTTAAGACTGGGAACTTTTCGTTGCTTAGGAAGTAAAGAAGTAATTCTATTTTAAAGGAATGAACTATTTTAGACCATAAAAAATGATTATTTTTACTGTCTAATAAATACATCCCCATGGATATAAACTTCAACAAAAACGAAGATTTTAATAAACTTTTAGTTTCAGATTTACGCAAACGCTTTGCCAAAGTAAAGCTGGGTGGAGGACAAAAACGTATCGACAAGCATCACGAAAAAGGGAAAATGACTGCTCGTGAAAGGGTAGACTACCTGTTAGATAACAAAACAAAGTCTATAGAAATCGCTGCCTTTGCCGGTGATGATATGTACAAAGAACACGGAGGGTGTCCTTCTGGTGGTGTTGTTGTAAAAATAGGTTATGTCAAAGGAAAACAATGTATTGTTGTCGCCAATGATGCAACCGTAAAAGCAGGAGCTTGGTTTCCAATTACGGGAAAAAAGAACTTACGAGCACAAGAAATAGCCATCGAAAACAAAATTCCAATCATTTATTTAGTAGATTCTGCGGGTGTATATTTACCCATGCAAGATGAAATTTTTCCTGATAAAGACCATTTTGGACGTATTTTCAGAAACAATGCCATTATGAGTAGTATGGGAATTACCCAAATTTCTGCAGTAATGGGAAGTTGTGTTGCAGGTGGAGCCTATTTACCTATTATGAGTGATGAAGCAATTATTGTTGACAAAACAGGTAGTATTTTCTTGGCCGGGAGTTATTTGGTAAAAGCAGCCATTGGAGAAAGTATTGACAATGAAACATTGGGTGGCGCAACCACTCATTGCGAGATTTCAGGAGTTACAGACTACAAAGCATTGGATGATAAAGATGCATTGGATAAAATTAAAGGTATTGTAGATAAAATTGGTGATTTTGAAAAAGCAGGATTTAGCAAAATCAAAAGTAAAGCACCAAAAGAAAATCAAGAAGATATTTTCGGGATACTTCCCAAAGAAAGAAATGCCCAATATGACATGTTGGAAATCATCAAACGATTGGTTGACAAATCAGAATTTGATCAATACAAAGAAGGATACGGACAAACCATTTTGACGGGCTACGCGCGCATCGACGGTTGGGCGGTTGGTATTGTGGCAAATCAACGAAAATTAGTAAAAACAAAAAAAGGAGAAATGCAATTTGGAGGGGTGATTTATAACGATTCTGCAGACAAAGCAACCCGTTTTATAGCGAACTGTAATCAGAAAAAAATACCCTTGGTTTTCTTACAAGACGTAACAGGATTTATGGTCGGAAGTAAGTCTGAGCATGGAGGGATCATTAAAGACGGAGCAAAAATGGTGAATGCAGTGAGCAATTCTGTTGTACCAAAATTTACGATTATCGTCGGAAACTCATACGGTGCAGGAAATTATGCCATGTGTGGCAAAGCTTATGACCCCAGACTAATAGTAGCATGGCCGTCAGCGCAATTGGCGGTAATGAGTGGAGATGCTGCTGCGAAAGTTTTGCTACAAATAGAAACCGCTTCTTTAAAAAAACAAGGAGAAGAAATCACACCAGAAAAAGAAGCTGCATTGTATGACAAAATAAAATCTCGATATGACAATCAGATTTCCCCTTATTATGCAGCAGCAAGAATTTGGACAGATGGAGTTATCAATCCATTAGAAACTAGAACTTGGATTTCTATGGGAATCGAAGCTGCGAATCATGCACCCATTGAAAAGAAATTTAATCTAGGCCTTTTACAAGTATAACCAAAAGCACCTAGACA
>Ga0209603_1002968_pt1 | contig 15031 bp, 8 predicted proteins | sample COGITO_mtgs_1206_FD_184812 | JGI IMG/M metagenome (GOLD analysis project Ga0209603, IMG submission 184812) | Pelagic marine microbial communities from North Sea - COGITO_mtgs_120607 (SPAdes) (version 2) | ecosystem: Environmental > Aquatic > Marine > Epipelagic ... | reverse complement strand
TAATCTGTGTCTTTGCGTTGAAAGTTTGGAATATGAGTTTCCAGCGTTGTCATGTACGTTTCGCGTAGTTGGGCGAGTCTTGCACTGTGCGCATGGACTTCAGTCCAATCTGCTTGAAGTAGCGCAGCACGTTTAGCGTCAAACACCATAGTGTGTTCGTTCTCTAACTGGTCTAATGCTGCTTGAATTTCCAATGGTGCACGCTTTACCTCACTCTCGTTGAAGAAGATGGGGGGTTGCGTGAATTGGTAAAAAACAAAAAGGAGAACCCCAATGGCTAATATGGAAAACTGCATGGGCACTTTAAAAACCCCATTAAACAATAAACCAAAGCGACTGGTTGACTGATTTTCAGCACCTAAATAACGTTGCACCTGGCTTTGGTCTGTTCCTAAATAACTGAGCGATAAAAATAATCCACCGGCTAATCCTGACCATAGTGTGTAACGCGTTCCAGGATCTAAACTGGTATTGATAATGTTGAGTTTACCCATTCTTCCCGCGATGTCGTAGGCCTCTGGAAGGCTTACTGGTATCTTATCTACAAGCAAATAGGCTGCGATACCCATCCCACTGAGGATGGTAAGCATCTGCCACTTTTGGGTAACGGCTACAGCTGCGGAGCCGCCAGAGACCGTGTAGAAGACTACAATGAGCCCTATGATGACAATCATCAGGTTGAGCGATACACCCAATGCCGCACTCAAAACTATGGCGGGTGCGAATATGGTAATACCTGCTGCCAAACCGCGCGATATCAAGAATAAAGCGGCTGTAAATAGTCGGGTTTTACGGTCGAAGCGCTGCTCGAGGAATTGATAGGCAGTGACTGCACTCATTTTGCGGTATGCAGGTACAAAGAAAATGCTAACCAATATGACGGCTAAGGGAAGTCCAAAATAGAATTGGATAAAACCCATATCCTCGGCATAGGCCTGACCTGGGGTAGATAAAAATGTGATCGCAGAAGCCTGGGTAGCCATTATTCCGAGACCTATGGTCCAAAGACTTACATCTTTAGAGCCACTGAGTAGCTCTCCAGCATTACGGCTACGGGTTTTATAAATACCGTAACTGACAATCGCCGTTAGGGTCGCCACTAATACAATCCAGTCTAGTGCGTGCATTTACACGTATTGACGCGTGATAAAGTAGAATGCTACAATCTCTGCTACCAAAAGTGCTACCACGCCTATGTAGTATTTCTTCCAATTAACAATCGATGTGTTCTTAATGGTCATAATGGAGTATGTTTTGTAAAAGTTTCATGGCACCTGGAACACCTGCTGGCAGTTCCCTGAACAGTGACAATCCCGTGTAAATTACGGAACCTTTTCCATAATGTCCAACAACGGTGCTGTTGGAATAGTTCGTACCTGTACTTTCCATAATTGTAAGTACCTCACTGTATCCCTCAAATGATTTAGGAAAATACAACCCTCGCTCTTGTACCCAATAGTCAAAATCTTTTGACATGATTTCATTTGGGGAGGAAAGTATCGGGTGTTTACTCAGCGTAATAGGCGCCTCCTCATCAGTCACGCGGTCTCTTCCGATTACTAGTGGGAGCGGCGTTGGCAATTCAATACCGCTTCTTCCAGCAGTCGTGTACGTCACGACAAAGTTACCACCACCTTCAACAAAGGTCTTGATTCTATCGCCACTATTCATGAGCCATTTCTCGGTATTGAAGGCGCGAATTCCCACAAGTACAGCATCTACTTCATTCCATAAATCCGGAGTATCCTCAGTAATCCGAAGTACCTCGTACCCCAAATTCTCCAAGGTTTCATCCATGATATCACCTGCACCTTCTATGTAGCCTACTTTAATACGCTTCTTATTCAAATCCAGCACGGCTAGTGTACTTGAAGCCTCCATGTAGCGGTAATGCGTACCAATGTGCGGGTAGGAAATCTTATGCTCTTCTTTGAGCAACGTTAAAGAATAAGACGTGCCCTCTATCATAGAATGAGGAGCAATATGTAAAGTAAATTTTCCTTTCTCAACTGATTTTGGCACCTCCGCTGTGAAATGATTCCAACCTTTTGAAAGTTCAATCTCTTTGTTGACACCGTGCCAAACAATAATACCCTCATGGTTTTTGGCTAAAACTGCCCATTGCTGTTTACCTGATTTACTCGCATGGATAGAGTACCCTATTGAAGCGCCTTTTCCAGTACTCCAATACACTCTTTGGTCAAACTTCGCGTGAACAACCGGTTCAATAGCTATGGCTTCTCGGTATTCCCCTATGGCACGATCAACGAGCTTTGCAACGGGCAATAAATGAAGCATAATAATGGATTCATCACTCTCTAAGCGAACCTTAACCACATCGGTGGCCTGCTCCCTACCCAACATTAAATCAATCTCAAGCTCAAAGCCTTCATCACTCACTTCTTGAGCGGGATTCAAACCCATGTTTTTTCCAGCCGTCATAACCGCAGCAATAGCCACATTTACCTCAGGGTTCATACTTTGCACTTTTAGCATAGCCTGGTGAGCTGTGTTCTCCATCAATGGATTTTCCGAGGTATATACCTCAGCATAAAGCCCTAATAAATGGAGCATTACGTTTTGCCAGCGTTGGTACTTATCAGATTGCGGGCTGGTTTGCTCAAGCAATGCTGCGCCCAATTCTACCCATTTGGCAACGGCTTGCTTTTGGTCCCCTATTTCAAGAGCGAAGGCCGCATCCTGAGCCAATAAACTTTGTGCATCTGCGCCGCGGTCCGGTATAAGGTAAGAGGATAAATCGCCTCCACCCCAAAGCTTTTTGAAGTACTCTTCACGCGGGCCGCGATTAATAGGAACACCAAATCCTTGGCACTTGTGCTTGGAACGCGCCGCATCGCCTATGGCGCCATAGGTATCGCCCAGCAGTGGATCGAACCCGCTCATATCAAGGTATACAGCCTCAGGGTCGTCCTTTAGGGTTTCGTCCCACCAAATCGAGGTATTCCACCAAACGCCCTGCACCGACCAAGCCGCTGTGGCTGTATCGTAATTCTCGTCCGAGGCCAGCTCAGCACATTCCATAGCGAGCTCGGCTGAGGCCGTATGGTGGCCATGGCCTGCTCTCTCATCTGGAGGGAAACGTGTGATAATAAAGTCTGGCTTGAGTTCACGTATGGTTCGGACAGCTTGCAGCTGGAGGTCGTCGTGGTCCCATTTCGTCCACACCTCGTCCACACTTTTTGAATATCCGAAGTCTAAGGCATCGGTGAATCGCTGGTTCCCGCCGTCGACACTACGTGCGGCACGAAGTTCATGTTCACGGATGACGCCCAATTCCGCTCCAAGCTCGTCGCCGATCAAATTCTGTCCGCCAGAACCTCGGGTAAGCGATAAATAAGTGGTTTCCGCATCAAGCGCATTCGATAACCACGCGATCAATCGGGTGTTTTCATCGTCTGGATGAGCTGCCATATATAAGACTCGCTTTCCAGAGCCAAAGCGTTGCATTTCCGCCAATGCTGCACTTTGCGATAGGGGTGAAAATTGTGCAAATAATTGATTTCCAAACGCAAATAAAAGCACCACCAAAAAAGCCTGAACATTTGTAGCGATACGTGTTATATTGGTACTCTTTTTAATAAAATACATGGTGAGATCTTTACTTTTCCTATTAACGTTTACGTCGTTTGCGGCGCAAGCCCAGCTTAAAGTCCAATTAAAATCGGGCACCTACCACATCGAGGAAGGAACGTTTAAACAACTAAGCAATACGCAACCGACATACGGAGTGGGTCTTTGGGACCGGGCCGTGCTCGCCGAAGATAAAAAAGCATTGACTGATTTAGGTGTTGAACTCGGGCATTATTTACCAAAGAATGCGTTTGAAGTAAAAATTCCGGCAGGAGTGACTATTGCACAATTGCGTGATGCAGGGCTCAATGCGTTTGTAAAATGGACGCCGATGATGAAACTCGACGGTCCGCTCTCCATCGGTGACTGGCCTGAATGGGCAGTGCTCAACGACGGTCGTGTTGCTGTTCAATTCAGAACTTCTGAACACTGGAAAGCACCAGCATTTATCTCACAGGTCGTTGATCTTGATGCGGAATGGCATACTGCGATTATAAAGCCTGAATTATTGAATCAATTGGCTCAAGATGATGCTGTATTGTTCATTCAAGCTATTGAAGAACCTGGAACACCAGAAAATTACAACAGCCGTGCTGCCGCGAGAACTGCCTACATCCAAGGTCAAACTCCTTTTGATGGATCTAATGTGGTCGTGGGTCTTGGCGATGATGGTGATATAGGTCCACATGCAGACTACAAAGGTCGATTAACCTCTTTGGCTGGCAACAGTATAGGTGACCACGGAGACCATGTCGCTGGAACCATTTTCGGCGCAGGAAATATTGACCCAACAGCTGAAGGTAATGCACCGGGTGCCACGATGGTGTATTACGACTATCCGAGTAACTTAAGTAATATTGATGCGCATTACGTTTCTTACGGTATACGAGTAACGAACAGCTCTTATTCTAACGGCTGTAATGCAGGATATACATTTTATGCCCAACAAATGGATAAAGATGTCCGGGATAATGCAGCTCTCGTGCATGTCTTCAGTGCGGGTAACTCAAACGGATCGAATTGTGGTTACGGAGCAGGATCGCAATGGGGAAATGTTACTGGTGGACACAAACAAGGAAAAAACGTTATTGCCACTGCGAACATAACCAGTACTGACGCTATTGCTCCATCTTCTTCACGAGGACCTGCTGCAGATGGCAGAATTAAGCCAGATTTAGCTGCAGTAGGAACCAATGTCTATTCTACTATTGACTCCCACACCTACGGCAATAAAACTGGAACGTCGATGTCTGCGCCAGGTGTAGCCGGATACTTCGCAGTGTTGCACAATACTTTTGATGTATTGCAACAGGATACCGCAGAAGCTGGTTTACTTAAAGCAATTGCTATGAATACCGCAGATGATTTGGGAAATCCAGGTCCGGATTTCATCTACGGCTATGGTCGAGTGAATGCACGTAAAGCCCTTAAGGTTATCCAGGACACTCAATTCCTTAGTAGCAGCATCACAACAAACGATACATTGACCTACACAATATCCTTACCAGCTGGAGTAAATAAATTCAGTGCCATGCTCTACTGGACAGATAAAGAAGCATCTACGAGCGCATCTAAAGCATTGGTCAATAATCTAGATTTCGAAGTAACCGATTTAACAGGAGTTACTACCTACCAACCATGGGTTCTAGATCCTACACCGAATACGACTACACTTTTGTATGGTGCAACTCGGGGCGTAGATACACTCAATAATGCAGAACAGGTTACACTTAATGCACCTTCTTCAGGAGATTATCGGTTTACTGTTTATGGCACAAACATCCCTCAGGGGCCACAAACGTTTTACATCGTTTATGCGATGGATATGGAAAAGAACCCTATCGCATTCCCTCATGAAAATGCAAAGCTAACACCGGGCGCAAATTATGTACGTTGGAACGGCGCTACCTCATTGACATGGCACTATTCTACGGACAGCATGGGGACTTGGACCAGTGTGAACTTAAATGCCACAGGAGGGAATCGAGTAGCCAATTGGAATGTGCCTAATGTCGCAACAAAAAATGCGTTTTTACGCAATATTCAAGGTACAGACACCACTGTGGCGGGACCGTTCGTTATTCTCAATACTCCAACCAACCTCAGTCTAGACTGGGCCTGCCCTGACAGTATAAAAATCTCTTTCAGCCCTGTTAGTGGAGCAACAGACTACACGGCTTACATATTGGGTGCAACTTACATGGACAGCGTGTACAACAGTACTTCAAACAGCATGATTATTCCTTACCAACCTACTAGTGGAACCTGGTTTAGCGTGAGTGGTACTATAAACTCAGTAGAGGGAAGACGTGCCTACGCTGTACAACTCCCTTCCGGCACTAACGCTTGCCCTCTGCCAAGAGACGGCGGGATTAGCTCTTTACTAAGTCCGCAATTCATCACCTCCTGTCAAAACCCGATGCAACCGGTAACAATAAGTATTACCAATCCTTCTACACAAGTGTTGGATACATTACCTGTGGCCATGACATTCGGGACAACGACTGTGCGAGATACATTTTTTGGAAATCTGAATTCCTACGCGGATACCACTTTCACATTTGCGACACCCATTACATGGAGCGGAACGACTGCCCAAACGCTTAAGGTTTGGTCAGAACTCAGCGGCGATCAAAACAGTTTGAATGACACTGTTGTCCAAAGCATTAATTACTACAATTCCTCACTCTATGGATTGCCCTTTACCCAGAATTTTGACGGGTTTTCAAATTGTGGGACGAATACCAATTGTGGTGGAACTGTGTGTAATTTAGGTGGCGATTTCATCAACTTGACAAATGGAACAGAGGACGATATCGACTGGCGTACCAATAGTGGATCAACTGCATCGAGTGGTACAGGACCAACAACAGGAACAGGCGGTAGTGGGAAATACCTCTACCTTGAAGCTTCAGGAAATTGCGAGTTCCAAGAGGCGTTGCTATATACTCCATGTATCGACTTAGCTGGAAGTATCTCCCCTGAATTGCGTTTCGCATATCATATGAACGGTGCGAACCAGGGTGATCTAGAAGCCGCCATTTTTAATGGATCGAGCTGGACGACACTTTTTACACAGAGCGGAAATCAAGGTAACAGTTGGAAGAATGTTGCTATTGATATCAGCAGTTTTGCAGGAGATACAGTACTCTTTAGATTTAAAGGTATTACCGGCGATAGTTACCAAAGTGATTTGGCCATTGATGCTATCGAAATTGAGGATAATATTGGTATTCCTGTAGCAGATTTCGTTCCTGTAACGGGTACACCATGTTTAAATACAGGTGTCATACTCTCTGATCTCAGCACGAAAAGCCCAACGTCGTGGAATTGGTCGATCACTCCTTCCTCGCATAGTTTCATTAATGGAACATCGAGCAACTCACAAAACCCAGAGGTCAGTTTCAGTGCCTATGGGGCCTATACTATTACTTTAATTGCGAGTAACTCCTATGGAGCAGATACCATTGTATTAGCAAATGCTGTAACGGTCAGTCCGCTACAAACGCTTCCTTTTGTAGAAACATGGACAGGTAATGGAACAGTTGCGTTCACCACCGAAAATCCGGACGGCAGCACCAGCTGGACCAAAGGAGAAGTTACTGGACCCACGGGCGCTAAAAGTGAAGTCATGTATATGAACTACTTCAATTACTCCACTGTCGGCGCTGAAGACGGCCTTTTGAGTGAAAAGTTTGATATCAATGGCTACAATCCCGTCTTGTATTTCGATGTAAGTTATGCGGCGTATTCTACCGCCTATGCCGATTCTCTTTTAGTCGAGGTGAGCACAGATTGCGGAGCGACTTTCACACGCGTTTATGAAAAAGGCGGTGGTGATCTAGCGACCGCTTCTAATTCTCAAAGTCAATTCATTCCGGGCGGATCAAGCGATTGGCGCACAGATAGTGTAGTTCTATCTTCTACTAATGGGGATTTTGTACAATTCCGAATCAAAGGAATCGGAGGATACGGTAACAACCTCTACATAGATAACATTCGGGTCATTTCTTCTGGAACTCCTGCTACGGCTGCTTTGAATATTTCACCCATTTGTGAAGACACGCCGTTCGACTTCGACTTGAGCAGTACAGATACGACAGTCGATGGTCTGTTTACTTTAAACCGTCAAGGATCGAGCTTACTTTCGACGTTCATAGGAATGGGAGCACATACAGCAACACTAAACATTTCAACAGATTACGACCTTGAGTACATCTACTACAATGCCTACACCTTCGTAGCAGACAGCGCTGTTCTAGTACCTGGTCCGAAGCTCGATGCAGATTTCGAATTGCAAAACACGAATGGGCTGACCTACCAATTCACGGACCGCAGTACGCCAACACCAAGCGCCTGGTTCTGGGATTTTGGAGATGGGAATTCTTCAAATGCACAAAACCCGACGCACACTTTTTCAGGAAATGGACCTACTACTGTGAAACTTGTGATTACTACAGCTTGTGGCCTGGACAGCATCAATGTCCCTTATACCAATATTGGGCTCGATGAAGAAGGCACTGCTTCTATGGTGCTCTATCCTAACCCTACGGAAGGTATACTTCACCTACACACGGCTGAGGTAGAAGGAAAGGTATTCGTTCAAATCTTTGGTACGAATGGTGCATTAATGGAAGAAAGTATCTTCAATGCAATCGCTGGACGCATTACTCTGAATATAGGAGCATATGCTAGTGGCTTCTATCAAGTCAAAGTGACCACTGAAAATTCAGTTCAAAACTTCAAAGTCACGAAATACTAGGCACGTTGGCTCAATGCCCATGCGCCGAAGTAGGTGATTAAACCGTTGTAAAGTAGAAGCTCAAAACCTATGGTGTACCCTAAATTGGGTGCCCATAGGCTTAGGGCGTAGGCTATAAAAGGACTACCTATTGCTACTCCGGTAATTCCCCAACCTTGAATCTTTCTCTTTTGCGTCAAAGCGAATGCAAAAAGTCCGAGCAACGGACCGTAGGTATAACCAGCAGCTGTAAATAAAGCGGAAATGATGCTGTCCGCTTCCAGGGAATAAATCAGGAGCATTACAACGAGTAAAACTCCCATAAACCCCACATACACTTTGTTTCTACGTTTAGAATCTTCCTTCGTATTCATTGCAAGAAAGTCCACGCAAAAAGCAGTGGTAAGTGAAGCAAGTGCGCTATCTGCACTAGAGAATGCAGCAGCCAAAAGCCCAAGGAAAAACACTGCACCTAATAGCGCTGGCATACCGCTACTGGTAGCGACAGTTGCAAAGAGTTTATCGCCGGTTGCAGTAATACCCTGGAGTGCAGCATAATCTGTCAAGAGTATACCTAAGGCCAGAAACAAGGCATTCACAAAAAGTAAATTTACTCCGAGCAAGACCATGTTTTTTTGCGAGTCTTTTAGGCGCGCAACCGTCAAGTTTTTTTGCATCATGTCTTGATCTAAACCGGTCATAGCAACAGCTATCGACATCCCTCCGAGCAGTTGTTTCCACCATGCTTGTGCCGAACCAGATTTGATGACGTAAGCCATGTCACTCTTGGTAATATAATCCCAAATGCTTTGTTGTTCAGGAACCACAGCGCTACCTACAAAATAGAGTGCCAATGCAGCTGCAATAAGCATGAATGCAGTTTGAAGGGTATCCGTGATAACGATGGTTGCAATACCGCCCGCCGCACTGTAAAGTGCGATGAGTGCGAGAACGACTATTGCAGTAATGGGAAAGGGAATGTGGAGGCTGTCGCATATCATTAATTGGACGACCATGGTTACGATGTACAAACGGGCACTTGCACCAACTATACGCGAAAGCAGGAAGAATGCAGAGCCCGTTTTATAGCTGGAAGCCCCCAGTTTTTCCCCAAGAAAACTGTAAATACTTATCACATTGTATCGGTAGTACACGGGTAATAGTACGTAAGCAATGAGTAAATAGCCGAAGAAAAAGCCAAGCACCATCATCAGGTAGGTCATTCCTGAGGCAGCTGTCCATCCAGGAACACTAATAAAAGTGACACCGCTGAGCGAGGCGCCAATCATGCCGAAACTTACCAGCAACCAAGAAGCGTTTTTATTCGCGTTGAAGAAGGTTGCGTTGGTCGCGCCTCGCGAGGTTATTTTACCAATCAAAACGAGCACACCTACATAGGCAAGCAAGAGAATTAAAAAGAGCGTGTAGTTCATGTTCACAAATATGCGCAATCCCTTACTTTTGAAACAGATGAATTTTTCCAGTAGAAAAATAGAACAAGCCGTTGAAGAAATCTCACGGTTGCCAGGTATAGGTAAGAAAACTGCCTTGCGGTTGGCGTTGCATTTGTTGCGTAGACCTGAAGGGCAAACAGATGCTTTGGCCGCCGCTTTAGTCGATTTACGCCAAAACACAACGTTTTGCGGTACGTGTCACACACTTTCTGACACGGAAACCTGCAGTATTTGTGCTTCCCCAAAGCGCGATTCTAGCATTGTGTGCGTTGTAGAAGATGTGCGAGATGTGATGGCAATAGAAAATACAGGCGGCTACCAGGGTACCTATCATGTATTGGGTGGACTGATTTCACCGATGGACGGCGTTGGTCCGGGTGACCTCACAATCGATCATTTGATTCAGAAGCTGAAAGAAGGTGGTATAGAAGAATTGGTCTTTGCCTTGAATACAACCATGGAGGGCGATACCACGAATTTTTACCTCTATCGAAAAGTGAAAGACTTCAATGTCAATTTGACCACCATAGCGCGCGGTATTTCAGTCGGCGATGAATTAGAGTTTGCCGATGAAGTGACGCTTGGACGCAGCATTCAACAGCGTATTCCTTACGAACAAAGTCTCCCGAAATAGTGGATCTCAGTATAGTCATAGTCAACTACAACGTTAAAGAGTTTTTGACGCAGTGTTTGGAAAGTATCTACCGAAGTAAGACGGACTATGCTTTCGAGGTGATCGTTGTGGATAATGCCAGTGCTGATAGCGGCGAATCGCGCATCTTGAAAGCTTTTCCTGAGGTACGGTGGATTGCAAATACAGAAAATGTCGGTTTTGGGCGTGCTAATAATCAAGGGTTTGAGGCCGCAAAGGGAACCTATACACTAATTCTCAATCCCGATACCGTCGTGCAAGAAGATACACTTGAAGTGTGTATTGACTATTTAAAGTCGCACCCAGAGGTGGGTGGGTTAGGTATAAAGGGTATTGATGGAACGGGCCAATTCCTTCCTGAAAGCAAACGCGGTCTACCTACCCCGATGACGGCATTGTGGAAAATCACAGGACTCTCAAGAATTTTCACAAAATCGTCGTTTTTTGCACGCTACCACATGGGTCATTTGGATCCCGATGGCAATCATAAAGTCGACATATTAGTGGGATGTTTCATGATGGTTCCTACCGCTTTATTGCGGGAGGTTGGTGGATTTGATCCTCGGTATTTTATGTACGGCGAAGACATTGACCTGAGCTACGAATTATTGAAAACAGGCCATGAAAACCACTACATCAGTGATTCTCAGATCATTCACTATAAAGGCGAAAGTACGAAGCGTGGCAGTCTGAACTACGTTAAAATGTTCTATCAAGCCATGATTATTTTTGCAAGAAAGCAGTTCAGCGGCTCCTCTGCCCTCGCCTATACGTTGCTTATTTATGTGGGTATTTACCTTCGTGCCGGATTGGCATTGTTAGCCCGTCTCGCGAAAAGTGCGGCAACGCCGATCATTGACATCCTACTGTTGGCCTTTACCCTGGACCAATTAAAAACGTATTGGGAACACAACCATCGCTTTATAAACGGCGGCTCGTATCCAGATACCTACACCTATTACGTTCAAGGATCTTACATCCTCTTCTGGCTGCTTGCCCTTGCCTTAAGTGGAGTGTATACGAAGAATACTCGACCGGCTGTAATCGCCCGTTCTATGACTATTGCCACACTAGTAATAGGCTTCTTTTATGGGTTGCTTCCAGAGGGACTTCGATTCTCTCGCGCCCTTCTACTTCTTGGGGGGTTAGCAGGCATTACTATGCTCATCCTTTGGCGTTCCATTATTGGTCTGCTCACTGGAAAACATTTATTCACTCTGCCCGTCCAACGCCCTAGAATGCTCTATTTAGGCTCTGATGCTGGAAGGGAATCACTTCAAAAATTACTGACTGAAAATGGCATCGTTCCTGCGTTTTTCTTGCAGGATATGGCGAGTGACAATGGAGCAGTGGATTTGGAAAAATTGGAGGCGAAAATTCAACTCTACAACGTAAACGAATGTGTGGTAGAATCCACTGCTCGGCCGGCCTCCGTTCTTATGCAGATCATGAGTGTATTGGGCACTCAGACTAACGTCAAGTCCTTAGTCACCAGTGGGCCTTATATCGTGGGCTCGAACAGCAGTTTGAATCAAGGCGAGACGTACGGTTTAGGCCAATTCAAAGTAGCGGATGCCAATTACCGCAGACAAAAACGACTGCTTGACATCACCTTAACGCTCCTACTTATCCTGACTTTGCCGCTCTCATTGACGCTTGCCGCCATCGCGGGTCGCGCCAAAGGATACATCAATTGGCTCACTTATTCTGGAAAAATAATCGCTGGAAAAGCGACTCTAGTCGGCTATAGTACTGAAGCAGCGGCAAAAAATCACTTACCCATTCTCCCTCCTCCGATTTTCGATATCGCGACCGGAATCCCAAAAGTCTTGAACGTATCGCAAAGTGTATCCGCTCTTGTTACCAACTATGCAAAAGAAGCAGAATTAAAGTCCGATTTGCGCCAGCTCTGGGAACTAAGCAAATTCTAGCGCAATAGTAATAGTGGGATATTTTGCCGTAAATTCGAGGACCGAAAAATCCAAATTCAATGGCTCAGTTTGAATTAATCTTGCCCAAAATGGGCGAATCCGTTGCAGAAGCTACCGTAACGAACTGGTTGAAAAATGTTGGTGACGTCATTGACGCTGAAGAAAGCGTAGTTGAAGTTGCCACCGATAAAGTAGACAGTGAAGTACCTTCCCCTGTTAGTGGAACTTTAGTCAAAATTTTAGTCGATGTAAACGGTGTTGTTGAAGTAGGCAGTCCCATCGCAATTATAGAAGTAGAAGGCGAAGGTGAAGACAGTGGTTCAACAGCTGCTTCTGCGCCTGAGAGTATACCAGAACCAGCAGTAGCGGCAACTGAAATAGAAGTTCAAGTAGCCGCGGCGGTGGCAACGGTAAGCGCGCCCGAGCCCAGTGCACCAATTTCCAAAAATTCAAACGGTAGATTCTATTCACCGCTCGTACGTTCTATGGCGAAAGAAGAGGGTATTGGTCAATCGGAATTGGATCAAATACCTGGCAGCGGCAAAGAGGGTCGAGTTACTAAAAAAGACATTATCGCCTATCTAGAAGGCGGACGTCAGGCGAAAGCAGATCAAGCTCCTGCTGCTAGTGCAGCACCAACTGCAGCCGCCGCAGTACCTACAGCTCCGGCTTCCGCTCCTACCCCTAAAACTGCAGCACCTGCAATCAATGTTGGATCGGGAGATGAAATTATTGAGATGGACCGCATGAGAAAACTCATTGCTGACCATATGGTAAATTCAGTACAAACCTCTCCACACGTTACGAGCTTCGTTGAAGCGGACATGACGAAAGTTGTACTGTGGCGTAACCGAGTTAAAGGCGAATTCCAGAAAAAGCATGGAGAAAAAATAACCTTTACTCCGATAATTATGGAAGCCATCGTTAAGGCCATCCAGGATTTCCCAATGATCAATGTGAGTATTGACGGTACAAAAATCATTAAACACGGAAATATCAATGTGGGTATGGCAGCCGCTCTACCGTCCGGCAACCTCATTGTTCCTGTCGTTAAAAATGCAGATCAATTAAGCTTGTTGGGTATCACAAAAGCAGTGAACGATCTAGCCAACCGTGCTCGAAACAACCAACTCAAGCCTGATGAGATCAGCGGAGGAACTTATACTTTAACCAACGTAGGAACCTTTGGAAACGTTATGGGTACACCTATCATCAATCAACCGCAGGTAGCCATTATGGCCGCAGGTGCAATAGTTAAAAAGCCTGCCGTCATTGAAACACCAGAAGGTGATATGATTGCAGTTCGCCACAAGATGTTCCTCAGCCACAGCTACGACCACCGAGTGGTCGACGGTGCACTGGGAGGCATGTTCGTAAAACGAGTGGCCGAATATTTAGAATCATGGGATTTAGATCGGGAGATTTAATTCCAAAATTTATAACTTTATAAAGCCGCCCTTAGGGGTGGCTTTTTTTTGAATTTAAGCGTACTCCAATGAAATTGAATCTTACCCGTCCCATCTGTTTTTTCGACTTAGAAACTACAGGCGTCAATGTTACCAGTGACCGCATAGTAGAAATCTGTGTCCATAAAATCCATACCGATGGTACAGAAGAAACGCATACGTGGCGGGTGAATCCAACGGTATCCATTCCTGCTGGTGCTTCCTCCGTTCATGGGATCTACGACCACGATGTAGCTAACGAGCCGACGTTTAACGAATTGGCAGCGACTGTACATCAACTCATAAGTGACAGTGATCTCGCTGGTTACAACAGTAATAAATTCGATATTCCCTTATTGGCAGAAGAATTCTTGCGCGCGGACATCGATTTTGAAATGGGTAAGCGTAAAGCTGTTGATGTGCAGAACATCTTTCACCGTATGGAGCAGCGGACGTTGAGTGCCGCCTATAAATTTTATTGTGGTAAAAATTTAGACGGAGCACACACCGCGGAGGCCGATGTGCTGGCAACTTATGAAGTCTTGAAAGCACAAATCGAACGTTATGAGGAATTAGATAATGACATGAATTTCCTATCGGACTTCTCTAACCGACAGCGTGTTGCGGATTTCGCAGGCTTTATCGCTTTTAACGAAGAGGATGAAGAAATTTTTACTTTTGGAAAATACCGTGGCATGACGGTAAAATCTGTATTGCAAGAAAACCCAGGGTATTTTAGTTGGATTCAGAACGCTGATTTTCCGCTTTACACTAAAAAGGTTTTGACCGCGATACGACTCAAAAATTTCAATAAATAGTAAAACGTCGGCGATGAAAATCATTTGTATTGGGAGGAATTACGCGAAACATGCTGAGGAACTCAACAATCCTATACCGGAGGAGCCCGTAGTGTTCCTCAAGCCGGATACAGCAATCCTTCTAAAGAAACATCCATTCTTCATACCAGAGCACAGTAACGATGTGCACCACGAAATTGAAGTCGTAGTCAAAATCAATAAATTGGGAAAACACATCGAATCTCGTTTTGCTCATAAATATTACAGTGAAATTGCCTTAGGCATTGATTTTACTGCGAGAGATGTACAAGCGCATTGTAAAGAAAATGGACTACCGTGGGAAAAAGCAAAGGCTTTTGACGGATCTGCGGCAGTATCAAAATTCTTTCCTCTTGCAACAATTGGCAAGGACATTCAGGA
>Ga0209603_1002967_pt1 | contig 15035 bp, 16 predicted proteins | sample COGITO_mtgs_1206_FD_184812 | JGI IMG/M metagenome (GOLD analysis project Ga0209603, IMG submission 184812) | Pelagic marine microbial communities from North Sea - COGITO_mtgs_120607 (SPAdes) (version 2) | ecosystem: Environmental > Aquatic > Marine > Epipelagic ... | reverse complement strand
GCACCTGCAGTTAAACCAATACTACCATTATAAATAAAAAACTCACCAGGAGAACTCATTAACTCATTTGTTATATTTTCAAGACCAAGAGCGTCTTTACCCGTATCTGTGAATTTTTGAGACAACAAGAAGCTATTTCTCAGACCAAATTTTCCAAAGTACCTGAAATCACCTATGAAATTGGTTCTGAACATAAGCATCAAAGGGATAGAAAGCTTAATCGTTTTTAGCTCCCTAGTTTCCAAGCGCATTGTACCCGTGGCTTCAGCTGAATTTTCTTGAGTCAAAACCTCCCCCTCAACATAATCCAAAAAAGTCAGTGAAGTCGGGCTGTAACTGTTCTTACCAAAATCAAAATCCAACCCAGTAGCAATTCCAAGATTTTCAGAAGATTTAAACGCAGAATGCAAGGCAATTCCAATACTCAACAAAGATCCAGCATTCTCACTTGTTGTTTTTGTTGTACCCGGCGACATAAAATTTGCACCAGCATTGAAGGTAAGTCCAGCTTGTACTTTTTTACTTGCCACATCTTGAGCAGTTATCAATCCGACTTGTAAACACAAAACAAGTGTTAAAGGAATGTAAATTATCTTTTTCATATCAATAAAACATTTAGATTTGAGAGTATTGGTTACTTTTGAACAAAAATAAGAATTCTCGTGAATCGCAAGCTCAAAAAAAGGATTATTATCGGCTTCGCCCTTATTGCTACTTTACTCATTTCGTTGTGGTATTTAAATGTTTTCGATTCAAAAAACCCCCTTAATGCCAATACTGAAAAAGTACAGTTAGATCTTATCATAAACCCCATTGAGGGATCTAGCTTGATTAACGACAGTGTTTTATTCAATGATTTTTTAAAATCAGAACCCAATATCACAGAGGTTCTCACAAATAATTATCGACGCGTAAACGATCAAGACACAACTCCTTTTCAAATTTGGAGGTCGTTTTTCAAGCAGGAGTATGTGAAAGAAACCGATAAAGAAATTTCGATGGTTTTCCCCAATTACAAATCCCAATCGCTCGACATAATTGAAGCATATAAAAGATTAAAATATCATTTCCCAAATAAGAAATACCCAAAAAAAATCATCTTTGCCAATACCAATTTTGGAGGGAATGTAATATTAGAGCACGATGTTATATTGGTTGGGATTGAGAGATACATAGGCGGAAATAAAAATGTAATACAGAACTCATTGCCTCCAGATGAATTTCCTCAATGGCTCAAGACAGGTTTTGAAAAAAAATTCTTGCTTCGCGACCTTTTGATGTCTACACTCATTTCCAATAATACAATTCCCAAGAGTAAACACGATTACCTCATTAGCGAAATGGTTAAATGGGGTAAGATTTGTGTTTTAACAGAGATGGCAATGCGATTGGAAAACAATGATGTAAAACCAGAAATTGTGCTTAGATGGAATGAAAGTCAATACAATTGGGCTAAAAAACATGAGAAAGCTTTCTGGAATTATCTGAAAAAGAATAATCTCATGTTTTCTACTAATGAAAAAAACCATGCTTTTCTTTTAAATAATGGGCCTTACACGATAGGATTTTCGGAAGAGGGCCCAGATCGAATGGGACAATATATTGGGTGGAAAATGGTAAGAAACTACGTTTTTGACGAGGATTTATCTCTCTCAGAAATGATTAAATTAGATTACAAGAAATTTTATGATAAATACAACCCGTAAACATGTCTGAAAACAAAACAAAAACATCCGAAATTAAAATTCAGGTTGATTTAAATGAAAACAACTTACCCGTTCAAATGAGATGGGAGGCTGAGGGAAGCGATATGAATAAGTCTGTAGCTTCAGCATTTTTACTTTCACTTTGGGACCCAAGTGATAAGAACACTATGAAAATTGACTTGTGGACAAAAGATATGTCCGTCGAAGAAATGAAACAGTTTTTTCATCAATCTCTTCTCTCTATGGCGGATACTTTTGAAAAAGCCACAGGTGAAAATTTAATTTGTGATGACTTAAGAGATTACTGTTATCATTTTGCAGAAAAAATGAAGATTCTTCCTGAATGAAGTTAATTCTGCATAAAATGAATACGTCAATAGGTGCACCTATTGAATACAGGTTGTTTTCTGATAATAAACCAATTCTAATTAATGATTTTCTTCACAAAAAACTTGAGATAAATTGGTCTGGAAATATTTTTTGTCAAAAGTGCGCTAAAAAAACCAAAAGATCTTTTGGTCAGGGATTTTGCTATCCCTGTTTTATTTCTGCACCAGAAGCGAGCCCATGCATCATCAAACCGGAGCTATGTCAAGCCCATTTGGGTATTGGACGTGATATTGAGTTTGAACAAAAACATCACAACCAGCCACATATCGTATATATGGCAGCAACGGATAAAGTGAAGGTAGGCGTTACACGTGACACTCAGGTACCAACGAGGTGGATAGACCAAGGAGCCAATAAAGCCATTATTTTAGCCGAAACGCCTAATCGTTATTTGGCGGGTGTTACGGAAGTAGCTCTGAAGTCATTTTATTCCGATAAAACCAATTGGAGAAGCATGCTAAAAAACTTGCAAGACCACAATATAGATCTAGAGGAAGAAAAGTGGAAATGCCATGACTTGCTACCTTCTGACCTTCAACAATATTTTGTGGAAAATGACGACATCATCGAATTGAATTACCCTGTAAGCCACTATCCAGAAAAAATAACTTCATTGAATCTAGAAAAACAAGAAAATATATCAGGAATATTGACCGGTATAAAAGGACAATATCTAATGTTTGATGAACATTATGTTTTTAATGTCAGAAGACACACGAGTTTTGAAATAGAAATGATTACAAATGGTTAAATTGATTCGGCAAGTACTAGACGTCTTCTACCCATTGGTAAGTAAGATTTTTGATAAAACCACCTATTATTATGCTGCTTGCGGAACAGGAAATTTGGTTCTTAGCTGGATATTATTTTTTATGTTTTTTCAATTTGTATTCCAAAAGAAAATATTTTACGTTGAATTCATCAATTACTCACTAAGTGCCTATTCACTGAGCTCTTTTGTCTGTTTTGTAATATCGTTTTCTGTTGGCTTCTTATTAATGAAATATGTTGTATTTACCGACAGTGAACTCAAAGGAAGAATTCAATTGTTTAGATACGGCGTAAGTGGCCTCACGACATGGATTGCACATTGGATACTTTTAAAAAGTTTTATCGTATTATTCGCTTTTTTTCCCTCAATTGCGAATGTCGTTTCTTCCTGTATAGTTGTTCTTATAAGCTACCTACTCCAAAAGAGATTTACCTTTAAATAAGCTTGAGTACCAAGTCTGATATTTAAGCTGAATATTTATTTATTATTTCTTTTAATCTAAATCTTATTTCATCTTCGGCATAAGGAAGTGCATGGTTACGAATTACGTTTTGTGAAAAACCGTCTGGTGATAGAATGAAACTTTCCATGGCATTAGCCAATGATCTTTCATTTCCTATTTCAGTCTGAATTCCCAACTCTTTTGGCAAATCAAATCCTATTCCAACAGGAGTAGTTATTGTCGGAGTTCCAGTCGCCCAAGATTCTGCTAATACAATTGAAAAAGTCTCATAAAGTGAATTTAGAATAAAGGCGTCAGCGCCATAAAAACAAGAAGGTATTTCTGCCCACTCCTTTGCACCCTCGAACGAAACGATATCTAAAATTCCAAGCTTGTCGCAATACTCAATCCACGGCTCTTTTTCACCATCCGAAACAACTTTAAAACAAAAAACAGTTCCAAGCTTCTGCTTAACAATATGACAGGCATCAAACATGCCTTTTGGGTTTTTAGTTTTTGGATCAAGGGTAGAGATATGCAAAAACTGAATGATTTTGTTTCTTGTTTTATTCTTCAACTCAAAAGCATTAAGATCTACATGATTTGGAATAAGGTCAATGTTCTTATTTCGAAATACAGATTTTAAATCTTTCCTTAAAAAATCAGAAACCGCAAGAAAAGAATCCACTCTTCTTATGGAAAATATAGCTATGGCTCGACGTAACATAGAGCTATTAGCCCATGAGCCTGGACTAAAATATGAACCTTGTTCAATATGAACCCATGGACAATTAAAATGCTTTTTTGTAAAAACAAATTGTAATGCTCTGGGTAGTAAAATTTGAGAAAACAAAATGTCGACAAGCTCAATTTTTACAAAAACCTCTTTCAATGCTTTTTTTTGATTTCGCAACTTCTGTAAACCATTCCTACCCCGAGGATGGTAAACCAAATACTCCTTAAATCTTTTTTCTTTCGTTAATACGACACTAATCTGATCAGTATTTGTATCAGGAACCAAGTGTACTAAAGTAACCGCATAATCGTCACTCAATAATTCTATTTGACGCTTTATGAAATTTCCCAAAAATGGATTTTCAGGAGTAGGATACCATGAACTTAAATAAAGAATGTTTTTAATTGTACCTGTCATGTGCGAGGATAAAATTCATAGCTTAAAACGCAATGGGATAAAAGATATAACTAAACTATATTTTTCTTAAATATATTGACAATCTCATGAATGGCATAATCAACCTCTTTCTTTGTTGTATAACGAGAAAAAGAAAATCTTACATTGGGACGATTCATATCAGCATGTATTCCATCGAGTACATGAGAACCTTTGGCTGCGCCAGAAGAACAGGCACTGCCCCCACTGGCTGCTATTCCTTTTAAGTCTAGAGTAAAAAGAAGCATAGATGCTTTTTCTGTTGCAGGAAAACACACATTCAAAACAGTATATAAAGATGAATCTTTTGAAATTTCACCATGAAAATCAATTTGATCAAAATATTTCTTAAACTCGGAAATCATATGACTTTTTAAATCCCAAACGTGCTCTTGATGTTCGCTCAAGTCATGGTAGGCCAAGTCCATTGCTTTTGACAAGCCCACAATTCCATAGATGTTTTCTGTGCCTCCACGAAAACCCCTTTCTTGCGCACCACCATGAATCATGGGTACAAGGTTTGTTTTTGAATTAGCGTATAAAAACCCGATTCCTTTTGGACCATGAAATTTATGAGCTGCACAGGTAAGAAAGTCAATATCCATATCTTTCAAGTCAAAAGGATAATGACCCATCGTTTGAACGGTGTCAGAATGGAAATAAGCATTGTGTTTTCTACATAAAATCGACACCTCCTTGAGAGGTAACAACGTTCCAATCTCATTATTGGCATGCATAAGCGAAACAAGGGTTGTAACTGGCTTTGTAAGTAAGGACGCTAAATGATCCATGTCCACATTTCCTTTTTTGCACACATCCACATACTCAATTTGAACATTGTATTGCTTGCACATGTATTCAGCGGTGCGACCAACAGCATGATGTTCGATTTTGGAGGTGATGATTCTTTTTACGCCGAGATCTGTAACGCAAGTCAATAGAGCCATATTATCAGCCTCCGTCCCGCCAGAAGTAAATATAATCTCAGAAGATAGACAATTTATGTGCTTGGCTATATTTCTTCTCGAGTTTTCAATTAAAGCCTTGGCATTTCTACCAAAATAATGACTAGAAGATGGGTTTCCGAAATTGTTTTTAAAAATAGGTGCCATGGCTTCATATACTTCAGGTGCCAATGGTGTTGTAGCCGCATTATCAAGATATACCTTCATCTTAAAAGTTTCAGCGAATATAAGAATTACTCTTAAATTAGATTACCATGTGGATAGGTCTTTGACTAGAATTAAATTTATGTCCTATATTTAGCAACTATCTGAGAATATGCTAAACGTTAAATACCTCATTACATTATCTATTATCACACTGCTTGTGCCGTGTGGTATTTCATCTCAAATATGGTTCGACATCGGTTTAAATGTTGGAACTGGAACCAGTTTTATCACTCAAAAAGAATTTTATCAAGTAAATCAAGTAAATTTTATACCTAAACTAAACACCACATATAGCGGGAAATTAGGTGTGAATTTCAATGATAAACATTCAGTTGTACTTGATTTAGGTGTAAATAATCGTAATTTTTCAATAGACCAGAATGAGGTGCCTGGAATGGAGATTAGTGAAACATTTAGAATGGACTTTGGTCTTTCTGGATTCAGATTCACCCCAGTATACCGTTATACGAATGAAGGATCATTTATCGAGCTAGGACCAGAATTCGGTAAGGTCTCTTCACAGTACTTAAACGATATGAATGAATTAGCTAACGTTTCTGTTTTTGAAAATTACACCCGTGGAGTTTTTGGCTTCGGCGGCTATGTTTTGGGGAACGAACGAGTGACATTGGTCATTGGATTTCGAATTATGTATGACTTAACTGAATTACGAACAACCTACGGAAAACAAATCTCATTCCCATTTAACAATTACAATGAAATTTCAAACCCTTCCAGACTTAGTGCTCTTGAATTTCAAATCAATTTTGAATTGAACATTTCTTTGGGCTTCTTATACCGGAATAAATGTGGAACGCGCACACTTATGTTTAAATGGTAATATTTATTTAGAAGAAATTTCTCCATACAAATCATAATGATCTGCACTTGTGATTCGTATATGTTCAAAATCACCTATTCGGACATAATTCCCTTCCTTTTTCAGTAAGACTTCGTTATCAACATCGGGAGAATCAAATTCAGTTCTTCCTATAAAATAACCTCCTTCCACCCTATCAAATAGCACTTTTAAGGAGTTTCCAATTTTCTTTTGATTCAATTCGTGACTGATCCCTGATTGTAAATCCATAATGATGTCTGATCTTTCTTTTTTAAGAATTTGCGAAACGTCATCATTAAAGTTAAAGGCATGGGTGTTCTCTTCATGTGAATAGGCAAAGATCCCAAGACGGTCAAACCTACTACGCTGAACCCAATCGTACATCTCTTGAAAATCAGCATCGGTTTCTCCTGGATATCCTGCAATTAAAGTTGTTCTTAATGCTATCCCCGGAACCGTTTCTCTGATTTTGGCAATAAGTTCCTCTGTTTTTTCTCTTGTAATTCCCCTTCTCATTGCTTTTAGCATCTTTGTAGATCCATGTTGAAGAGGCATATCCAAATAATTACAAATTTTTGGATTGTTTTTCATCACATCTAGAACATCCATAGGAAACCCTGATGGGAATGCATAATGAAGACGTATCCATTCTATTCCATCAACCAGGCACAACTCCTCTAACAATTGAGCCAATGCTCTTTTCTTGTATAGGTCTAGTCCATAATAAGTTAAATCTTGGGCGATTAGCATGAGTTCTTTGACTCCCTTAGCAGCCAAGGTCTTAGCTTGATGAACCAGTTGCTCTATTGGCGTTGAAAGGTGTTTTCCTCGCATTAATGGTATTGCACAAAATGAACAAGGACGGTCACAACCTTCTGCAATCTTAAAATAAGCATAATGGCTAGGAGTGGTCAATAATCTTTCTCCAACCAATTCATGCTTATAATCAGCTTTTAGGGTTTTGAGTAGTTTGGGAAGCTCTCGTGTACCGAAAAAAGCATCAACTTCAGGGATTTCTGTCTCCAAATCAGCCTTGTATCTTTCAGATAAACAGCCTGTAACATACACTTTATCAACTGCCCCTTCCTTTTTTGCTTCTGCATACCGAACAATAGTGTCAATTGATTCCTGTTTGGCAGTGTCAATGAAACCGCAGGTATTAATAATTACTACCTCTGCATCATCTTCTAATGATTCGTGGGTAACACTAAACTTATTTGCTTTAAGCTGCGCCATCATTACTTCTGAATCAAACGTGTTTTTTGAACACCCAAGAGTAACGACATTAATTTTATTTTTCTTTAAGGTTTTTGTCTTCATATTTGTGTTACAAAATTAAGTTACTTTCGCAAATAAGTATTATGATTCAACAATTTACTTTTGTTCTTTTATTATCAACAGCTATTTTTAGCTGCAAAAAAGCAACGGTAATAGACCCTTATTTTTTCCAAAATGTAATTGAAAAGATTGACCTAAAATCCAAACTTGGACCATTTAAGAAAAGTGATAAATCTTTTAGGATTATTGATGCTTACATTGATGCCAATCTTTTGTATCTGCAAATTGAATATAAAGCGCCTTGTTCGGGAGAGGATTCATTTGAATTTATTGGAGGTCCTCTTTATTACGATGAACAAAATAGAGATGCGAGAGATGCTCATTTATATATTAAAAGCTCAAGCGAAACTTGTTCTATTATCAATGAAACAAAAATCATTGATCTGAGACCTCTTACAAGTGTTGAACAACGAGATGCGGAAGTGGTCTTAAATATTGGAGGATGGAGAACAAAGATGACTTATGTATATATCCCCCAGTAAAACAATTTTAAAAATGTAAACGAATACATTATGAAATCTCCAGAAACACCTCTTTTTGTCACCGGTATTGGAACCGATGTTGGAAAAACAGTAGTTTCAGCTATTCTTTGTGAATATTTTGGGTTTGACTATTGGAAACCGATTCAAACAGGAAAAAACTTAGGAACAGACAATGATACATTGAAAACGCTCGTGAGCAATAATAATTTTAAGTCATATCCTGAAGCCTATTTACTCGAACAACCATTATCCCCTCATGCAGCAGCAAAAATTGAAAATAAAAACATCAAGTTAAATCAAATTCAACTGCCAACAAATGATTCAAATTTGATTATTGAAGGAGCTGGAGGTTTATTGGTTCCGATAAACGACAACAATGAAACCATTTGCGACCTAATCATTGGATTGAAATGTCCCGTTGTTCTAGTGGTTAAAGAATACCTTGGTAACATCAACCATACACTTCTATCGTTGGCGTGCCTAAAACAAAAAAATATTCCGGTATTTGGAATTGTATATGTTGGAGACGAATTACCTGAAACGTCGAGTGTGATCGAAAATATGACTGGAATTAAAACCTTGTTTAGAGTTCCTTTGTTTTCATTGCTTAACAAAGATACTATCCGTAAATTTGCGATAGAAATTCAGAAATAGTTATGAGTATTATTGATGATAAAAAATTCATTTGGCATCCGCTAACCCAACATCAGATTCATCCAAATAACATTGTAATCAAAAAAGCAAAGGGTGCGATACTTTATGACGAAGACAACAATGAATATATTGATGCAATAGCTTCTTGGTACACCTGTATGTACGGACATTGTAACCCCTACATTACTTCTATGGTTTCGAAACAAATGCAGAATTTAGATCATGTTGTATTTACTGGATTTACTCATGAACCCGCAACGAAACTCGCTAAAGCTTTAATCAATATTCTTCCTGAGAACCAGAGAAAAATATTTTTTTCTGACAATGGATCGACGTCGGTAGATGTCGCTATTAAAATGGCCCTTCAGTTTCATTATAATCAAGGAGATAAAAGAAACAAAATCATTGCTTTTGAAAATGGTTTTCATGGAGATACTTTCGGAGCTATGTCGGTTTCTGGTCTTTCTGTATACAACGGTCCTTTTGAAGACTTTTCTCTGAATGTTGACAGAATACCTGTACCCAACGACTCAAATATTGAAGATGTAAAAAAACAGTTCATTGCTTTATCAAGCAAAGGAAATGTCGCTGCTTTTGTATACGAACCTTTAGTTCAAGGTGCCGCTGCCATGAAAATGCACAAAGCTGAACATTTGAATGAGCTTCTAAAAATTGCTAAGGAACATCATGTAATTACTATAGCAGATGAGGTAATGACAGGTTTTGGTAAAACAGGAAAGAATTTCGCATCCGAATTCATGACGCAACTACCTGAAATCATATGTCTTTCTAAATCACTAACTGGAGGTCTTGTACCTATGGCTATTACCAGCTGTTCTGAGCACATTTACAATGCCTTTTTAGGACCAAATATGGAAAAGGGATTTTTTCATGGACACACCTATTCAGCAAACCCTACCTCCTGCACTGCAGCTCTTGCAAGTATTGAACTATTGAATACTGTTGAAATACAAGAGAGTATAAAAAGAATTAAAAACTCTCATAAAACATTTATTTCTAGGATAGACAAACACCCCAAAGTAAAAAGCACCCGGCAGCAAGGCATTATAATGGCTATTGATTTTAATATTGAAATGGATCGATACGGAGATTTAAGATTTAAGCTTTTCGATTTCTATATGAGCAAAGGCGTCTATTTAAGACCTTTAGGGAATACTGTTTACATTCTTGCACCCTACATTATTTCCGAGGAACAACTTTCCAAAACTTACAATGCTATTGAAGAGAGTTTTAAATTGTTTGAATGAATTGATATAAACTATGGATGTAAATTACTGGAGCTTACGTTATCAAAAAGAACAAACAGGTTGGGATATTGGTGAGGCATCAAGACCTTTAGTTCAACTCTTTAAGGGATTTGAAGACAAAGAGGCTAAAATCCTAATTCCAGGATGTGGCAATGCTTATGAGGCGGAGTATCTATTTAACGAAGGTTATCAAAATGTTCATCTCATAGACATTGCCAAAGAACCATTGAATGACTTTATCAAAAGAAACCCCAACTTTCCTCCCGATCAAGTTCTTTTGGGAGATTTCTTCAAACATATCGGTAGTTATGACATTATTGTAGAGCAGACTTTTTTTTGTGCAATAAATCCTAAACTTCGATCTGTATATGTCGATAAATGCCATGAATTACTAAATCATAAAGGAAGAATTCTTGGTGTTTTGTTTAATCGAGATTTTGAGGGAGGTCCGCCATTCGGAGGAAACATTAATCAATACGAATCGTTATTCAAGCAAAAATTTTCAAATGTGAAATTCGAATATTCAAAGTATTCTATTGAGCCTAGAAGTGGCAGTGAAGTTGAATTTTTTTGTGAAAAATAATTAATCTATCAATTGTTTTTCTAGAAGGTATTTGATATGATAATCCACCAAAGGACCAACCGGTTTTTGAACAATAGAATTGATAACAATACCCATTTCTTTTCCAGCAATATCGAGCTCTTCCCTTAATAAAGCTGAAAGAGATCCTACGAAATGAACTGAGGTTTTTTCATAGTTTTCATAACAACAGACATGAACTTCTAGAAAATGCTTTAAACCGTTTACAATAAATTCACCAACAAATGGATTGTTTTTCCAATCAATTATGAAAGGCATAAATGACGCAATAAATACATTTGGATTGGGTTGTTTGTATACTCTATCAATAATTTCATCCTTACTTAATCCGAACCGTTCATCAAACGCATTGGATATCTCTTCCGGAAGTTTGTTATATAAGTAGCTGGAAATTAAAAATTTACCGAAATAGCTGCCGCTCCCCTCATCTCCTAGAACATAACCAAGTGCAGGCACTTCTTCAATTAAATCATTGCCGTCAAAATAGCATGAATTAGAACCAGTGCCTAGTATACATGAAATACCAGGACTTCCATCATAGGTTGCATAAGCGCAAGCCAACAAATCGTGTTCTACAATTATTTTCGCAGAAGTAAAAACACTGCTGAGTCCATTATGAACTATATTATTCAATTCCTCACTGGAGCACCCTGCACCGTAGAAATAAATTCGATCGATTTCATCAACAAGAGCAATCAATTCTGCATTCTTTCTTATTTCAGAATCTATAATCGCTGAAGAATGGAAATAAGGATTAAACCCTATTGTTTTGTAAAAACTTTGGTTATTTTTGTCATCAATCAAAACCCAATCACTTTTGGTTGACCCACTTTCAATGATAAAAATCATAATAAATATTTTAGCTATGTGTCATTAACACACTTTCAAAGATATAATAAATTAAACAATATTGAGCGCTGAAAACAAAAATAAAGCATTAGAATTAAATCCAAACGTTTCTGTTGATTGCGTAATTTTTGGTTTTGACTTTGACCAACTTCATTGCCTAGTGATAGATAGTGGATTATCCAAAACTACAGGAAGATCGCGATTAGCAGTACCTGGAGATTTAATATACGATAACGAAACACTGGATGAGGCAGCCAAAAGAGTTTTAAAAGAGCTTACCGGTATCGATAATATCTACTTAGAACAGGTGGGTGCATTTGGAGACCCCAATAGAATGGGTAAAGAATCCGATAAAGAGTGGTTAAAATCATTGCGAGCTGAACCTGATGCAAGGGTTATTACAGTAGCCTATTTTTCATTGGTGAAAATGAATGATTTTAATCCAGAGGCGTCTTCTTTCGCTGAAAGCGCAGGCTGGGCTCCAATTAAGGAAATTGATGAATTGGCTTTTGACCACAGTGAAATTTTAGAATCTGCTTTGGGTCAATTGAAAAGAAAAATAAAAATTCAGCCTATTGGATTTAATTTACTTCCACAAAAATTTACTCTTAGTCAACTGCACAAGCTTTATGAGAGTATTTTGAATAAACCTTTAGATAAAAGAAATTTTAGACGAAAGATATTAAACCTTCAAATTCTTACTCCTCTCAACGAAAAACAAGTAGGAGTTCCCCACAAACCTTCTCAACTCTTTGAGTTTAACGAGGAAAACTATCAGAAACTTTCGAGCGAAGGGTTTGATAATTTTGGATTTTAAATCACCAACTATTTCACTATATTTGTTAAGTAAGTTACAACACCTGTAACTTTTGACCTATTCAATTTGTATTAACTGTAATTGCAAGTTTTGAAGAGACATGAATATAATAATATCATTGATGAGCTAAGCGCTCCCTTATATCGTTATGCGTTTCATTTTATGCGTAACGAAGAGGATTCAAAAGATATTGTTCAAGATGTTTTTGAAAAACTATGGATCAACAGAAAAAAGATTGAATTGGAAAAAGTAAAATCTTGGTTATATAAATGCACGCACAACGCGATGATTAATTTTTTAAACAAAAAATCACGCACACGCTACATGGATAGCCAATCACTACCAGAAAAAGCAACCATGCCAGATTCGAATTTTGAATCCATGCAAATGGTTGAAAGACTGGTTAATATTTTACCTCCAATTCAAAAAAGTATTATTCTGTTAAGAGACATCGAAGGCTACTCATACGGCGATATTGGACAAATACTTGATTTGTCTCCATCGCAAGTTAAAGTATACCTATTTCGTGCAAGAATGAAAATTAAAAAACAGTTAAAAGGATTGAATAAACTCGCATGACCACCCCAAATTATGACAACATAGACCGTTGGCTATTTGACTATGTCGAAGGCAATTTGAGTTCTGAGCAAGAATCATCCTTGGAGAATTACATTTTAAACCACCCTGAACTAGAGGTTGATCTTGATATGTGGAGAATGTCCAACATTAAAATGTCAGACGCTTTCGTCAATGATATAAATATTCCTCAGAAAACAGAACGATCTAATTCCTATCGCCTAGTTAATGTTTTCGGTGTTTTTCTTATTCTGTTAATCGGAAGACAAGTTCATTTTGACGAAATAATTGCCCCCTCAAATAAAGACGAATCACAGGTTTCTCAAAATGCCCAAAACAAAAGTATTGAATTGATAAAAGAGAATACAATACTCTCATCTAACATAATCGTAAATAGTGAAAATCGAAATGCTTATTCTTCGATAAACCCATCTTTAAATTCAATATTCAACATTTCGGATTTAAATGAACCTAATTCTTCCTTAAGTTCAATAGAAAATGCTTTCTCCAAACCCAGTAGCATAGGAGACCCTTTTGATTTGAAGCAATTAATGATTGAAAAGTTAAATATTGACCTAGACCTTCAACTTCGCTCAAAAAATACGAATGAATTCATTGCTGACAAGTTAGAATTAAGAGAGAAAGAGATAGAATCACAAAGTAATGTTTCAAAATCTCTAGGCATTAAGGAAAAAGCCAAGAGAATCATTAATAAAATTGATCGATTACTCACTCAAACTGTTGCTTTAAGTAATTATAGAGACCACCATTACCTTATACCTCAAATATCATCTATAGATGCGAATCTCAGCGCAATAGGATCAGTTTCTCAATCTAGATTTCAATCCATATCTAGAATCCGTTGGATGAACTCTAATCAGCGTAAACTAAGTCAACAAATCACATTTGACACCTATGCTCGGCCTATCAGATGCGGTCTCGGAGCCCAAGTAAATTATGATTATTATTCAGATGGGAGCATTAAAGATTGGAATGGTGCTTTAATTGTATCACCCAAAATAGCACTAAGCAGAAATCTATTTCTAGAACCTGTGGCAAAACTTAAAATCGGTAACAAATTGTTAGACCGAGACAAAACAGAAAATAATTCATTGGCTATTTTCAATACTGATTCTCCTCAAGCCTTCTCTTATGATACCACCCAAAATATAGGTCGAAAACTATGGTATAGAGATCTTGACTTAGGATTAACCATAAACACGAATATCTTTTACATAGGAATACAAGCTTCGAACCTACTCAATCACTCTGAAAATATTTATCAAAACACCCAAAACACGAACTATCGTACACCAACAGTTTACAGTCTGTTTGCAGGAACACAATATGTATCAAGGAATGAAAAGCTTAGCTTTCACCCCTACTTTTATATGCGTTCTGTAAATAAAAACAAACAGTACTTTGGAGGTTTCTCTCTAGACTTGGATAAGTTTTATTTAGGAGCAGCAGCTGACTTTAACGATCAATACTCCGCTTCGATTGGTCTATCTTTTGATAGATTCGCACTAATTCTACAATCAACAAATTCTTATATACCAGAACTAAACCAACATCTTTATACGCACCAATTAACCATTAGAATTAACTCTGAAATCAGTAAGAAAACAAGAAGGTACATAACATTTTAACCTATGAAAAAATTACTCTTTATTATTACATTAGTTCTTTTGAGTCATAATCTACAGGCTCAAGACCCTACCTTTACTCAATTTTTCTCTAATCCAATTTATTTGAATCCAGCTTTAGCAGGTTCTTCTGGTTGTCCTAGAGTGTCTTTGAACTATAGAAATGAATGGCCTCAGCTTACTGGTAATTATGTCACCTACTCTGCCGCATATGACACCTATTCGAAAGGGGTTCAAGGTGGTATTGGTTTGATTGCTATGCATGATCAACAAGGTCAGGGTACAATCACTACTTCTATGTTGGGTGGGA
>Ga0209603_1002957_pt1 | contig 15065 bp, 12 predicted proteins | sample COGITO_mtgs_1206_FD_184812 | JGI IMG/M metagenome (GOLD analysis project Ga0209603, IMG submission 184812) | Pelagic marine microbial communities from North Sea - COGITO_mtgs_120607 (SPAdes) (version 2) | ecosystem: Environmental > Aquatic > Marine > Epipelagic ... | reverse complement strand
TGTGCAGCTTCTAGTACTCGTACAGAGACACGTTCAGCCACTAATTCATCTGCATTGGCTAGGACCACCACTATTACCTGCTCGCTTCGCAAGACTTCAACAGCTGCACTCACACCAGTCCCTCCACCGTAGGAGCGAATATGATTATTTTCGTTAAAATAGCGTTTAAAAATATCGCCTTCTCTCTGGAGTAGTAAATCAGAGAAGAAAAGTGTGTCGTAAAAACGATACACGTCATCAATGGTTGCTTCTATGCCTCCATCAGGACCCGACACCTCCCGAAACTGCGTCTCAACATTTTTACCTGATATTGAATAAGTAAAACGATCGGACTGGCACTTGTCATTTTCACTGCGAATTAACGAGCTACTTTTTGCTCCGGTAGGTATGAAGATGCGCTCTTCTAAAAGACGAGCAAAACTTTTATCCGTAATTTTCTCAGCGATAGCGCCTAAAATAATGAAACCATAATTTGAGTACTTTGAATCACTACCAGGTGTAAACCTCAGTGGCTCATCGATCAAAAGCGCGATCTTTTTATCAAGACTGTTATAGGCAAGTGGGTTATTCATATATTCAGCAACAAATATGTCTCTAAACCCAGCTTGATGTTTGAGCAAGTGCTCAATGGTAATGGTGTTAGTATCTACTTGGGTAAAGCCAAAATCGAAGTTAGACAGTGGTGTATCAAAACTGAGCTGGCCTTGTTCAATCAATTGTAAGATCAATACAGCTGTATAGTGTTTAGTTATAGAGCCGATGTTAAATCGAGTACATTGTTGATTCTTTACATCACGCTTGGTACTCGCCATCCCCGTGTCTGAGCGCAATATAGTATTGCCCTTTTCAACCACCAGGAGATTACCAGTAAACCAATCTAGTTTGCTGTACGCCGAGATCACGTGGCTTACATCCTGCTCAAACATGCTTGGCTTGTTTTTCTCTTGAGACACAGCGGTCGAGATGTTACCAAACAGACTTAATAGGCACATTAATATCAAAAATGTTATTTTCATAGATTTACCAATAATAAAAAATTAACAGTCACCAACAACAGGAAAGCATGGTTCGCCCCAAAGCTCATTCGAACTGTCCATCATTATGTTAATAATGGATGGAACAAATTTACTCATAAAGGCTACTGCATCACGCATTTGGTCTCTATTAACAGCACTGTTCCATGTTGCACCGCCGTGTACAGTCTGGTTACGTAAGGTATATAAACGAGCAAATATAACTGATAACACAGCTGATGTGTTTTTGTGGCCTAGTGCTTTGTGCGCATAGGAATTAGCTGTTTTAAAGTCATCTTGCCATTCTTGCTCTGTTTTTTTGTTATTGTGAAAATCCCAGAATGGTTGAAACACATACTGGTTACTAAGAAGCGCTCTAATACTGCTGGAAAACTCTTTCCAAACTAAATCTGATAGTAAGTTGTCTTTATCTAGCTGGCATAACCTATCAATAAAGTTGCGAAAGGTTTCTTGCTCGGTAAACCGGTGATGGTCGTCTATTTCATTAGCATAAGCAGCATTAAAAGAAATCCATAGGAAAATAAACTGTGCGTCTTGATCGCCTTTTGCTTGCTCTGCACGATCTAACCAACTTAAAGCTCGGTGGACTCGAAGACTTAAGTTCAACTGGTAATTCTCACGTTCTTTACGCTGCCGCTTTTTTAAATTTTTATACGTTAAAATCATAAGTACTTCCCTGTGTGACATGCTTGTTTTCCTATAATCACTAAATAGCGTTAATAAGCAAACTCTATTTAGTAGTTATTTTGATTTTAAAAGCAAAAAGCGAACTATAAACGTTCGATTTTCAAATAAATAATTCTAGAGCTTTCATCTATAATTTTCCTGTTCAAAATGTCGTACTCGAATAAAGTTTGTGAGTAATTATATTTGACATTACGGCCTCGCACTCACTTAACTCTAACGGTTCATATTTGATCTTACACGTTAATTTGTAGGTATAGACACCATCTGACAGGCAACTTGAGACAAGGAACGGAAGATGGTGATCAGGTTTTCGAGCGTCCGATTAGTGCCAATAGCCGATGTTGGCTACTGGTTTTTAAATGTCAGATTTAAGTCTAAAGCGGTCGTTTGGATAATTCCTGATAGTAGTCTGCTATAGATAAAGGAACCGACTGTGGCGTTGAACTTTTTGTAGCGCAGATTAGTGTCATGAACGATAATCAGGTTTTAGGTTATCAACAACAATTAAGAGCAGCAAGCAGTCTACAGGGATGTTTTGGAGTTGGAGGTTAGTGGCCTCCAACTAGCCGGTTAGACGGAGGCTATGCCAATAATGAATCCGGAAGCCCTTTGATTCGCATTGGTGAATTAATAGCTAAAACGATAGCTTCTTCATCGTCTCGTTTATATCTACTAACACTGCCATTATCTAAGATTTTTGAATTATCTTCAGAACTTCTAATATGAGTTATGAAGGCGGTTTCAATCCTCTTAAGTATTGATAAATCGGTATCTATTGGAATGAAGAAAAAGCATAATTTATCTAGTTGTTCTTCAAGTTGCTTATAGTTTTTATTAAATTCCTCATTACCTGCCCCAGGGCTATAAGCTCTTTCTATTTTACCATTTAATAGTGCGTTAATATTGTAAATATCATAGCCGCCGGATAAAAATTTAGATAGGTGTTCAGATTGTCTATATGCAATTGAATGAGAGCTAATCCCTATATAATTTACATAATAAGAACTTTCGATTTGAAAAGCCCAAAAATAGATCCCTGGCTCCCAAGTCAATTTATGATTATACAGGCAGGCGCCTTCTTTTTTAAAAGGTAGGTAATCTAGAGGACCAAATACTTCTAATTCCATTCTTTGTATATCCTTTGTTAATTTCCGTATTATGCGACTGAGACTACATGAACAAAGAGCAAAACCCAACCGCTTTTGTCCCTGTAATAATTTTTTACATCCTAAGACAATATATAAAGCATATGAAGCTCTATTTTATCTATATCATCACCAAACATTTTTTCATTTAAATTAGTGTGGATGACTAATTCGCTTGAACATGTTTCAAATATACCACTATCCATAACAGCGCTAGTTATCGCTTGGTAATCTTCTAACCTGTAATTAGTTAATTCTCTTCTTATACATCCAAAGATGCCATTTAGGTTTAGACCAAGTTTAACCGCTTTTTCTTTGACAACTTTTACTGTTTCTTTTGTCAATGAAGTTAATTCTTGTGTCGAATTGGCAGATATTAAATCGCTCCAATAATGTTGACCTTTACGTAAAAACGCTAAGAAATCACAGATATCCGCACTCATAATGGAAAATCCATTTTCGAGTTCAGACAAAGCGCCTAAAACACTTTGAAGATGCTCCTGGTTTTTAATATTTACAATAGAAGTATCACCGAATTTTTTAGATAGGACAGAGTGGGTATTTAAATCATTGGGATTTTTTACACTGTCGTTAATCAAGAAAACAATTGGACTAAAAGTTTCAGGAATATCATTTAGCCATTTAGAGAACTCTTCAAATTCGGCTTGGTCAGCATCAACCACTAAAAACTCGTAATCATATTCGCTTCCTTTCAATGGAGCTTTATAAAAGCGACTATCACCTCGCGTTAAAAACCCTTCTGTTACACGATTTGCACTGTCACCGTATATATAAAAAACCTTATTTACTTCACCTGAGTTGGCCATAGAACTTCCTTAATTCTCAATTAATTAAATCAACAAAAAAAACCGTGCATTACCTACCGTTCAAACCATAGGGGTTAAAATCCAGAACTAGGGTCAACTCAATGAAAAATATTTTGTATATTAAAATGTATAACGATAAAACCTAAACTTTATAGTTGTTTACCGGTTCGGACACCCTACTAAAACTAAATGGCAACTAGGAGCCTAAAGTGGTCGTTGCTGTTGAGGGTTTTGTGGGGCTGCTTCGTGCCAATAGCGGACGGTCGAACCAAAGTCTCTTACTATGTGCTACTTTGCTCGGTCCAATACTTGCTCACATAAACCGCCCGTATAAGATATTACATTGAGAACCTCAAATAGAATGGATGTAAACTCATTGAGAATGAATGGAGCTATGATTGGGTTTGACATCCAATCGTTATAAGTTTTTCTCTTTTTTTCATTTGAATGAGAAAGCTCGCCATAAATAAAGACGTCTAAAAGTTGCCTTCGGGTTATATAGTCACCAAATTTAAATATTGTGTTTGAATCAAGATAAGTATTTAAATGCACCTTTGCCTCGGTGAATTTATTACTGATCTCATCAGGCACAATTTCAGACTCAAAAGCTTTTGTCATGCTGTAGAAAGATATCGTTTCATTACTCTGGATAAAAAAGCGAAAAGTAAGAACAAATGCATCTGTTTGTTCTTCATTTGGACCTCTACGGGTAACTTTTGCCGCTTGCCCCTGCTTCCATGATAAGTCAACCCCAGAGTTATCTTGATAGCTTTTAACGAAGCTACAATTTAAAAGCTTGATAGCTTTCTCATTAAACATAATGAATGGATCTAAACTTTCCATGTAATCTCCGAAGCATTGGTATTACCAACTGTTATTTGTAACGCTTTACCAGCTGTTAGGGAAACAATTGCCAAATTTGATATCCGGCAAGACCTATGCCCAAAATAACTAAAACCACCCCAATAAAGCTATTACTTCGAACGTAGCCTTCCCCTTGAAGTCCGGCAGGGAATTGGGCACTTGGGGGATAAATGACAGTTTTAAGTGGATGATTAACCCATTCACCGCAACCAATCAAAATCGCAGCTATAGAAAATAGTTGCACAACTGAATTTTCAACGCTCTTAAGCTCAACTGTCAGAGCCAAAAGAAGTGTAGCAGTAGCTATAACTAAAATCGCTTTGTACCAATAGTCAATTTTTAAATTTTGAAGCGGATTACTCATAACTTTCCTTGTTATCCTGACAGTTTTTTTATTTTGTTACTCATAGTAACACCAGCTTTCTCAGAAAAACTAGATTTTTGATTTTCATTATAAATGGAACGTCCGCTTTTCGCTCAAAGCGACCTGTTGAATTAAACCTAAACTTCATACTCAAAAGTGTGTGATCAAAAATGAACTACTAATCTTAATTTTCAATACGTAAATTGTTTAAGCTCATGGTCAAGTCGACATTGGGTTCTACTTTTCGCTCACAATTAGATTTCTGTCAAAGTTTCAATTCACTTTATGATTTTACAACTTCATTTTTGAACTTAACTTTTTGAACCTAACTTTTTGAACAAAAAAAACCGCCTTTCGGCGGTTTCTTTAAAGATCAAAATTTAGTCTCGATTGCAGTTTTCATTGTATTTGCAATTTTGACGGTTCTTGATTTCATTTTTCATGGTCGCTGACAACAAAAAATTACTCGTCGCGATACGAGTCAATATCCGGACAAGAACAGATCAGGTTGCGGTCGCCGTATACATCATCTATACGAGTTACCGTTGGCCAGAATTTGTTTTGCTTAACCGCTTCACATGGGAATGCAGCGTAATCAGGTGCATAGGCGCGATCCCAGTTAGGGTCTAACACGTCTTCCGATGTGTGTGGTGCAAAAACAAGTGGGTTGTTGTCTAAAGTCCATTGGCCGCTTTCTACTTTCGCAATTTCTTCACGAATAGAGATTAACGCGTCAATGAAACGGTCGATTTCAACTTTAGCTTCTGATTCTGTAGGCTCAATCATTAATGTGCCAGCTACTGGGAATGACATGGTTGGAGCGTGGAAACCGTAGTCATTTAGTCGCTTAGCAATATCCATTTCTGAAATGCCTGAGCTTTCTTTTAATGGGCGAATATCAACAATACATTCGTGAGCAACACGGTTGTTACGGCCACGATATAAAATTGGGAAGTGCTTGCTCAAACGCTCAGTAATGTAGTTGGCGTTTAAGATTGCAACTTCTGTTGCTTGTTGAAGACCATGTTTACCCATCATGGCAATATATGCCCAAGATATTGGTAAAATGCCAGCAGAGCCGTATGGAGCCGCTGAAACTGCACCGTTATCAGCACCACCATTAATTGTCATACCTTCGATATCATTATCACCAAAGAATTCAACTTTTGTCACTTGGTGGTTTGGTAGGAACGGCGCTAAATGCGCTTTAACACCAATTGGACCCATACCTGGACCACCGCCACCATGTGGAATACAGAATGTTTTATGCAAGTTTAAGTGCGATACGTCAGAGCCGATGAAACCAGGTGCTGTAAGGCCAACCTGTGCGTTCATGTTGGCACCGTCCATATAAACCTGACCGCCATTGTCATGAACAATGTCACATACTTCACGGATGCTTTCTTCATATACACCGTGTGTAGACGGGTACGTTACCATGATGCAAGAAAGTGCGTCTTTGTGCTCTTCCGCTTTGGCTTTTAGGTCAGCCATGTCGATGTTGCCTTGCTTGTCACACTCAACAAGTACAACCTTCATGCTGGCCATTTGAGCAGAAGCAGGGTTAGTTCCGTGCGCTGAACTTGGGATCAAGCAGATGTTTCTGTGATGATCGCCACGACTTTCGTGGTATTTACGAATAGCAATAAGACCAGCGTATTCGCCTTGCGCGCCAGAGTTAGGCTGCATTGAAATGTTGTCGTAACCAGTAATTTCAATTAACCAGTCAGACAATTCGCCAATCATTTTACGATAGCCTTGTGCTTGAGACATTGGTGCAAACGGGTGCATATTGCCAAACTCAGGCCAAGTAACAGGGATCATTTCCGCAGTCGCGTTTAGCTTCATCGTACAAGAACCAAGAGAAATCATTGAGTGGTTCAATGACAAATCTTTGCTTTCTAATTTACGAATATAACGCAACATTTCAGTTTCAGACTGGTATGCATTAAATACTGGGTGAGTAAGAATGTCTGTTTTACGAGTGTATTCTGCTGGTACTGAATCAAAACCTTGAGCAGCACTGTCTAACGCTTCTACTGTAAGACCATGACCTTCACCTAAAACAACATCAAATAACTCAATAATGTCTTCGCGAGTAACCGTTTCGTGCATAGACACTGATAACTTACCGTCTAAATCTAAACGGAAGTTAACTAGTTTGTCAGCAGCGCGTGCAAGAATTTCGTCTTTGTTTGCAGCTTCAAACGTTACCGTATCGAACCAAGAGTCATTAATAAGTTTAACGCCCTTTTCTTTTAAGCCTAAAGCAAAAATGTCAGCTAAACGGTTAATGCGTTGCGCAATGGCTTTTAAGCCTTTTGGTCCGTGGTAAACAGCATAAAATGATGCCATGTTCGCCAGTAAAACCTGTGCAGTACAAATGTTTGAGTTCGCTTTTTCACGACGAATATGCTGCTCACGAGTCTGCATAGCCATACGTAATGCTTTATTACCACGACGGTCTTTAGAAACACCGATGATACGACCTGGTAATGAACGTTTGAACTTATCTGTTGTTGCGAAGAATGCAGCGTGTGGACCACCGTAACCCATTGGCACGCCAAAACGCTGTGCTGAACCAAGCACCACGTCTGCACCAAATTGCGCTGGGCCTTCTAACAAGATCAAGCTCATGATGTCGGCAGCAACAATAGCAATGGCTTTTTTCTCTTGCGTCGCTTCGATTAGCGGTTTGATATCATTAACCTGACCTTCTTGGCCAGTGTAATGGAACAATGCACCAAAAATGTCGTATTCAGATACTTTTTCAGCGGCATCAACAACAATCTCAAAACCAAACAATTCAGCGCGTGTTTTAACAACGTCAATAGTTTGTGGGAATACGTCATTTGCTATAAAAAACGTGTTCGCTTTTTTTGCTTTAGCAACACGCTTAGCTAGCGCCATTGCTTCTGCAGCTGCGGTTGCTTCATCTAATAAAGATGCGCTTGCCAACTCTAAACCAGTTAAGTCTATTGTTAATTGTTGGAAGTTAAGCAGTGACTCTAAACGACCTTGTGCAATCTCTGGCTGATAAGGTGTGTAAGCCGTATACCAACCTGGATTTTCCAATACGTTACGTTGAATTACGTTTGGTACTGAAACCGGGTGATAACCTAAACCAATATATGATTTAGCTATTTGGTTTTCACTCGCAACCGACTTTAAATACGCTAACGTTTGCTCTTCTGTTTGAGCGTCGCCAATATTTAAGGCTTCCGGTAAACGGATAGAACCAGGTACCGTTTGGTCAATCAATTCTTTAACAGAGCTTACGCCCAATGTTTTACACATCTCAAGCTGTTCGTCTTCGCTAGGACCAATATGGCGGCGAATAAAAATTTCATTTTGCTCAAGTTGAGTTAGGCTAAATTTTTCTGACATGGCTAACAGATTTCCTACAATTAAAATAGACAAAACCTCGCAGGATTATCCGAGCGAGGCTTTCAATTTTTTGACTAAGACTTAATCTTCGTCGATAGAGTCGGCGTAACCACCGTCGTCTAACAAGTCGTCTAACTCAGACGCATCTTCAAGTTTTAACTTGAATAACCAACCGTCTCCGTATGGGTCAGAGTTAACGTTTTCAGGAGAGTCTTCTAACTCTTCGTTCACGGCAACTACTTCACCAGCTACAGGTGCGTAGATGTCAGAAGCGGCTTTTACAGATTCTGCTACTGCACAATCGTCACCCGCTGCAAATTCATCACCAACGTCAGGTAAATCTACAAATACCATGTCGCCAAGAAGGCCTTGTGCGTGTTCAGTGATACCAACAGTAACAACGCCGTTACCTTCATTGCGAACCCACTCGTGTGAAGACGCGTATTTTAAGTCCGATGGAATAGTGCTCATTTTAAGTTCCTTAGGGATCTTTCTTTATTAATTTTATAAGTTGTTTAGATAACCAGGTTGTCTATTTTGTTAGCCATGTGAAAAGATAATGGCACTTTACAAAATGTTCAACCTCATCATTCAAATATTTGTTTTGTTATTTAACGTTGCTTTCGTTAATTAAAGTACTGATTTGCCGTTACGAACAAAACCCGCTTTAACTACTTTTACGTCAACCAACTTTTTACGCATCTCTACCTGCACTGTACTGCCTAGCTCTGTGCCTTTTGGTACACGAGCCATTGCCACAGAGAAGCCTAATGTTGGAGAGAAAGTTCCCGACGTTATTACGCCTTCGCCAGCGTCTGTGATCACTTTTAGGCCGCTTCGTAAAACGCCCTTCTGTTCCATCACTAATCCAACAAGCTTGTCTGAACCTTGTTCTTTTAATTTAACCAATGCGTCACGACCAATGAAGTTACGCTCTGCAGGTTCCCAAGAGATAGTCCAGGCCATGTTGGCCGCTAATGGAGAAACAGACTCATCCATGTCTAAACCGTAAAGGTTCATTCCGGCTTCAAGTCTTAGTGTGTCGCGAGCACCTAAACCTGCAGGTTGTACACCCGCATCAATTAGCTGTTGCCAAAAATCAGCAGCTTGTTCTGGTGGAAGGATAATTTCGTAACCTGTTTCACCAGTGTAACCTGTTGTTGCGATAAACAAGTCGCCAGCTTGAACACCAAAAAATGGCTTCATACCTTCAACCAAAGCTTGTTGCTCGGCAGAAATAATTGTGGCTACTTTTTCTTTTGAATTTGGACCTTGAACGGCAATCATTGCGTAGTCAGGCTGTTCAGTCACGGTAACGTTAAACGTAGCGGCTTGTTTGTTAATCCACTCTAAGTCTTTAACACGTGTTGCTGAGTTAACCACCATACGGTAGAACGTCTCGTCAAAGTGATAAATGATTAGGTCGTCAATAACGCCGCCTTCTTCATTAAGCATACCAGTGTAAAGCGCTTTGCCTGCAACTTGAAGTTTTGCTACGTCATTTGTAACTAACTTTTGTAAGAATACTTTCGCGTCTGCACCTTTAATGTCAACAATGGTCATATGCGACACATCAAACATTCCAGCATCTTGACGAACAGCGTGATGCTCTTCGATTTGAGAGCCGTAGTTAATTGGCATTTCCCAACCATGGAAATCTACCATCTTCGCGCCTGCTTCGACGTGTTTATCAAATAAAACCGTTCTGTTGCTCATGAACATTACCTTTCTATAAAAGAGTGCTGTAAAAGACTGCAGTAAAAATTTGCGTCAGAGTATACCCCATACAAAACCATAACTCTATGCGTTACTGATTAGTAATATTGATGCAAACCTTTGTTGTTTAATTACAAAAAGCCACTCTATTTAGATAGTGGCTTTGATTTAACTTTGTTTTGTGTGGTTATATTTCATCAACCTGTTGGGCTAATACTGGTAACTTACCGCTGATACCCATTGCCTGCTCAATAATTTTGTTTTTTACGAGTGGAGTATTATTGGTTATCTTCAGCCCCACACCTCGTATTAGTTTTTTTATTGGGTTTGAACCTTCAAACAATTCCTTTAACGAGGCCATTGCAACAATAAGTACCTGTGCCTCTGCTTTACGCCAGCGTTCAAACTCTCTGAGCTGTCGGGTTAACTTAACTTGGTCGTTTAATAATGCGCTTGATGCACCTTGCGACAAACATTCCACCAAACTGGCAGCGTCTAACAACCCTAAATTCATGCCTAGTCCAGCCAATGGATGAATAGTATGAGCGGCATCACCAATAAAGATCACTCGTTTATCCAACCATTGCTGGGTATAACGCATGGTTAAAGGAAAACTAGCTCTTGCAGTAGTTACTTCACAAGGACCTAAAACGCTGTCGGTTGCGGCGGTTAAATGCTTGTTAAAATCCACCTCGTCCATATTTATTAAATGTTGAGCTTGTTCAGGCGATGTAGACCAAACAATACTACAAACATTTTCCTGCTCACCAAACATAGGCAATAACGCGAGCGGGCCTTGTGGCAAGAATACTTGTCGAGCACATTGATTATGTGGCTCTGTGGTTTTGATATTAGCCACAATAGCGTGATGATCATAATCAGAAAATGTAGTGGCCGATTTGAGTTGTTTTTTAACCCAAGACTGCGCTCCATCAGCGGCAATGGCTAACTTAGCCATTACTAGGCTGTTTGCATGTGCGCTTCCATCAACCAATGTCAGCACTACCTGCTCATCATTGTTATGGATCGCGGTTATTTCGGTTTCAAATTTAAGCGTTATAAGCGATTGCGCTTTGGCCGCTCTAATAAGACCATTTCGTATATTATTGTTTTCAACTATGTGACCAAGGTGAGATTGATTGACCTGCCCTGCATTAAAACTAATATCGCCAAAGCTTTCCTTATCCCACACTTTCATTGAGTCATAAGAAGAAAGTCGGTCAGATTCCATGTGCTGCCAAGCATTGAGGTTAGTTAAAATTTGCTGACTGGCCAGTGACAACGCGCTCACTCTCGACTGAGGCGTTGATAAATCGACAAGCTCTGCAGCGCGATCGACAACCACAACACTATAACCTTGTTCCGCAAGCCCTAATGCCGCCGTTAAACCAACACAACCACCGCCAATTACTACTATATCTGTTGAGATCATTTTAATACTCTGCTTGTTTTTGCTTGCGGCAAGCTAAACTGTTTATGACTGCCCATAAAGTGCAATGCAAACCATTGTTGTAAACTGTCACACTTCTGCAGTGACATTAGTCCTACCGTTCTGGTCAACGCTGGCAAACGTCCTGGCAAGGCAAACAAACGAACCAGCATATCGGTAAATTCGGTAATGCGGTCAATATCTTCGAGCCTATTTTTTTGGTAGCTGTTTAAAACCGAGAATGAACCAATGTCAGTATTGTTTTCAAGTGCTTGTTTTATTTCAAAAACCAATACACCAATATCCCGAACACCTAAATTAAAACCTTGCCCTGCAATAGGATGAACCGTATGAGCCGTATTGCCTAATAAAACGGTTCTAGCAGCAATTAAACGTTCAACTTTAGTCAGGCTCAGTGGGTAATACGCTCGTTTTGAGCATTTCACTATTCGCCCGGCGGCATAACCAAAGGCAAGTTGCAGTGCTTCACAAAAAGCGTCATCGTCTAATTCTTTATTAATAAGCGCTTGTTCAGGTGATTGAGTCCAAACCACATTAAACTCGCTTTTACCGATAGGTAAAAATGCAATAGGTCCATTAGTTGTAAAACGTTCAAAAGCGACATTGCCGCCATATGCGTTGAGGTTTTCAGGTGCAGCTTCAGTTCGAACATTGGCAATAATTGCGGCTTGCTGGTATTGGCTGGTTGTATTGTTAATATTTAACAGGTCACGAGTTGGCGAGTTTGCGCCTTCAGCGACCACCAGCAATTGACTTTGAATGCAACTGCCTGAGCTTAGAGTAATTTCTACTGGCTCGGATAAGGCAGAGGGCGAGCTTAATGCAACTATGTGATCAGGGCAAAACCAATGTAAATCAAAGTTTTTAGCTGTTGTTTTGAGTGCACAACCTAAATTGTGCATTGATGCCACATGCCCCATGGCATTTAAGCCATAGTCTTTCGCTTGCATCATGGTTTTACCAACATGACCACGATCAGACGTGATAATAGTTTGAATAGGCCAACCGTTCTTTTTAAGCTCTGGCCACACATTCCAATGATTCAAAAGCTGCAAAGAGCCATGCGATAAAGCTAAACAGCGCTGATCAAAATTTGATTGCACGGTTTGTTCAGACGTTTGTTCAACGGGCTCAACAATAGCCACACGTAAGCTTGGTGTTTCTTGCTTTAAGCCAATTGCTGTGAGCAGACCCGACAAACCGCCCCCTGACACAACCACATCAAATTTTACATTTGTATCCGCGCTTAAACTCAAAACAGCCCCTTAACGTTTTATGTGTTTGCTCTACTAAGAAAAAATAGCTTCTATTTCTTCTACGGTTTTAGGCACACTTTCGGTTAAGTTTTCGTAACCATTTTTGGTAATTAAAATATCATCTTCAATACGCACACCAATGCCATGCCATTTAGCATCACAGTTAGCTTCGCTATCAATGTAAATACCAGGCTCAACGGTAAATACCATACCTGGTTCTAGTGAACGCTCAGCGCCTGCTTGGTTATAGTCACCAACGTCATGAACGTCTAACCCAATCCAATGCGAACAACCGTGCATGTAAAATGCACGATGTGCATTGTTTTTAATTAATTCATCAACATCACCAGATAAGATACCCAATGCAACTAGCCCTTCTGTCACCGCTTTAATTGACGCGTTGGTGATCGACTTTAATGATGCTGTTGGAGAGATAGCGTCAAACACCGCTTGTTGAGCATTTAGCACCACGTTATAAATAGCTTTTTGCTCTTCAGTAAATTTACCATTTACTGGCCATGTACGAGTAATATCCGCTGCATAACCTTCAAGTTCGCAACCTGAGTCTATTAAAACTAAGTCGCCAGGCTTCACTTCATCTTGGTTTTCGGTGTAATGCAAGATACAGGCGTTTTCACCGCCACCTACAATAGTACCGTAAGCCGGATGACGGGCTTTATTCATGGCATAGTGATGATGAATTTCTGCTTCAAGTTGATATTCAAACACCGGTAAATTTTGTTTTGTTTGCGCTGCTGAAAATTGCATAGCTCGTTTATGTGCCGCCGCTGATATTTTACCCGCTTCTCGCATCACACTTATTTCAGCGTCTGATTTAAACAGTCTCATATTGTGAACTATCGGACGAATGTCCAACATTTCCGTTGGTGCAGACCAGCCTTTTTTAGGCCCCATACGCAACTCATGCATGGTATTAAATACAAGGTCATCTGCGTAATCATACTCGCCCTGCGCAAAATAGAGCGTTGACTTGTTGTTAATGGCGTCTTTAACCGTTTCGTTTAATTCTGTGGTATCGAAAGCTCGGTGCACCTTAAACTTTTCAACGGCTTGCTCTTTGCCAATTCTTCGACCATGCCATATTTCGGCTGACTTATCTTTTACTCTGCACACTAAGGTTGACGCGTGCTCGCCGTCCATTTTTTCAATAATTAAATAAGCATCTGGCTCTGGAAAACCAGAAAGGTAGTGAAAGTCGCTGTTTTGTCTAAAGGCAAACTCAGTATCTCTACTTCTTGTTAACTCTTGAGCTGCTGGAATAATGGCAACACTATTGTCTTTCATTTTTTTAACTAGGGCGATTCTGCGATTTACAAATTCGTTAACAGGAATGGAGTTTATCATTTATACCTCTAAAAAATGGTACCGGCATTAAAGTCCGGTAACTTTATATTCATTAATTTTAGTGTTCGAGCAAAGCACCTGAGCTAAGTGCTTATGCGTTAGTTTTTGAGCCAGAATTTAGTGCAATGTTTTGTTTTCATCATCAGGAATCGTAGTTTCTGTGCCAAACTCTTGATGACATAATATGGCTGAAACACGAACAAACTCAACCACTTCATAAAAATCAGCTTGGTTTTCGTTGTTGTCTTCCATTTCCGAATCCATACGAGTGATATTTGTTAAATCTTCTATCACTTCACGAACGTCATTACTCGCTAATTTCAAATCACGTTTGTTTAAGCCAAAACCAACTAAAAAGTACTGTACCCAGTTGATAAGCTCTTCCGCTTGATCCGTTAAGGTCTCTTCGTCATCCATTAATAAAATTTCAAAAGCCATTTCACCCGACTCAAGCTTGTCATAAATGTCATTCACTAGATCTTGGGCCGCAATTTTTACTTTGCCTTTAATAGTCATGCCGTTGTTAAACAACTCTGATAAATGCTCTAAAAAGTCTTTGTTACCTTTAAACATGCCACCAGATATTAAGCCCGCTAACAAACCGTGAAACTCACTGGCCGTTGCCGTAAAGTCTTGCTCATTTAAAACTTGTACTAGTTCTTGATGCGTCATTTGAATTCGCTAATTTTATTAAATTTGTTTAAGTGTAATAGAAACCGAGGAAAATCAGAAGTATTGTCCACATTTTGAAGACCTAAGCCGCGGTAACCGTGGGAAATTTATTCACTTTGTAAAAAAATCACCCAGTTGAGTCATCCAAATCCCAATTTTCATTGTACTGTAAGTTTGAGATGTTATATTCCGCTTTGTCATAGATAGACAAACTTCTAATCAGAACTGTTCTGGATAAATTTTGTGTCTCTTCTATGGTTATAAGTGTGACTTATTATGGTACCTGGGGTGTTTGACA
>Ga0209603_1002952_pt1 | contig 15077 bp, 7 predicted proteins | sample COGITO_mtgs_1206_FD_184812 | JGI IMG/M metagenome (GOLD analysis project Ga0209603, IMG submission 184812) | Pelagic marine microbial communities from North Sea - COGITO_mtgs_120607 (SPAdes) (version 2) | ecosystem: Environmental > Aquatic > Marine > Epipelagic ... | reverse complement strand
GAGAGTCACTCATTAAACCCGCCTTGTAACGAAACTCTTTCGAATCAAGTCCTAGTCTAATCCAAGAAAGCTGTTTAACGTGAGGCTGAATCAATTCCAACAGAGATACCACACCATCGTAATAGGTTACCACAGTCAATGAATGTGTGGGAGAGGACTTAATCACCTCCACCAAATCTTCGTAACTGAAGTAGTCTATTGGCATGAACCAAAAAAGACTACCGCCTTCCTTCGCTAACAACCTGTAATTGACTAAAAACTGAAACTCTTGATCCATTGATAACTTGCTTTAATATCAATGTAACCCTAAGTGTGCGGGATTAATTCACTCAAGTTATGTTGCGAATTAGTCTACCTCGGTATTCCTGTATAAATCAATAAGTACTATTCTCTTAACGAATGAAGATCATTAGTATTGATTCACACTGTTTATTAGTAATAACAAATAATCAAAGTGATATGTCCTATTTATTCAATTCTTAATGAAAGAATTGTACATCGTCCTTATCTAGAATTATGGATACCTCCGCGTTGTAGATACCCTCCCAGTAAATCTTTCCACCATCATTTGACATACCTAGTACCTTAAGTAATTCGTCATATTTCATCCTACTCATACGCTTGGATATTAATAAAACCCGTAACGATTTTTCTAGATTGATTTTTTCAGACCGTGTTAGTTCTCGATTGTTTTTATTTTCCATTTCGAAGGAGTTAGTTTGGGAATACGTATCTCTAAAGAACCTTTTTAATTAAGTGAGTTTTTATACTTCTAAATTCTTTGAACTTCAAATTCTATTTCCAAAACCTCAATGGCTTCTTTATATGCAGCTCCTAGCAGATTACGAAGATGCCCTTGATATCTAGGAATCTTGAGTGCGACCCTTATATCCTTAATGGTCTTGAACTGAGTTGGCCTGCCAGAGGTATCCGATGCTGTACGCCCAGTTACTAGTTGTTTAATCTTTAGTGAAAGCTCCCGGGAAAATATCAATGGGGTGCGTATTATAAATCTCAAGCCATCCAAATCTGAATTCAGCAAATTATCAACCTTAGGTGCTATGAGTTGTACAAGTTGAACTTCATTGATTTCTTCACCTAACTGTTCAGACCACAATTGAGAATCTGAAATATATTCTCTAACATTATCAAAGACCCTAGACAGCATTGTATTGTAAGATAGTATCAAATGTTTCTTCGCCCTTGTCATAGCTACATAGAGTCGAGAGATATCACGAAACTCTTCTTCTTTAGGGTAATTTGGCTTAGGAAAGTTTTCCAAATTAAGATTCAGAACAGCCACTGCATCAAACTCAAAACCTTTCGTCTGATTCAACTCTGATATAACGATCTTTTCGTCTTTCACGTCAGTATCACCGTTTAATATAGGCAGATGGAGTTGCTCAGCTAACCTGCAAACTTCAAAATGAGTAAAACCGGCTAAGGCGATACAAGCTTTAGACATTAAGCCTTCACTCAAACACCATTGAAAATAGTTTAAAGCATACTCTAATTCTAATTCAAATGAAGGTGCATAGTAAACGTTAGGCTCTGTTGTGTGAAAGTTTGCGAGTTCAGGATCTAAAAGTTCAAAGCCCTCTTCCGTGAAGTCGTCTCGATTAATATTCGAATTGAACATACTATTCGCAGCTAGAAGGATTTCTTTACTGTTTCTATAGTTCTTAACTATTTTCAAATAGTTTGATGGAATAACATTTATTCCCGCAGTTCTAATCTTATGTTGCTTCACTTGAACCTGCTGAGCGATATCGCCACACATGAATAAGTCATTTTCATCTTCAACAACCAATTTCCGTAAGATTCTGAGCTCTTCAGTTCCAAAATCCTGGATTTCGTCCACAAGAATTGAGCGATACTTAGATTTTATATTAGACTCGTGCTTATTAACGAACCTTAAAACATTCATGTAGTCAGATACACCAACATGTTCCATTTTTTCTTCCCATGCCTCTAAGGTACCTAATACGTCCTCTCGCATTTCTTTACTTAAAGGCGTTTTTCTGCCCGTTCTGGATAGCTCCAAATACTCGTGACGTTGTGGCTTTGAGGTAGCACTTCTTATGAGATTGAATTCATCCTTTATATAGGAATGAGCATCCATTGATCTTGCCTTGAGTGCAGTGATTACATTGAATGCCTTAAGATAATCTTCATTGTTCTCTTCAAGGTTTACGAATTCTTCCCAAATTCGATCCACATCATCTTGAGACTTATCTGAATATTCCTCTAATCCTCGTTTTATAAGTTGATCATTCTCATGTACCAATATAAAGTCGAAACAAACTCGCCAAAAACTTTTTACCTCTATTAACTTCTTAAGTTCCTCCTTGTCTTCCGCCTCCAGTTCTATCAACTGATCAACTAAACCTCTCAGGAGCTCCGCAAGAGAATTGTTAATTGTAGTGATCAAAATAGGCTCTTTATACTTTTTGGCTAGATAAAGTGCACGATGCACTAAAACACACGTTTTACCCGATCCCGAGACGCCAAGAAGCCTTGACGGACCGTTAAAATCTTTGTCAACGATCTCTTTTTGATCAGGATGCAAGAATAACATCCAATCCACCCATTCTCTTGAAAGTAGGTTGTTCCATTCTTCTTTGGATAAATCCCTTAACTCAATGTAACCTCGACCTAACCGAACTTCATCAATATCAGATTTATCCAAATCAGATATATCGAATAAGTCATCCTTTTCGTGATCAATTAATAAGGTGGCTCCTTCTAGATCATCCTCATAAAGACATTTGAAAAGTGAACTAAGAAATAAGTACTCTCGCTCTTGAAGTCCATTTAGCGCCGCTTCCAATTCTTCCTTCGTAGAATATGAGTAAATCCTCATTAGTCTTCTAAGATTAGCTGCAGGGATAACTAGACTATGATCTATAAACTCAAGCTCCTTATCTTTTAAAAAGTCTAATAATGGTCTATTACTGTTCATCGGAAACGCTTCTGCTGCTTCCATCCAGCTTAATTGCTGATTACCATCAATCCTATTTACTGACTCAAGAGTTGAACCATCGGTAATCAGGGTTTTACCGGAATTGCGATCCAGCCATTTATCGGTCTCATCATGGTTACCGACAAATTCTAGAGATACAATCCCCTTATGTTTAATCGTAACTAAACGGTAACCTTTTCCAAGATCGTATTTAACGCAATGTTGAATTCTACTTTCGCCATGGTTAGTCACATTCAAGGTCGAAAAAGCACCCTCTACTTCATCATAGCTATCAGCCTCCAATAATTTATTCCACAGCTCATAGACTTTCGTTGAAACAGCCCTTCCAATTTGATTCTGTCTGTTTAACTTCGACAAAATAATCATCAAATCCCTCGATTTAATTATCCGCATAATTTAAATGGATCAGTAATACTATATACCTATACTTTTGGCATACCACTCTGCCTGCTCATAATCCTCTCTTCGCATTAGCGCCTTCCAAACCTTTTCAGCCGCAGCCTCTAAACGTACAGGATCAATTCCATAATTGGAACAGATAAAGCGGCCCTTTTCAACATCAGTAATTGCGAGTCTAGGGTCAAATACACTCCCACCGTGAGCACCTTTTTTATTACCACCTTCCATTGCATCTTTTAGACGACTTATATGTTGTTCAAGCTGCATTCTAGCAGCTTCTTCCGCTCTAGTCATATTTTTATTCCTTAATAATCAGTCAACTTTTTCAGGGCTAACGCATGAATTGCAGTTTCATAGTAAAGTATCGCAAGAAATTGGACATAGTCGCCTTTATTGTTCCATGTGTCACTCCACTCGTTATTAGAGGAGTCTGTAAATTCATGGGAACCATTAATGTCATATTTATTCAGCAGTACCATTAAGATTCTATTTAAAAAATCGTTAATCGAAATCTCAGCTCCAATCAATTGTCTATCATAGATTTGACTTGAATTATGAATTTCTCCAGAAGATAAAATTAAATCTGTTTCTAATATCCTTATCGCATGCATGAACATGGGAACGGCACTACCCTCTTTCGTTTTCTTGGCGAAAGGCCATAGCTCCCGTAGGTTGACAGTTCCAGGTTCATAAATGATAAACTGATGATACCTATGAATTGGTCTAGCGAGTATGCCTAGATCAGATTCACTGCCACCAACAAGGTTTTGTAAAATCTGACTAAATAGGTGATTTGCTAAAAATGCCTCGCGGAAATTGACATACAAATGTGGAGCATAGAATAACGACTGATAAAGAGGCGATAATTTGTCTCCGACATTAGAAAGTAAAAAATTCGTGCCTTTTATATCCATATTCAGCATCATCATACGATATGCAACACCAGCTTCATATGCCTTGTAAGTTGAATATCCTTTTTGAGCTAAATGAGTGCCTACTTTATCGAAAAGATCATCATTTAGATTTTGAACTGTGTTCAACGTATATGTCTGAGAACGGTATAGAGCTCTAAAGTCCTCATCGATATCAGCTTTTCCAATAATCAGATCCATTCCTGGAACTTTCCTTAGATAATTATCTAATGGCTCAGCAACTTCAAGGAGGTCAAATAAAACTACGTTGTAATTGTATATCCATTTAGAAAATACATAGTCATTCAAATCACCGTATGCTGAAAAATCAAACGTACTCTTCGAATACAATGTGATTGTCTTTAAACCATTTTGTATCTCATCTGGATCTGCAGTATTTAGAACCTTAGGAGTGATTGCTCCAAGAATGAATGTCAGACCTAGTTTTACACTTTCTGTAAACTCACACAAATCAAGATAACCATCAAAATAGTGACGAAATTCTTCATTGTGTTCTGGGAAATCACCGGGTTTTATTTCTTGTGTCATAGAACTAAATCTTTATGTAAGTAAACTCACAAGCCTTACACTTGCGTTTAGTTTGATCTAGATTAGAAATATCAAACCTACTCTCGTTTCTTTCAAAAATATCTAGACCACGTCCCATGGTGATTTTCCAACCGTTATCAGCAGCAACGTAGCGATCATGATGTTTTTCCATTCGGTATGAAAACTCGATACCTAAACTGGCAACGTCATCTTTAATCTCCTCCAAATAACCAATGCTTTCGGCCTGATACTCTTCATCATTCCATGTAACCAACTCCAGTTGCACAAGCTCATCTGGAGATTTATTATTAGAGATCATAAGACAGAACTCAACAAAGTTTCTATACTGATGAGCGAATCTTATGTATGGATCTTGTACTGTAATTCGCTCCGCACCTCTGAGATACTCAGCAAATAACTTTTTGTACGAAATACCTGTTTGATTGTCTTTTAAAATTACCTGTCCGGATTGCAGTTCTGGCTTTGGAGTAGGGCTACCTCCTTGATCTAGTTTTTCTTCCTGCTCAGAATCTTCCTCCTCTTTAGCTTCAACTGCGGCTTTGTAGTTCTGGTTCTCGAGCGTTTCAATTGACACTTCTTGTCCACTTGAAATGACCGTGTACTTGAATTCTACAGGTTCTGACTTGAAAGTCTCATCAATGATATATAATTGATCTTTTACCCTTTTTCTACCTTCAATCGCAAAATCAAGAAGTTCTAGAAGTTCACCATCGGTCATTACACCATGTGGATATAGAATCTTGGCAAGACCCGAGAACGACTTTCTAACGGCTGTTTTATCTCTGGTTGTTAATGAACCATCTAGTTTGATCTTTCCGTCTAGATGTACCGAATAATCTGCTTTTCTCAGCTCTCTTAGAAGCTCGGCTAGGTAATCTACTATGAATCCATATTCATTAGAGAATACAGAAGACTTTAATATTCTCACCTCCCAACCTGGGATGTACATGTGCATTCTATCCAAAAATGCACCTTTAATATACCCCTCGGGAATAGATTCAAACAGATGAGAGTTCTTAAGCATGTAGGGCACATTATGTTTGGTATTACCAACGAATGCCATCGATGCAGTTGCCTGGTAGGTTTCTTTACCGCGGTTGAAGCTCTGGTTGGCCATGTAATTTTGCATGATTTTTACCAAATCTCCATCTGTTCTTTTACCCCCTTTTTCTTGTTCAAATTCGTCTAATGCAACTACGTCCCAGAAACCAACAAGTCCGATCTTGTTACCCGTGTTATTCACGAATAATCGAGCCTTCGATACATCTCCCCCTGAAACTAGAACACCATGTGGGGAAAGCTCAGAGAAAATGTGAGACTTACCAGTACCCTTAGGACCTAGCTCTATGAAGTTGTAATTATTTTCTACGTGAGGGATTAAACGTGAAAGCTGAATAAATTTATCTCTTCTGGAGAATGTCTCGGGTAACAATCCTATTGAGTGCATTAACACATCTATCCACTCTTCCGTAGAAAAATTCGCCCTTAATGATTTGTACTCCTCTAGATCAACATTTGATACTTGAATAGGTTTTAGATCCGCTATAACCCAGCGCATATCGGTTTCATCAGCGTGTGAGTAGGCCATGGTTAGTACACACCATACACCCCCACCACTAAGCAGCTTCCTATTTTCATCCACCATCACATCAGCAATGGGAACATTTTTCAACCCAAGATTGGCAAATTCAGCTTGATAGATATTGGCACGATCATTCAGACTCACATTAATCTTATCTATGATCTTGTAACTGCCTTGAGAACGAATTTTATGCTTCACCACTTCAGCATCAGACCGGTGCACATAATTAGCTGCAATAATGTTTCTAACCTTATCTACTCCATCGCTAATGATTTTCTCGTCGTCTATGACACAGTATTGACCTAGTAGGTATTCCAACACGTAGACAGGTACTGGGTTATTTCCTTTTACTAAGGCAGTAAGGTCTTTACGTACAACCTTGCCTTCGAAATTGCTTATGATTTTCTCTTTTAGTGACATTAGAAATCTGGTTGAATGAGTGTGGCGTTATTAATCATATCATCGATCAAAGCGTTCAAAGAGTCTTCTGTATCGAATGCTTTTAGTTTAAAGAAGGGCTCATTGGCGAATTCGCTGTTTAAAATGAGCTCTATTCGTATGATCCTATCTTTAGGCGAATCAGAGGTGGAATTCAACTTTAATTCAGCCATATTACTTGCCAAGACATTGTTGCCCGTGTAAAGCCCTACGGTCAAAACTCGCTCTTTATGAGTACGTGACACTGCTTCGTTTTGTATGATATCAACTCTCAACATATTTGCGACCACTCTTAACTGTTGTTTATTGCCTAGCACTGTAGCAGTTACCTTGTGCGCAATATCTTGTCGTTTACGCGTACTGTGAATTACAGGGACAACTAACTCTTGTAGTGAACCACCTCCGTGCACAAATTGGTGACCAACCCCTTGTTTTCTGTAACGATTCGTAGAGGCCGAAATATTCACATGGCACTCATCATCAAAACAGGTGGTTGCTGATAGAGGAATAGAGTATCCTATCTCGAGTTCTTGCTTTTCCCTTGTCAGGAAATACCTATTGTGAGATGAGAGATGATCAGTACCAGGTAGTGCCTCTTTATCCGGATCCTCTAATCTCTTGTCCGAATACAAGAAACCATGATCTGCTGTTACGTACACTGAAGTAACATTAAATGTGGCATGAATTCTCTTTATGAATCTTGATAATTCTGCAAGTGCTTCCTTCACCGCAGAGAAGGTTCTTCTTTCTGATACCGCTTTATCCCCCGTGGCATCAATCACATCATGGTAAATATAAACTACAGGGCTCTTGAATAATTCTCGAGAATCATCCTGAGACAGCTCTTTAGCGTCTGCGAACTGTACTGCCTCTGCCCCCTCACGAGCCTTAGAAAGTATAGAGGATCTATTATCTACACCTGAACTAGAAATACCCTCTATAGTAATACTACCATCATTAAACTCCTTCTCGCCAGGAAGCAACTGGGCCATTCCAATATTCGTTTTGGAAGGAATGGAAGCTAGTGCGTAAGAGATTTCTGCAGTATTGCGCACATCAGCATGCATTTCGTTAAGCAACCCTTGAGCAGCTTCATATCTCAATGCATCTGAAATTATGACAACCACCTTTTTATCTAGCGGGTCAATATGGGTCTTATAAAAGTCATATTGCTTGGGAGCTAAAAGATTAGAATAGTCAAAATCTGCTTCCGATAGACATTTTAACCATTCTCTATTAAGGTTTTTCTGGTGGTCTTCGTAGGCATCATTAACTAATGCACTTATCTGTTCAACAGTGAATCCTTGTGGGAAAATAGAATGGTCCAATTCGAATTTAGCATCAATACAGTGCCTAAAATTTTTGTCCACTAAAAAACCTCTGGAAGCATATTCCTCGATATACTCATCCGGTGTGTTTAAAATGTATCGAGCATTTTCTTCCAGGACTTGAAAGAATCGAGCTGCTGCAATGAAATAATCGAGTATTGAGTGGAGCTTCTTATTTACTGAGCTGTTGATCAAAATACTGTCGAATCTTACTATTAGTCTTGAAGGATCTGTTTGTACTAAAGGAGCATATCCTTTAATTATAGACCAAACCATATCATCTGTGAAAGCTGAAAACTCAGCATCCATATCATAGACCTCAACTAGCTTACTTCCGACCACTCGAGAAGAGAATGACTGAAGAACAGCATCAAAATTATCCGCAAACTTTTGCTGGCGAATTTCTACGAGCGCTTGATTGAAATACGATAGATCCCGTTCCGTGAATATTTTTCGATGTTTATAAGGATCTCCTTCCACCGACTCTAATCCCTGAACCAACGTATTATAGAGCACCGTACTTGCCAGGTCAGAAATTGATTGAATATTTAGTTCTCCAATCTGAAAATCTGTTATCTCTTGAATCTTTCGAGAAACCAATGTTTCTGCTTCGTTCAACTGAATGGCTTTGATTGCCTTTTCAAGGGAAGATTGTTTCGAAGGATCCAAGTACTCAATCATACGACCCATGATGACGCCCCATGACTCCTTCTTTTTAAAATCTAAATACGCGGATACAATTGCCTGCTGGAGCCCTGCTTCTGTCGGGTTACCCGAAAGTAAGTCCTTCTCACAAGCCGTTCGTACAAATTTCTTTTTAAGCTCGGATTGATAACGCTGTATGAGTGAACGCAAATGTGGTCTGAGATTATACTTCTCTACGATTTCACCCACTTGATCCAATAACAAAACCTTGTTCGCGCGAAGCAATCCCATCAAATGAAACCCTCGTTGCGCCTCAGGCGATATCGGTTCGTCTCGATCAAAGTATAGCAATACTTTACTCTCCTTTAGCTCATCCACTAAGCGCCACTTTATTCCAAATGGGTTGTTTTCGTAGACAACCTTTGCAATATTCTCGATCTCAAGTTTATCAAACTCCTCTTTGTATTCACCCGAGGGATCAAAAAAGAAGAGAATTCTTAGATGAGTATTGTCCCTGAAATATTGTAATACCTTTTCCTGAAGCATATTTCTCTATTTAATCTTGGCCAGTACACTGCCAAACAAGGCGTGGTTAACCGTTACACCATCATCTAAATCAAAGCTGATCTGCTTATCTGCAACATCCTTGAGCTCTAGATCATACTCCTCACATTCCATGAGGTCTTTTCTCATTCTTTGAAGAAGTTTGGACTCTTGATTACTCAAACTGCTTTCGCGAGCTTCCAGTGAACTGATTTCTGATCTTAAGTACTTCAGGTGCTCTAAAAGGTAGTTAGATCTAATCTTCTCGACTGTAAAAGCATTCATACGATGCATATACACCAAGACTTGGAATGCACCTTTCTTGGAAGCAAATAACCAATAAATAGGCTTCTTCTTATACTTCTTACAGTGGTACGCATAGAAGTCTTTCACCAAGAATTTCTCTAATTCTTTACCTAGACATTCTTGAATGAAGTTCATGTTCTCAGTTCTAGTCTCTGGACTCCATATAGCATCCAACAATATTTTAAACTGATTCATAAGATCGTCATTGAACCTACCAAGACTACCCATGAGTGGCAGTATGGCATCTTCATCGATCTCAATGCGCTGTCCGTTATAATCATAACTTGACAACTCTTCAAGAGATGGATCTGGATGTGCAATATTTAAACCTGGCTTATCCAAACGGTAACGCCCCATAAATACACCAACAGCATATGAGATAAACTGACTAATAACCTCTTTACGATCAATTGGCAGTTTTATGGCATCCTTTCCCTCAGCTCTGAAGATAGGTTCTAACTCTTCAAGCTTTTTACGATCCAATTCTTCTTGAAGAATGGTAATATCCTTCAACGGAACATCTGGCGTAAGCTCGTCTTGCAAACCATAGATATCAATAAAGATTCTATTCAACTCCTCTTCATTTTCGAGTAGTTGGAAAAAGTCACTGGTTACTCCCTCTTGCCAAGTGAAATATGAATCAGTCAAGCTCGAAGCTGGTTTCAATAAAGGATATTTCTCAAAATCCCATGAGGTTTCCCTAGAATCCCAATCTACTTTTGATTGAAATATGCAATCTTCAACTATGGCTTTATCAATGATTGAAGAGATAAATGGCAACGAGTTATAGTTACCAACATTAAAGTGAATCGTGGGGTTTAATATTGGTGCAAATTTGGCAATTACCTTAGAGTTCAATAACCCTAGAACATAGTAGTTCATTTCAGGTATGAACGGTGCGCAAGTATCAGAAATTAGGTTCTTTGGCAAATAACGAAAAGCTGTTCCACTTGTAGATACATCGGACCATGTTATACCCTCTGAAAAATAATCAATCTCGTTTCTAATAAAGGAGGCCTTTTTCCCATCTTTCTTGAAGTTACGTATTTCGCTACCATTGTTGCTCCAGTCTACGTATAAATTAAGGTTGCCATACCACTTACGAAATTCACCACCTTTATTGTATGGTATATAATTCCTTTTAGACTTTTGACAAACCTCATACCAATATCTTAAAAACCTGTCATTTTCACCTGTCTGGAGCCCAACCTTTGCTGCAAACTGATCTCCGATTTTCTGTTCATTCCGAAATAATTCGAATTCCCTTACGCTTAACCAGTATGCAATGGGTGCGCCATTGATTAACTGGAAACTTCCCTTTTCTACACCTCGATAAATTTTCTGTTTTTCTAAGAATGATAATTCCTTTTTGTGAATTGTATTTTGGGTGACAAGTCGGTAATAAGTACCCTTTTCAGTATTACCAGATCTTTCAATAACAAATGCAGTGGACTGCACTATTTCACCTTTTAGTTCTTCAAAAGTATTGGTCCCTAGATGGAGCATACTATGTACACTATTATTATTCAATAAGAATGCTCTTAACTCTTTGTATGTAGAAGTGAACATCCATGTATGTTGATTAATCATTCCCATTAAGCCATGCTTAACATTCATGGCTAATCCAACATCCATGAATACAGCAAAAAGGTCTGATTTGGTAAGTGGATAATGCGCATTAACATACTGCTTAAGCTCTCCGTTCATGCTCTTTTGACCCATGTACGGTGGGTTGGCAACAACTGAGGCGTATTTCTTGGTTAGGAGCAGTAGAACTGGGATGAACGTTTTGATCTTATCCAACACCAGCTCCTCATTCATCTCCTTAAATCTTGAAGACTGCAGTTGTGTAAAGCGTTGTTCAATAAAAGTTCTTGCTTCATCCGAGAGCTTCAGCTTCATAATGGAACCCAAGTTCTTCGACTGCTTCATCAATCGAAGAGCATCTTCTAATTGATCCAAATAGTTGAATCCTTTCTCACCCAGAAAATCCTGTAGTTCTATCCTTTGGAAAGTATTGCTTTCTGGCATAGCATACACGTGAGGCTTCCACCCCTTTGACCATACGTCTCTGTATACTTTCGATGCTTTTAAGAGAATGGCAAATGTTGCGAGCTGTGCTGCGCGGTCATCTAGATCTAACCCAAATAAGTTCTTGGTCAAGATCTTTTCTACTGCTTCCTCTGGAGAATAGAACTCCTCTTGGTACATCTTATACAAAAGATCGAAGCCTTCTACCAGAATGTGTCCTGAGCCACAAGCAGGATCAATCAACGTCAGCTCTTCTACGTCTGAAATGATCGACTTTCCTTGACCGTCCTGTTCATTAGTCACCAAATACTTCATCTCAGACTTGAGTGAAGAATTCGGATTCTTATCCAACCAGATCTTTCCCGCGGTATTCTCTACCATGTACTTTACAATCCAGTTCGGAGTAAAGATCTGTGTAGCTGCAGGGATGTCTTTTGCCTCAGCTTTTTTGTTCTTTTTTATCGCAGCGAAGACTTCATCCTTGCGCTCTGAAATATAGAATTGGTACAACCAACCAATAAGCTCAACCTTCTTGTACTCCTCATCGTTAATCGCGTCGCTTGTATTGAGCAAGTGCAAGAAGCCGCCTTCTTGTAACATGTTATCAGGTAGAAGCAGCTCTGTATAATCATCCAAGCGACCAAAGATGTTGCTGAGCGTTTTATTACTGTGACAATACCCGGTAAGCAATAAGGTGAACAGCTCTTGATCTTTGCTAAAGTCGTTAATGATACGCCGTACTCTACCTTCTTCTACTTCGTTCAAATACGAACGAGCGCCTTGACGCGCCTTCTGGATCATCTTCGGTGTGTTCGGCATGCCGTCCACAGAATCCAACAACCCTTCTTCAAAGCCGTTCTTTGACAAAATCTTAATCGCCATGATTCTGTTGAACCACGTGTAAGCAGCCTCCTCAACAACTACCTCTAAACCCTTCGTGGCAATCCCTTTTTTTAGTGCCTGCCATAATACCGGAGCCGTAGGATCATCATAAGCTTCTCCGCGAAGTACAAAACCTCCCTGGATCTTATCCGGCTCTGTTACAACAGCGCCCTGCTCATCAAAACCCCAAAACAGTAGCTTCTGATAAACGCCGTCCATCAATAAACGACGGGATACCTGGGCGAAAGATTTAATGGTCATAACTGGTTATTTTAGGATTATGGTTTTGTTTTGGGAAAGAAGCGAAGCCATTTCATTTTTGACTTTGTCCAAGTATTCTTCTAATTCCTCTTGATTTGAGATTACCGATGCCTTGGAGGATATTTTATAAACTTCCGTAGCATCTTCTGGACCTTCTGGTAATGCTGCATTAATGATCTTAGTAATTTCTTGCTCTTTGTAAGCACCTAATCCGTATTGAATACTTCGTAATGAAGAAATACTATCCGCTTGTTTAATCGAGTTAAGTTTGAAATCCTTGGAATAATAACTGCCTTCCGAAACACCTCTAGTTTCAGCCTCTCTTTCTAATTCTTCGTACAACTCCAAGAAAGCCGTTTCAACCTGAGACCTAACGTCCTCGAGTCTCCCATTTAAGTACTCCTCAAGCTCTTCTTTGGCTTTCTTTTTATGCCGGAAATCATTTACAGGACTTTCATTTCTTAAATACTCCTTGAGACCTTGGAATATTTCTTTTTGATCCTCATCCAACTCATTCAAATTAGATTCATTCGACGTAATGAACGTCTTAATCTTATCAAACTCTGGAAGAGCTCTTTGGGCCCAATCAGCTATATCCTCCGCGTGATCTCTTTTCTCTTTTAATGGAAGTTGTGTATCGACAAAGTTCTGGAACAGAACCTTCGGGTCTCGTATATGTACCAAACCGTTCAAGTCTTGAATAAATGCACTGAAGGCAGCTGAAAAAGCATATGATCTATAGCTATCGCTCAGCCCATGAAACTGATCGACCGTCTTGTTTAAAGACTCAACAAGCAGGTCAAATAATTCGTTTCCATCAGTTGTCTCACTAAGCTCTTCATTGAATACCGCACGGTAGGCCGAGATCACATTATTCAAAAGCTGTTGATCGATCGCTTCACCGGTAACAACTTCACATGACGACCTTTCAGAATTTGACAGCGCCTTGTTCACAAAATCTACCACTCCATAACGCGGTTGATTATTGTATTTGAATTCACGCTTTTTCTTTTTGACAAGCTTTGTCAAGATGTCAATTAAGGCTTCATCTCTCCATCCAAAAGGCGCTTTGGAGAAATGCTGCGTTAAATCTAAAACGGTAGCTTGCCCTCCAAGCGAGGTTATGAAGTCGTCAACCTGAACTTCGGCTGGCAAGAGCATTTCTTGCTCAACTTGAGCACTTGCAGCCGAAACCTTTAATTCGGCTGAATTTTTAGCATAACCTTGGCTAAGGTTGTGCTTATCGTAAATCGCTCCTAGGTGTCTATCAAGAATGTTTTTATAGCGATCCTTAGGTAAGGAACCTGCCACTTGATCACTTTCAATGATCACCTGCTGCGAAATAAACCGCGTTTCTGTAAACTTGCTTTGAATTCTACGCTTGATACTTTCCTTCAACTCATTGTTACGAATCTTAAAACTATCAATTGTACCCTGTCGTTGACCTGTTGCCACAGTATTGGTCATGAAGTACTTGTTTGTTTTACAGTACCACACAAAATCCGACTTAAGCGTTTGATCGTTATTGAACCACTCGTTTATACAAATGACCAAATCAGATTTAGGAGTGTTTAACGCAGTTTGAGAAACGTCTCTACTATCTGAGTATAAAACTGTGATATTAAAATCCCCGCCAGTGTTTATTCTAAGATCTTCAATACTGAATCCCAATTTAAAATCTTTCGAACCGAAAGAGAACTTAGACCGGTAACCAACCATTGGAGCGAAGAAGTCTTGATGAAACGTCTTAAACCTGTCCTCTAGATTAGTCGTTTGGTTTTTAATTAGGTTTTGAACTTCTATCTCATCTTCATTAAAATAGAAATAACTGCCATTTTCCTCTCGGATAATATTGTTCTCAAGCAAACGATCAAGGACCTCCTTGATTTTATCATATAGCGCTCTTCTGTTTTGATCAAGCTCATCCATCAAAAGCACCGCGATATTTTCAATACTAGATGGAAAAGTTTGGCGCTGGTTCTCCAACAGGTTAGAGATCATAAAGAGAACCTTTACAACCCGTTGAGCAAAAGGTGTATTCACTACATATGGAAGTTCAATTGCATTCTGAATCGCATTCCCGCCCTGGGCAGTCAGGTTGGTACTAAACTGTCCATTATAAAAAGCATCAAATGGAACGAACGATCCGACTTCCATTTCAGCGCTCTCTTTAGCAGTAAAATGGGTAATCCCTAACA
>Ga0209603_1002938_pt1 | contig 15120 bp, 10 predicted proteins | sample COGITO_mtgs_1206_FD_184812 | JGI IMG/M metagenome (GOLD analysis project Ga0209603, IMG submission 184812) | Pelagic marine microbial communities from North Sea - COGITO_mtgs_120607 (SPAdes) (version 2) | ecosystem: Environmental > Aquatic > Marine > Epipelagic ... | reverse complement strand
CTAGTGCAGAGAATACGCCTATCCAGATGGGCGGTATGTTTGTCGGTGACGGTGCTCGTTTGGCCAGTATAACGCGTGCGTTTAGTGAATTTAATGAGAGTAACTTACGCAATAGCAGCAGCGATTTAGCGAATCAAGATCCAATGATCAAATATACCGATAGAGTTGTTGATATCATGGGATCGAAAACCGCAGGACTAAATAGTGCTCTGGATACATTTTTTAACTCCGCGAGAGATTTAAGTTCAGATCCTGGCTCCACAACTTTAAGAAATGGTTATCTTCGAGATGCCGATGGTTTAGCGGTGCGCTTTAGGGAACTTGCGGGCCAGTTAACTAGCGTTGAAGAAGAGACACAAACCAGCATTAACTCGCAGCTAACATCCTTAACAAGTCTGGGTAAGCAGCTCTTGGCAGTTAACCAATTATTAGAAAAAAATCACTCAGGCAATCAGCAAGCTCCAGCACTCCTTGATCAGCGGGACAATATCCTAAGAGATATGGCTGAAATTACAAAGATACACGTTAAACAAAACACGTCTGGGTCTGTTGAGGTTCGCTTGGATAGCCAGACAGGTACTCCTGTAGTTGTTGAAGCTCTCCGGTCAACTGAATTTTCGGCGACCTTCGATGCAACGAAACCTGGTCAAGCGGAAATCTTAGCAAATGTATATGGAACAGCTAATCCAACAGCTTCAGTTATCGGTGGGTCATTAGGTGGTCTAATTAATTTCAGAACTCAAATATTAGCGCCCACTTTGGCTAGTCTTAATGGCCTAGCAGAAGTCGTTGCCACAGAGGTTAATGCTTTACAAACTACCGCTGTTGATGCAGGTGGGATTAGAGGAACCAACTTATTTAATGCTGATGTTGCCACTACTGGGGCTGCGGGCTTTACTTTACTCCAGACGGATGCGTCAAAAGTAGCTGCAGCGGGACTTCTGAAAATATTACCAAATGCAGGAAATACTGGTAGCGCTAAATTAGATTACAGCCAAATCGCATCGGGTACAGCGACGCCAAACTTTACTTTGTCATTTACGACAGCCGCAGGTTATAGCATTGGCGGCGCGGCAGTGGCAGTAGATGCAAATGGTGGCTTTATTCATGAAGGGATTAATTATGCTGTAACAGGTACTCCAGCAAATGGTGACACCTTTACGGTGGGACTAAACACTAATGCTGCAGGTGACAACAGAAATATTCGACTAGTTGCTCAGCTCCAAACTAAGGAGGTTACAGCGGATGGCCGCACAGTGAGCGACAGCTATGTTGATATGGTCAATGTAGTAGGAGCAGCCTCCACGTTAGCGAAGATCTCCCAAGATGCGTTACAGGTTGTTTACGACCAAGCTGTTATGGAGAAAGACAAGATTTCTGGTGTAAGCCTTGATCAAGAGGCGGCGGATTTAATACGATTTCAGCAAGCCTTCCAGGCTGCTGCGCAGATTATTCAAACCTCTAACAAGATGTTCGACTCTATTATCGGGATCAGATAAGGATTATTAGATGAAGATTTCAACGTCCCAAACATTTGATACGGCGGTATCACAAATGAATCGTCAGCAGTCAAAAATTGCTGAGATGCAAGCCAAGTTAGCTTCTGGAAATCAGTTAGTGAAGCCAAGTGATGATGCAGAAAAATCAGGAATTATTCAGAGGCTAACTTCAGCTTTAAGCCGGCAGGACAGTTTTGAAGCTGGATTGGATCGAGCCCAAAGTCGACTTTTAGCTGAGCAGTCTGCACTGATGAGTTCTGAAAACATCCTTCAGCGTATTCGCGAGTTAGCGGTGCGAGCCGGGAATGATAGCCTTAGTGTGGCAGACAAAACAGTGATAGCTGGAGAAGTCAGTAGTCTGCGAGATGAACTATTTGCATTGGCCAATAGCCAAGATGTTAATGGTAACTATGTATTTGCGGGTTCCGCTGTGCAATCTGCTGCTTTTGTGGCTGCTGCGGATGGAACCATTACCTATCAGGGCGACAAAAATCTGAGTTTAGTTGACGTGTCTGACTACAGGACGCTTGTCATCAATCGACCTGGGGATGAAGTATTCAAGCCTGTTGCGCGTACTGATGGCGCTGGCGACACAACAAGTATAGGATTTTTTGCAGCGATAGATGATTTTGCCGATGCACTCATAGCGGAAAATGACGTGAATATATCTCGAGGGCTAACCGAAGTTAGTAGTATTACAGAGAGCATGGGAATAGCTATTGCGGATCTGGGAAACCGCATGAATACAGTAGATTCTCAACGTGATGTTTTGGCGGATACTAAGCTTCGGTACCAAGAGCTACTGTCAAATGCTGAAGATCTAGACTACGCCACAGCCGTTACCCAATTATCGGCAGAGCTTTTATCCTTAGAGGCCGCACAAGCTAGTTTTGCAAAAATTTCACAACTAAACCTGTTCAACTACTTGCGGTAGAGATAAAAAATGAGTGAAGTTAACAGTGTTGCTTCGACGGTACTAACTACCTTAGATGTTGGTTCGGGTCTTGATATTGCAAAGCTATCACAAGATTTGACAGACGCAGAAAAGGTACCCAAGCAAGAGGTTATCCAGGGCGATATTGATGCCACTGAGTCATCTATATCGGCTTATGCTTTGGTAAAATTTCAGGTTGATGCGCTTAAAACGGCGTTTGAAAAACTAAATGATGCCAATGAATTAGCCACCAGTAAGGGCACTTCATCTGATGCGGCCAAACTCACATTGTCCTCAGTTGCTGGCAGTGCGGCCGCAGGAGCTTACGACTTTACTGTCAGTCAGCTTGCCCAAAATCAACGGGTAATGTCAGACCAGTACACCTCTAAAACGCAGGCCCTAAATAGTGGCTCTGCGTTTGACATTTCCCTCGCCGTTGGTACTACCAAGTCTGCAGTAGCAGCAGTTTATAGCGCCACTGTGACAGCCTCTGAAACGACAAGCTTAGTGGTAGGTGATGGGACAACAACGGTTTCGGTAGCCAGTGCAACCTATAGCACCATTGATCAGCAAGTCGCTGCGATACAAGGTGGTACTAACTACAACAGTTTATTGTTCACGGTGGCTAAAAATACCGCGGGCAATGCTATCGAGTTCACTTATAAAAATACTGGCTCGGTTGCCTCTACCCCCACTTTTACTGGTTCCGGTAGCACTCACACCATTACTAACCCAACGGTCGGCGTGAGCGTTTCAACGCCGGTGACAGGCGTCGCGGCACAATATAATGTGTCAGCCACTGCATCCGAGACCACAACACTAGTTGCCAGTGATGGTACTAATAGTGTGTCCGTTGCCAGCGCCACCTATAGCAGTATTGCAGATCAAGTCACTGCTATTAAAGCAGCATCGGGCTACGATGATCTTTTGTTCACCGTTGCTGCCAATGATGCAGGCAATGGCTTTACATTCACTTATAAAACCACAGGTGCTATTGCTACGGCTCCAACCCTAACGGGCACTGGGAGTAGCCATACGGTCAGTAACACTACTGCAGGTGTTACTCCGGTGAATGCTCCAACAACGACAACCATTAATGTGGCAACCGATACACCAGCAGGTGTTGTTAGCGCAATTAATGCTGCCAATACAGGTGTGACAGCGACGTTAGTAGATACAGGAACGGGTGGAAATAATTACAGAATTGTACTGGCCGGGCAGACTGGTAGCAACGGTGTATTTGCATTGACATCATCGCCTGATCTTGGATTCCATGACACCGCAAACTCATTGCAGACGGCCCAAGATTCGATTATGAATTTTGAGGGTCTTAGTGTTACTCGTGATAGTAACAACATCACAGATGTGATTGATGGTGCCACCATTAATTTAGTCGGCACAACCTCATCAGCTGTGCGATTAAATATTACTAATGATAAATCAACACTGAAGACAAATCTTCAGGCCATGGTGGATACCTATAACGGATTAAATAACTTATTTACTACCACTACATCCACAACATCAGAGGCTGAGCTCGGTGGTGCGCTGGCGGATGACACGTCAATGGTTAGGTTCTTAAAGGACCAGATACGCGCATCAATATTTGCTGATTCATCTACTAAATCTGGTGACATTAATGCTATGCGAGACCTAGGGATTAGCGTAGACAAGACTGGCACGATGACATTTACTGAGGCCACCTATGATGCGGCGGTCTTGGCAAGTTATGATGACATTGTCACGATGTTGACTGCAGGTACTAGCAATGAAAGTCTGTTTACCTCATCTAACAAAGGCTTGTCTCAAGATATAGCGACCGCGCTTGCGAACTTTACAGACAGCGATGGCATTGTTACCACTCGCTCTAAGAATGCCACTACCTCCCTAGCTGATCATAAGGAGGAATTGACCAAACTTGAGACACGGATGGACGCGGTATACCAGCGCTACTTGACTCAGTTTACTGCCATGGAATCACTCATGGCCAGCATGGACGCCACAAAGGACTACCTGACTGGGCAGCTTGAGTCCCTATCCAAGGCCTACGACGACTAATTGCTATTAGTCCGTTTTACTGCAGGAGCGAGAGCACTGACTTTGCGTGCTGATTTGCTTGTGCTAACACTGCTGTACCTGCCTGCTGAATAATTTGTGCTCGCGCAAGTGTTGTTGTTTCAGCGGCGTAATCCGTATCCAAAATCCGACTTCTTGCTGTCCTTGAATTTTGGGAGATATTTGTTAAATTGTCCGCCGCATACTCCAGTCGATTAATCGTTGCTCCTAGGGTCGCTCTATGACTGCTCACCCTAGCTATCGCGGTGTCAATATATCCTAAGGTCGTTGACTGGGCGCTGCCGGTTATTACTTGCGCTGCCAAATCGATGGTCTCATCGCCTGAAGTAGTGCCAGCTGCCGTGACATTTAAGTTGGTAAAGATGTCTAAATCAGCTGAGGTGCTGCCATCGACGCCGGCTTGTGATGCTTCTGTCGCACCAAAGTCAGTGTTCAGGTCTGCAAAGGTAATACTAATGGTTTGGCTTGCGTTGGCACCTACCTGAAAGTCAACTTCGCCTAAAGAACCATCTAAAATATTGCGGCCATTCCACTGTGTATCGGTTGATATAGAGTGAATCTGAGCTTCGAGGGCTTCAAACTCTGTATTGAGAATGGCGAGCTCTGCTGTTGTATTTGTTCCCGTAGCAGCTGATACGGTGAGCTCACGCATCCGTTGCAGCATGCTCTCAACTTCGACCATGGCACCGTCCGCTGTTTGTATCATTGATGTGGCATCATTTGCGTTCCGAACCGCCTGATCTAGTCCCCGAATTTGCGAAGTTAATCGAGATGATATTGCTAGCCCTGCGGCATCATCTGCCGCTGAGCTAATCCTAACCCCTGAAGATAGCCGCTCCATCGCCTGGCTCATCACACGCTGATTCTTTGCCAGTGCGTTAGCGGTCAGCGTAGCCGCTACGTTGGTATTAATAGTGGTCATTTTTAAAGTTTCCTTTCTCCTTTTTAGCGTTTTTACAAACGCGTTAAGGGAAAACACTTGGCAGTATTTTCCCGTTATCGACTACATCGACAGAACTTGGGGAAACTTTAGAAGAAAACGAACTTTTTTCTCAACTAGAAAAAATAAGCCTTGAAAGACATTATTGGATACACCTTCAAATATAAACTTAGGCAATAAAAAAAGCCCGACCCCCAAAGGGAGCCGGACTTTTGCAGCGACAGGACAATCGCAACAAACTTGTAAATTCCGTGTCCTTAAAGAGCCTTTTATCTAAGCAGTGCCAGTACAGATTGCGCCTGCTGATTAGCCTGTGACAACATAGCCGTACCCGCTTGCTGAATGATTTGCGTTCTAGCAAGCTCAGTCGTCTCTGATGCATAGTCTGCATCAAGTATTCGGCTGCGTGAGGCTGAGGTATTCTGAGCCACATTTGCCAAGTTATCGGCGGCATACTCCAGTCGACTAATAACCGAACCTAGAGCTGCTCTTTCTGTATCTACTCGAGTAATGGCATTTGACAGCTCAGTAATAGCATCGGTCGCTTCAGATGCGCTAGTTATGGCGATAGCATCCAAGGTAAGAAGATCATCCTCGAAATCTGTTGTTGTTGCATCATCAAGGTTTTCCATTACACCCGTGGAACCACCGTCAGTAGTGAAATCTCTAATGGTCACAGAGATTGTCTGGCTTGCATTGGCACCAACTTGGAAAGAAAATGCTCCGCTATTGCTGGTGGCATCCAGCAGTTGTGTTCCGTTCCACTGAGTGTTGTCTGCTATAGCATCGATCCCGAGTGTTAGAGCTTCAAATTCAGCGCTCAAAGCGGCCTGGTCTGTTGTTGACATGGTTCCAGAAGCAGCTTGAACCGCAAGCTCACGCATTCTTTGAAGCATGTTGGTTACCTCGGATAATGCGCCATCCGCAGTCTGAACGAGAGAAATTGCATCATTAGCGTTTCTAACTGCCATGTTAAGGCCGTTGACCTGAGACGTCATTCTGCTTGAGATAGCAAGCCCCGCGGCATCATCGCTAGCCGAATTAATTCGTACACCAGTTGATAGGCGCTCCATGGCCTGGCTCATAGCCCGTTCATTTTTGGTTAACGCATTAGCGGTTATCGTCGCTGCGTTGTTTGTATTGATTACAGTCATTTTAGTTTTCCCTATACTAGGTAAAATTTAGAAAAGAAGTGAAACCTTTGCCCTGTCAACCTTTCCCATACTTTACTCATCGACAGAAGGTGGCAAAACTTTAGTATTAAGTGGCATATAATTTCCGTTTAAGCCTGCCGCTTTGCCACTTTCCTGAAGACAAAAGATAAGACAAAAGATAAGACAAAAAAACCCGACACTAGAGAGTGCCGGGCTTTCATTGCGACAGGACAATCGCAACAAACTTTCAAATTTTGTGTCCTTAACTAACTGATTACTTCAGTAAAGCTAGTACAGATTGTGCCTGCTGGTTCGCTTGCGACAGCATAGCTGTGCCTGCTTGCTGGATGATTTGAGTACGAGCTAGCTCAGTGGTCTCTGATGCGTAGTCTGCGTCCAGAATTCGGCTGCGCGAGGCTGATGTATTCTGAGATACGTTCGCTAGGTTATCAGCTGCATACTCTAAGCGGTTAATAGTGGCACCTAGAGTCGCTCTATGCGCGTCTAACCGAGCAATCGCGGTGTCAAGATAGCCCAATGTTGTTCCTTGGCCAGTGCCAGTAATAACTTGTGCTGCTAAATCGATGTCCTCCGCAGTGGTCGAACTACCGTCTCCAGCTGTACCAGCAGTAGCATTGCCTAGTTCAACAAATATATCTGTTGCGTTAGCAGCATCACTGGCAGCACCAGCTGTAGTATTGGCCGCTCCGCCTGATGCATAATTGGTGTTTAGATCAGCAAATTGAATTGCGATAACTTGCGATGCATTGGCACCAACATGAATATTTGTAGAACCTAATGAACCGTCGAGAATTTTAGTTCCATTCCACTCCGTATTTTTTGCAATTTCCTGAATTTGATCTTCTAATGCACCAAATTCGGTATTCAGAGCAGCTTTGTCTGAGGTAGACATTGTTCCAGAAGCCGCTTGGACTGTTAATTCACGCATCCGTTGAAGCATACTTGAAACTTCCTCCATTGCACCCTCAGCGGTTTGAATCATAGAAATTGCATCGTTTGCATTTCTAACAGCCATGTTTAGGCCATTAACCTGAGACGTCATTCTGCTTGAGATGGCAAGGCCTGCGGCATCATCGCTAGCCGAATTAATTCGCACACCAGTTGATAGGCGCTCCATGGCTTGGCTCATGGCCCGTTCATTTTTGGTTAACGCATTAGCGGTTATCGTCGCTGCGTTGTTTGTATTGATTACAGTCATTTTAGTTTTCCCTATATTAGGTAAAATTTAGAAAAGAAGTGAAACCTTTGTCCTGCCAACCTTTCCCATACTTTACTTATCGACAGAAGGTGGCAAAACTTTGATATTAAGTGGTACTTAATTTCCGTTTAAGCCTGCCGCTTTGCCACTTTGCCACTTTCCTAAAAGTAAAAGATAAGACAAAAAAAACCCGACACTAGAGAGTGCCGGGCTTTCATTGCGACAGGACAATCGCAACAAACTTTCAAATTTTGTGTCCTTATTTAACCGTTTACTTCAGTAAAGCTAGTACAGATTGTGCCTGCTGGTTCGCTTGCGACAGCATAGCTGTGCCTGCTTGCTGGATAATCTGCGTGCGAGCCAGCTCAGTAGTTTCTGATGCATAGTCTGCGTCCAGAATTCGGCTGCGCGAGGCTGATGTGTTCTGAGATACGTTCGCTAGGTTATCAGCTGCATACTCAAGTCGATTAATTGTTGCACCTATAGACGCTCTCTCAGAATTAAGGCGGTCGATGGCTGAAGTTAGACCGCTAAGAGCTGCCACATGATTGCTTGTGCTGGTGATGTCTAGATCAGCTAAACCGGTTGATGCGTCAACTGCTCCATCATTGTTGACGTCTACGTCACCTAAAACGTTAGCATCAACGTGAGCTCCTGCTAATGTTTTAAAAGTAAATGATACAGTCTGACTTGCATTTGCCCCCACCTGAAACGATTTGGCTCCAGCATCACTGGATAACATATTCACACCGTTCCACTGCGTATCTGTGGCCACATCTTCTATCCCGGCTTTAAGTTGCTCGAACTCTACATCCAAAGCTGCCAAATCGGTAGCTGAATTAGTCCCACTAGAAGCCTGAACTGTTAGCTCACGCATCCGCTGCAGCATATTTGTCATCTCAATCATGGCACCGTCTGCGGTTTGAAGCATCGAGATGGCATCGTTGGCATTACGAACAGCCATATCTAATCCATTTATCTGAGAGGTCATGCGACTTGAAATTGCTAACCCCGCAGCATCATCGCCCGCTGAGTTAATACGAACACCAGTGGAGAGCCTCTCCATGGCCTGGCTCATCGCACGCTCATTTTTTGTTAGGGCGTTTGCTGTCAAAGTCGCAGCGTTGTTTGTATTGATAACAGTCATCTTATTATTCCTTATTAAAAAACGTGATTACTTAAGCAGTGCTAGTACAGATTGAGCCTGCTGGTTGGCTTGCGATAGCATAGCGGTGCCCGCCTGTTGAATAATCTGAGTGCGAGCTAGCTCGGTGGTTTCCGATGCATAATCTGCATCCAAAATACGACTGCGTGAAGCAGAGGTATTTTGAGAAACATTAGCTAAATTATCAGCGGCGTACTCAAGACGATTTATAGTTGCTCCCGATGAGGCTCTTGCGGTATTAATGTCAGTAAGTATCTGATCAATAGTTTTCAAAGCAGAATCAGCACCGGCAGATGTTGAAATGTCGGCGTATACTGCCCCAGCCGTAAGACCAGTTGTCACAGACCCTCGCGATGCAGTGCCTACACCATCATTGAAGGTCGTGACATAAGCGGTAGACAGTAGGTCAACACCCGCTTCTGAAGTGGCTGTTGTCAAGGTGAACGTATTAGCGGCTGAAAATGCAAATGTTATGGCACCAGAGCCGGCAGTGCCAAGAGTTGTGGCTGCGATCGACGTTGCGTCGGAGGTGCCACTCTTTGTTTCAGCACTCGCTCCGTGTAGGGTAATTCCAGTGATAGCTCCAGATGCAACGGTTGTTACTTTTCCAGAATACGCTACCGAATTGACGGAAAATGTTACTGAGTCACCTGTTGCGAAGCCGTTGTCACCTGTGTCGCCACCAAACACCATTGTTGATACGGAGGTGCCGGTTGTAGTTGTAGCGACAGCTGTGTGTGCATCGCCATTTCCAGCATTGGCAACCTCAATGTCAGCAAATGTGTGAGACACAGATTGGGAGGCATTTGCACCAACCTGAAAGGAAACCGCCCCTGAAGTCCCAGGAGTTCCGTCAATGATATCAGACCCATTCCATTGAGTGTTAGACCCTATTGCTTGGATCTGCGAGGCCAGAGCAGAAAATTCTGTATCTAGAGCTGTTCTATCAGTCGAAGAGTTAGTGCCAGATGCTGCCTGAACAGCAAGTTCCCGCATGCGTTGGAGCATATTGGTAACTTCGATGAGTGCACCATCTTCAGTTTGAACCATTGAGATAGCATCATTGGCGTTGCGAACTGCCATATTTAGGCCGTTGATTTGAGAGGTCATGCGACTTGATATTGCTAAGCCTGCCGCATCATCTCCAGCTGAGTTAATACGCACACCAGTGGACAAACGCTCCATGGCTTGGCTCATTGCACGCTCATTTTTGGAAAGAGCGTTAGCGGTTATGGTAGCCGCGTTGTTTGTGTTAATAACAGTCATATTAAATTTCCTCTATGTTGCTTTTACATCTTGGTAAGCATTATTTACATTATCTTTCCTGACTTATACATCGACACTATGTAATAAATCTTTAGAGTAAATTGATAAATTGAGATTAAAAATACAGTTACTTTTAGCCTTGCTCAGCCAGCGAGGCAAAAAAAGCCCCAACATCAAATTGAGTTGAGGCTTAAAGGTCAAGCTTGCTCTAGGGGTAGGGGAGGCGAGCTTATTTGAGTAAAGCTAGTACAGATTGTGCCTGTTGGTTCGCTTGCGACAGCATAGCTGTGCCTGCTTGCTGGATAATCTGCGTGCGAGCCAGCTCAGTAGTTTCTGATGCATAGTCTGCGTCCAGAATTCGGCTGCGCGAGGCTGATGTGTTCTGAGATACGTTCGCTAGGTTATCAGCTGCATACTCAAGTCGATTAATTGTTGCACCTATAGACGCTCTCTCAGAATTAAGGCGGTCGATGGCTGAAGTTAGACCGCTAAGAGCTGCCACATGATTGCTTGTGCTGGTGATGTCTAGATCAGCTAAACCGGTTGATGCGTCAACTGCTCCATCATTGTTGACGTCTACGTCACCTAAAACGTTAGCATCAACGTGAGCTCCTGCTAATGTTTTAAAAGTAAATGATACAGTCTGACTTGCATTTGCCCCCACCTGAAACGATTTGGCTCCAGCATCACTGGATAACATATTCACACCGTTCCACTGCGTATCTGTGGCCACATCTTCTATCCCGGCTTTAAGTTGCTCGAACTCTACATCCAAAGCTGCCAAATCGGTAGCTGAATTAGTCCCACTAGAAGCCTGAACTGTTAGCTCACGCATCCGCTGCAGCATATTTGTCATCTCAATCATGGCACCGTCTGCGGTTTGAAGCATCGAGATGGCATCGTTGGCATTACGAACAGCCATATCTAATCCATTTATCTGAGAGGTCATGCGACTTGAAATTGCTAACCCCGCAGCATCATCGCCCGCTGAGTTAATACGAACACCAGTGGAGAGCCTCTCCATGGCCTGGCTCATCGCACGCTCATTTTTTGTTAGGGCGTTTGCTGTCAAAGTCGCAGCGTTGTTTGTATTGATAACAGTCATGGTAAATTTCCTCTATGTGGCTTTTTCACTTTGTTAAGCGCTATCTAATTTAATCCTGCTACCTGATACATCGACACCAATTGGCAAACCTTTACCTCTAAGTGGCAATTATTTTTCCTTACTGATAGGGAAAATATTTATATCGGGTGATTCCTAACAAGTCAGGTTAAAAAAAGCCCTCAACACCGTATTGACGTTGAGGGCATTAAAACCAAATTTGCTCTAGGGGAGGCGAGCTTATTTGAGTAACGCTAGTACAGATTGTGCTGCTTGGTTTGCTTGAGACAACATAGCAGTGCCGGCTTGCTGAATAATCTGAGTTCGGGCAAGCTCGGTTGTCTCTGCAGCATAGTCAGCATCCAAAATACGGCTGCGTGAGGCTGATGTGTTTTGAGATACATTGGTCAAGTTATCTGCTGCGTATTCCAAGCGGTTAATCGTTGCACCCATGGTGGCTCTCTCAGTGTTGAGTCGGTCTATTGCCCGGCCAAGGTATGTAATAACATTCGCGTGGTTGGCGCCATTTGTGATTACAAGGCCATCCAAGTCAGTATCTTCTGTACCCGCGTTGGAATTATAGCTTGCTGTATCAACATCCAGCGTTGTGAATACATCTCGGTCAGCCGCTGTTGTACCGTTGATGCCTGCTTGTGATGCCTCAGTGGCACCAAAGTCTGTATTCAGGTCCGCAAATGTAATCGATATGGTTTGAGATGCATTAGCTCCGATTTGGAAGCTGCTTGCTGCTGATGCATTCAAGGAGCCGTCGAGTAGCTTAGTGCCGTTCCATTCTGTGCTTGTCGCGATTAGATCAATTTGATCGTCTAGCGCCTGGAATTCAACATCTAGGGCGGCTTGATCGGTGGTAGACATCGTGCCGGAAGACGCTTGTAAGGCAAGTTCCTGCATTCTGTGCAGCATATTGGTCACTTCGACCATTGCACCATCGGCGGTTTGAATCATTGAAATCGCATCGTTTGCATTTCTGACCGCCATGTTAAGACCATTGATTTGAGAGGTCATGCGACTTGAAATTGCTAACCCTGCTGCATCATCGCCTGCGGTATTTATTCTTAAGCCTGTGGATAGACGTTCCATTGCTGTCGCCATGGAGCGCTCGTTTCTCGTAAGAGCATTGGCAGCAATTGTTGCTGCACTGTTAGTATTGATTACAGTCATTGTCCTGTCCTTTTTTGTTACAAATTAAATCTCTTAAATGAATAAGAGCCTTCATGTCCTGTCGAAACTTATAATCGTCAGCATGAAAAAAAACTTTAACTTAGCCCAAATATCTGCCGAAGCCCCTGTATTTGCTGGCTTAATAAGTTTATTTGATAGATATTTTTATGGACAAAACACAAACAATGTTAAGCCAATATATGAAAAACGTGCGGAATTTAGGAATTTAGATATATCTAAGAGATTGAACTAGGTAGGTCGGTTTAGGCTTAAATTATAAGATGCCAGAACTACAAAAACCTCCTGACCGAGGGAGGTTTTTGTAATGAGGCTGCTGATGCTTAGTTAAAAGCCAGCAAATTACGGATATTACCCTTTAAGTAGCTGCAGAACTGACTGCGACTTCTGATTGGCCTGAGCAAGCATAGCTGTACCCGCTTGCTGGATAATCTGAGTTCTTGCAAGTTCAGTACTTTCTTGAGCGTAGTCTGCATCAAGAATTCGACTACGAGACGCCTCTGTATTGACAGCGTTGTTACTTAAGTTATCAATCGCATGCTCCAGTCGGCTAATGGCAGCGCCCAGGGATGCTCGTCGAGTATTAACTGCTGTTAATGCAGTATCAACGAAACCCATTGCTGTGTTTGAGTCGGCATTGGTTGAGATTGTAAGATCGGTTTCGAAGCTAGCACCGAAGTCATTTCCGGTATCAGCAGTCATTGCAAACGTGCCGAAATCTACGTTTATTGATTGGGCTGCGTTAGAGCCGATTTGAAAACTTACGATATCATCCCCTGCACCATCAACTGCACCATTCAACAGTGTTCTGTCATTCCATGTGGTATAGGTAACAATGGAAGCTACTTCGTCTCTCAAGCCGTTAAATTCTGTTGCAAGGGCAGTGATGTCGCTTGCTGCATTGGTTGCGGAACTGGCCTGAACGGTTATTTCCCGCATTCGCTGGAGAATTGATGTGATCTCTCCAAGTGCACCGTCAGCGGTTTGGATCATAGAGATCGCGTCACTAGCATTTCTAGCCGCTTGCTCGAGTCCTTGGATCTGTGAAGTCATTCTGCTTGAGATAGCAAGTCCAGCCGCGTCATCACCAGCATTATTAATTCGCTTGCCAGTTGATAGGCGCTCCATAGCTTCGTTCATTGCTCGTTCGTTTCGAGCCAATGAGTTAGCTGCTATTGTTGCAGATGTGTTTGTATTAATAACGGTCATTATGTTTACCTCTTTTTAAATTGTGTCCTGCAAAGAGGTATATGCAAACGGGATGCCAAATATTAAAAAAGTTGTTTTAATAAAAAAAATAACATAAAAATCAATAAGTTAAATAATTAAGTTAGTAATAAATTTGAGAAATATGTTGGAAGTGGCAAAAAAATACCGTATTGAAGGCCCATTTGTCGGAAAACCGGCAGGTTATTGTGGGCAACTTACATATGCTATGACAACAAAGCGTTGACGTATTTTAAAACTTTTGATCGAATACAACGCCCTTCATCGATTCTAACTGTCTTGCTATTCTAAGCACTGCATCACCTGGAAGTTTTCGAATTACCTCTCCGGTGTTTGTATCAGTCACCTGAACAACAAAACGCTTTGAGGCTTCGTCTACAGAAAAGTCCAAGCTTGTTGGCACCTTTTTGACGGCGTTATTGATTTCACTAATCGCCTCTCGAATTTCAGCCATGTTTTCTGCAAGCTCGTTCACGGATTGACTTTTTTTATTGTCGGCAACTTTGCTAACCTCTTCAACAGTCACTTTAGGGACTGCTGGGGAGGGTGCCTTCGCTTGAGACGAACTTATTTTAGCTGGCGGCGGGACGTTATTTCCGACACTTATCTCATTGGCAGCCATAGTTATTACCTATAATCTCGGACCTTAAAAATTAAGGTCACCTAAAGGGCGATATCGATTGCGGTATCACCAAAAAATAGTCCTGTCTAAAAGTTAATCGGCAGCACATTTTAAAACTTTAATGGCTTTGTTCATTTTTGTGAAGATCGTCCATAATCTATAAAGCATTGACTGTTCGCATCTGCTAGAAGGTATAATCTAGACTCTAAAGATTATCTACTCAGCCAATAGAGAAGTGGTTCCTTTGAAAGCTCGCCTTGTTAATACTATTGAAAAATTTACCGAGCACACAGGGCGGCTTGTGTCCTGGTTAACGGTAATTATGGTTGTTGCGGTAATAGTTGTCGTCATTACCCGTTACTTTTTACAGATGGGGTCTATAGCACTCCAGGAGTCCGTTACTTATTTGCATTGCACGGTGTTTATGCTGGGCCTTGCCTATACCCTGAAGCATGATGGCCATGTTCGTGTGGACATTTTTTATCGAGGCTATTCAGCCAAAACAAAAGCGCTGGTTAACTTTGTTGGTGGGGTTCTATTTTTGCTGCCTCTCTGCGGTCTTCTCTTTTTTGTTAGCTGGGATTATGTGTTGGCCAGCTGGGCGATTCGAGAGACCTCAGCAGAAAACAACGGTCTACCTTTTATATATTTACTCAAAACCTTGATGCTGATGATGCCGGTTCTTTTGTTCTTACAGGGCCTGGCAGAAACAATAA
>Ga0209603_1002929_pt1 | contig 15160 bp, 10 predicted proteins | sample COGITO_mtgs_1206_FD_184812 | JGI IMG/M metagenome (GOLD analysis project Ga0209603, IMG submission 184812) | Pelagic marine microbial communities from North Sea - COGITO_mtgs_120607 (SPAdes) (version 2) | ecosystem: Environmental > Aquatic > Marine > Epipelagic ... | reverse complement strand
AGGCGCGGGGGAAGCGACCCATGTGATTGTTTGTTGTGATAACCGTGGAAGTCATCGCGATCTAGTAAAAAAACAAGGCGTGGCGCCATGTCCATCCGCCGCCCCGCGCGCACCAATGGCACCTGCGAGGATCCAAAAGTCAACCGGTTGGCAGACGTGCTGCGCGTGGGCATGCGCCTGCGCCAACCCGCCGTTGGCGCACCGACTGGCGTCAAGCTGGATCGGAACGGGCAGGTTGTCTACACGGACGACGAGCGGGACTTGTTGCTGGCGGTGCCCAACGAGGCGGACTTGCCAACGGTGGTGCAACGCGAGGCTTGGCGCAAGGTCCGCGGCCTGCCGGTGGAGTCGGAGCAGGACCTGCTCACCGACGCCAACCGGCCCATGCCGAAGGAGTTGATCGAGCTCAGCGATGGGGACGAGGCGGACGAGCCATCGCCCATGATCAGGAAGCAGGGCAAAAAGAAGAAGGCCAAGGCCAGCCGGGTGGTGCAGAGCAGCAGCGACGAGGACGATGGGCCCGTGTTCAGGGCGAGGAAGGCGGCCAGGGCGGCCAAGGCGGCCAAGGCCCGCGAGGAGGCGAGGGCCAAGGCCGCGGCCGAGGCGGCGGCGGTGGCGGCGCGCGAGCTGCAGGCCCAGGCGGAGCGCGAGCGCGCGCAGCGCGCGGCCGAGGCCAAGGCCAAGGCCAAGGCCGAGGCCGAGGCCAAGGCCGAGGCCGAGGCGGAGGCGCAGGCGCTCGCCGACCGGATGAACGCCAGGCTCGCGGAGGCGGAGGCCAGGTCCAAGGCGGCCTCGCCCGGCGCCGACAGCAGCAGCGCCGACAGTGACGACTACGACGTCGAGCTGGTCGACGAGCCGGACGAAGGCACCGTGGCCGTCGACGAGGCGTTCGCCGAGTTCAAGAAGGCCTGGGAGGCGCAGGACTACACCGCCATCTGGCACCGCGTCATACCGGCCTTGACCGACGCGGAGACCGAGGCGCTCTTCCCGCGCATCCAGAACCTCTCGGACATTCCCAAGCTCGGCGAGGCCATGAAGGGGCCCATCAAGGTCGGGGTCTACCGCTTCAACAAGAAGTCCATCACGGAGCCGCAGCGCAAGGCGATGCCCAACTGCGTCGACCTACTCATGAAGCAGGACAACTTCTACTTCCACGAGCCGGACGCGCTCATCGCCGGCGGCAACGCGTTCAGCAAGTGGTTCAAGCAGACGTGGCGCTTCCAGTCGTGGTTTGTGGACGGCAAGAAGTCGCGGGGCTACCGGTCCAACCACCAGGGGCTGATGTTCGACGCGGGCAGCAAGAGCTGGAAGCTGCCGTGCACCTTTGTGACGCACACGCCCGCGGCCTTTGGCCCCAACCCGAACTGCAAGCTGGAGCACGTCCCGTTCAACTGGACGTGCGCCTACCGGTGGATCAAGGCGGCGGAGGCGGCCAACGCCGTGCTGAATGCCGGGAGCGCGGTGCCCAAGACGCTGCTCAAGGAGGGCGGGCCGCAGGACAAGCCGACCGGCGTCATCGGCTACGACACCATCCTGCCCGTGCCCGACTGGGCCAGGGCGCTGCTGCCCAACGTCAAGAGCTGGTCCAGCGCCAACTTTCCCTCGCTGGAGGAGGACGGCAAGCTGCGCTTTGCGCGCGGCGGCCAGACCTGCGCGGCGGCCGAGTGCGTGCTCAAGCACTGCACCAAGGCCCTGCCGGAGCTGTTCAAGAGCGTGGCGACCACCGAGTTTGAGGAGCGCAGGATGTTCGGCTTTGAGGACTTCCTGCGCGACCCCAGCAAGAATCTGGCCCTGGCCGTGTGGGCCAACCACGCGCGCATCGTGCACAAGGACAACGACGCGCGCGTCATCACGGTGTACGACCCGTGGAAGCAACGGGTGGTGATCCAGAGCCAGCTGTGGCTCACGAGCGCCGCCAAGGCGACGGGCTTCGCGGTCGTCTTCCAGGCGCGCGAGAAGGACCAGGGCGCCGAGGGCTCGTGCCAGCTGCAGGCGACGATGCGCGTGCTGATGGCGGCGGTGCACGGGAAGGACGCCATCACGGCCAAGATCAACGCGGAGGAAAACAGGCACCTGCTCATCTTCCCGGTGATCACGCAGCTGCTCTACACCAAGTGCCGCAAGCGCCGCCGTTAGAAACACCAGGACCACACACCCATCACACACGCGTGTGTGTGCGCGCATCGACGCGTGTGTTTTTCTAATCCTCCTTCATGTCCACAAAGCCGAGCTCGAGCGGCTCGACGCCGCACTTTTCGGCCGCGATGCGCAGCGAGCGGCGCAGCGAGCGCTGCAGACGCTGACGCGTGTTGTAGTGGGTCCGACTAAACTGCTCGCCCACGTCGACGACCTGCACGTGGCCGCTCTCGTCGTCGTCGGTGTCGGAGTCGTCGTCGTGCGCGTGCGCGCGCGCGTGACGCCGCCGCCGCATGTTCTGCACAAAGATGGCAGCGAGCGCCTTGGCCACGGGCGCGGAGACGCCCGTGACGCAGAAGAGCACGAGGAGCGCGATGCGCGCGGGGCTGCCAAAGGCCTCGGCAAAGTCGCAGAAGGCGCTGGTGACCGCGCGCAGGACGGCCTTGAAGAGGATGGGCGCGGCGCGCTCGGCGCGCTTCTTCATGCACAGCGTGCGGAAGTCGGCGCTGCGCGCGCCACCGGAGGCGGCGCACATGGCCATGAGCTCCTCGTCGTCGGCGCGCTCCTGCGCGACCGCCGAGTAGGACTCCACGAGGCAGACCACGACGCGCACGGCCGCCAGCGCGGTGAGCGCGAGGCTGATCAGCGCGAGCGTGCGCTTGGGCGAGGTGAAGCGCCGGAAGGCCGAGGCGTACGAGGCGGGGCGCACGATCATGGAGCGCATCGTGCGCGGGGAAGCGTGCGACGGAGCACGGGTCGCGCGCAGCGCGGGGGACCGTTTAGCGCCCGTTATTGAAAAACTCTACACCGAACACGGCCGACGTCGAGTACATTGCAAACACGCCCTTTGCGTAGACGTCGAGGCACGAGTAGGCGATGTCCTTGGTCAGCGAGAGGTTGAGGTCGTACGGCGTGTCTTGGTCGTCGCCGTACCGCCGCATCGAGCCGAAGAAGGCCACGAGCGGGTAGCCCAACCACACGAAGAGCAGCGAGTCGAGGATTGGCCGGTCGGGGTGGCCGCTCGCCGCGCGCGAGATGTCCACGAGGAGCAGGACGAGGCAGACGCACGAGAGTCCGTAGGCAAGCAGGCCGACGAAGAGCGACTCTCGCGTCATGCGCTTCCACCCGCTCAACTCGTCGAGGCCGAGGCGCACGAAGGCGCCGAGCACGATCATGAGCACGGACGCGATGGCCGCGACGTCGGCGCTCGGGAAGATGGAGTCGTACGTCGAGAAGGGCACGTTGATGATGGTGTAGAACTTGAGCACGAGCAGGGGCATCGTGATCACCCAGTCGCCGTGCCGCAGCGCGTCCACCTGCATCTCGACCGAGACGGTCGGCTGCCTTTCGCGCAGCTTGAGGATCTCGTAGTAGTGGATGGCGGCGACGACGCAGATGGCCACGGAGAGCGCCGAGCTGTAAGCGTAACTCGAGCCGCCGCCGATGGCAGCGAGCGCCGCAAACAGGGACAGCACCGCGCCGGCGATCAGGAAGGCGAAGCACGAGCGGATAAAGAACTTGTGGCTGATGTTGGCGTCGAAGACGCCGCCCTCGAGCGGGTTGGCCCGGGCGTACGCCGTGTCCTCCTGCATGGCGCCCGCCCTTGGTTTAGTGCTCGCGCTGAGCGGCATATAACGGCGCGCCGCTACAGCAGCGCGCACGTGCTCTGCGGCTCATACGCCCCGACGGCGTCGGGCTGCACCCAGACGTGCACCAGGTCGGCGTTCTTGAGGCTGTAGCGCAGGTGCAGCAGGTGGCCGTCGCAGTTGATCACGCCGTGCTGGTTGGGCATCCCAAAGGTTTGCACGACGGACACGTGCAGCAGCGAGGGCGCGATCAGCGAGGTCGAGACGCTCGTGCCTCGCACGGTCACGTAGTCGGCCAGCTCGTCGACGCGCACGCTCATCGGGCACGCGCCGACCCGGTGCTCGCGCCGGGGAATAACAAAAACGCGTCACTTGTACAGATAGCGGGAGGCGCGCCGGGACCGGGTCGCTGCTGGCACGTGCCACTGAAATGTTGGCCCCTGCCACGCCGGAGCCCTCCACCGGGTTGGCAACGCTGCCACACGCGTGGGCAGTTTTGCTCACATTTGCTTCTTTTGGTGAGCAGGACGTGCTGCTGCTGATGAGCTGCCGCGAGGCGCACCTCACCGAGAACTGGCAGGCGGTGATCGTCCGCTGCAAACTCGAGGAGGCGTGCGCGTCGAGCGCCTTTGCCTCCGTCGAGGAGCTGCTCTGCTTCCTGATCCGCGCGCACGTTGAGCCGCACGTCGATCTGGGCGGGCTGGGCGCGGTCGTGATGGCGATGGCCCTGCGCGACGAGGCGCGCGTGAGGCCAGAGGAGGCGGGGTGCGTGCGCCTCGCGCGCGTGTTGGCGGTGAAGTTGGACCACCAGTTGTGTGTACAGGGCGAGCGATTGTAAACGTGCGGGTAGGTGGGTGGGAAGAAAATAACGCGCTTGTCGCGGCCGTCAGAAAGAGTGAAGGCGCGTCCATGGAGCACCTTCCCGCCAAGCTCGCCAGGCAGGCGAGCATTGGCGTCGCCCCCAAGGAGGCGTGGGAGGTGGCCGAGGCCGTGGAGGAGGAGGCGGCGAGAACAAGCGTGCCTCCGACCAACCAACCGGCCGCACCGCTGCGGGATCGCGCCTTCAACCGCCGGTGGCGGGAGAGTGCCAGCAGCGTGTCCATCTACCTGCAGGCGAACCCGGACGAGGCCGAGGGGTGGTCCCTTGACCCGGTCCCAGGGACCGCTGAGCAGACCGCCGCGATGCAGCGGCTGCAGGCCTTTGAGAAGCACGAGTTGAGCAAGGTCGGGAGAGGAGACTACTTTTTTCGCAACCCGGAGAGGGGCGACGCGACGTGGATCAACAAGCCACGTTTGGACGACATTGAGCTGGCGATCGAAGCGGCGCGCACTCACGCGCGCCGGGGCCCTTCCAGCGGGAGCTTGGCCGACAGGCAGTATCAGGTCATGTCGAAGCTCTTCGTCGTCGTGCACCTGCGCGCGCTCGAGGCGATCAGCACACTGGCCGAGGGAAGCGACCGGTTCGTCAACATCTGCGAGAGCGTCGACCTCGCGTCGCTGGTCGAAAACGTGCGTCACATGCTCGTGTACCGCACCGAGGTGCGGCGGGCCAAGTCGAGCGCCTCCGCCGTCAGTCCGATCGCGCAAGGCATCCGGAGGCAGTACGACCACAACACCCAGCTCAACCACGAGCTCGGCGAGAGGGGCTACCCGGATGGCCACCGGGTCGACGCGCCCGGCGCACGCGTGCACTTCAACCCGCCCATGCTGCCGATGTTTTGCTCCGCGCCGCCGCGCATGGGCAAGTCGGCCGTGGCCTTGCTGCTCAGCTCGCTCGCCGTCAAGCTGGGCGGGCGCGTCTTTTACGGCGTCGCGCCCAACAAGGTGGTGCCGGTCAACGAGATGCTCCACAAGGTGCGCAGCGCGCTGCAGTGGACGCCGAAGCCGCCCCCTCTAACAAACATCACGAAGCGGCAACGGCTAGCCGCGGCCGCATCGGCGGCGCGCACCACGGGCCAGGGGCTGCAGGTGAACGACCACGACCGGCCCATGCACGACAACCTGCACATCGTCTTCTACTCGCACCACGTGCCCACCACCGAGTTGAAGGCCGTCATCGCTCGGATCGACGCGCTGTCCAAGACGCAGGGCGAGTGGGTGCTGCACGTGCGCGACGAGGCGCAGTTTTTGGTCAAGGATTCGTCCTACTACTACAAGGTGGGCAAGGCGGACAAGTCCATTCCCGAGTACGAGCCGGGCTGGAAGCGGCCGCCCGAGCTCCTCGCGTACCTGCGCGGCACGTACCCGCTCAAGTGCGGCCTCTCGCTCTGCGTGTCGGCGACGCTGCTGCCGGTGCTCACCGAGACGCAGCTCGTGGGGCGCGTGTCCCACGAGCGATGGGGCTACATCGACGAGGAAGACGCCGAGCGCGACGAGCGCGACGAGCGCGACCACGAGGCGGCGCGGCTGGCCATCGGTGATGCGAGCGCGCCGCGCATGGTCGCCGTGCTGAGCCCGCAGCGCGGCAACCTGCACGTGAGCGACGAGACGCCGTACTGGATCAAGGAGCACTACCCGACACTGATCAGGCGCGGCGTTTACGACGTGCCCCGGTCGTACTACGGCACCATGGAGCACGTGGTGCCGTGGAAGGCGGAGGACGAGGAGGACGTCACCTACATGAACGACGGCATGTGGAGGCTCGACGAGCACAGCGTCGCCGACAACTATCCCGAGCTCAAGCACCAGCTCGCGCTCGTCCAGGCCAAGGGCGACGAGAGCGTGCCGGGCATGCCGCGCGTCTACAGCCCCGTCGTGTACTCGCCATCCGAAGACGCCGTCGCGGTGCTCAGCCACGCGCGCGCGTGGCTCGAGCAGGGCGAGGATGACAACGCGGACCAATTCCGCAGGACGTCAGAAGCGGGCGCGCACCGCTTTGTCCCGATGTACCTGCTGAGCCCGACGCGCACGCAGCGGGGCGACGGCGGCACCGCGGACTGGGTGCAGCAGATCTTCAAGCTCGCGTGGCTGCGCATGCACGGATGGTTCACGGGCGGCGACGATTCGCTCCCGCCCTCTCACGACGTGGTCGGAAGCCTTCCCCAGCAGCTCAACAAGAGGAACCTGCGCGTGCACTACGGCATGATCGCGCTCGTGTACGCGAGCGACGAGAACGACGTCGAGCGCCGGCGCTACTCGCGCTCCTTGCCGAGCGTGGGCGACGGCAAGGAGGGCGAGCTGCTGGTCTACTGCTTCGACCCGGTCGACCCCGAGAACCGCCTCGCGGGGGACGACTTTGAGCGCTTCAGAGCGCGCGCAGAAGCGCGCTTTGCCCCGTTCTCTGGCACGGAGCCGCGCAATTGGGGCCCCATGGTCGAAAAGCTCGAGGCGGGCAAGATGCAGACGACGGCCACCTCGCTCTACGTGAAGAGGAACCGGCGCGATGGACTCAACGAGGCGATGGTCAATGCGAAGAAGAAGAAACCTGCCGACCTGGCGGCCAAGCTGCAGGCCCTGCTCCAAGAAAAGTTGAAGTACAGGCCGCACATGTTCGACCCCGACTTGCCAGCGGACGAGAAGGTGTCGTTGTTGCTCGTTAACCTCAACGGCATCGTGCTCAAGCTGACCACGACGCGGCACCAGAACGCGCAGAGCGCCATCAGCTACTACCAACGCGAGTACGGCATCCGGAAGGTGCTGGCCTCCGGCTACTCGATGCTGTCGGCGGGGCTGACGCTGCAACACACCGAGTACCTTCGGGGCTCGTTTGGGCATTGGACACACTGGGTGCCCAAGTATTTTGCCGTGGCCACCGTCAGGAAGCAGCTCTCGCTGAGCGAGTCGTACCAGCTGGTGGGGCGGTCGTTCATCGACCTGCGCGGCGGCGCGGAGCTGCCGCCGGGGTGGAAGGTGCAGCTGCTGGCCGCTCAGTACGTCATCCCGGTGCTCACGCTCTACTCGCGCCTGGAGCTGCGCTTCGCGATGCTGCGCGACATGCCGCTCGCGCAGGTCTTTGCGCACCTGTCGCAGTTCTGCGCGCACCCGGCGATCGCGCTCCACTTTGAGTACCCGGCCAACCTGCTGGCGCAGTTCTACCGCAGCCAGCTGTCCCGGCAGGAGCGCAAGGACGGGCTCGTGTGGGAGCTGCTGCGCTTCGCGCAGCCGCCCTCCGAGGACGCGGAGATCGAGTTTGTTGCGCCACGGGAGGGGTTGGTCGTGGGCGAAACGTGAGCCACGCGCGCGCGCGTGTGTGTAAAAGCGTTTGCGCACATAACACGGGATATCTTTGCTGGTGAGTAGTGGAGGCCTACCCCCTCCTCTCGTGACGATGCGAGGGGCGGACGCGCGTGGCGAGGCCGCGATGCGCGAGCAGCTCGTAACGTCGCCACAGCCGCCGTCCGAGGCCGAGCCCGAGTCCGAGGAGGGGCCAATGAGCGACGCCGAGGCGCGTCAGCGGGAGGAGCTCAACGCCGAGGGCAACGTCGTCTCCGCGTGCTCGATCTTCTCGGCGGCGGTGGTGCTCGACGCGCTCAACGCGCTGCCGAGCACGCTGGTGGTCGACGTGCCCGTCTCGCTGCGGACGACGGCGCTCGTGCTCATCACGATGGTGGCGGCGCCGCCGATCGCGTCCAACATTTTGGTGCGACAGCGCGTCATCGCGTGCGTGCTGCTGGTGGTGACCGCGTGGCTGGGGGCGCACCAGGGCGGCGTGAACGCGCGCATCGCCGACGCGCTCTACTCGCTGCTGTGCGGCTGGGCCGTCATCCTCATCTTTGGCCTCCGCGGGCCCAAGCCGGGCGAGCGGGGCCACGACTCCAGGGGGCGGCGCGAGAACGTGACGGCGCTCGCCGCGGCCTTCCTGGGCTACGCGGGCGTGCGCATCGTGCGCGCCGGCTTCAGCCACGCGCCCGAGGTGGCGCAGTTCACGGCGACGCACGGCGACATCACGGCGCGCGGGTACGCGATGGCCGACGACATCGTCGCCTCGACGATGGTCTTTGGCGGGCTGCTGTGCGTGAGCGCGTCGGTCATCGTGCTGAGCAACTACGAGGCGATCTACGAGCACGGCTGCTCGCCCGTCTGCCGCGTCATGGGCCACCTGTCGGTGTTGATCTTCACGGCCGCCTTCGTCGTGCAGGTCGTGGCGTACGCCAACCTCGACGCGCTCGAGCCGCTCTTTGGCGACGGCGCGTGCGTCGGCGGCGTCGACGTGTGCGAGGCGAGCTTCCGCGCGCGCCGGCTGCACACGGCCAACAGCTCGGCCGCGTCGCTCTGGGCGTGCGCCGTCGGCATGACCATCTTCGCCTTTCCATACAACCGACGGTGCCGCACGCGGCGCGACTACCACTCCTACCTGGAGGAGGAGCACGCGCTGCGCGGCGCGGCCAACGCGAGCGGGCTGCTGGCCGCCGGCTCCTTCCTCGTGGCGCTGCTCGTCGTCTGGTTCTACACGGACGAGGTGAGTTGGTGGCCTAGCATCGAGCTCATGCTGCTGTACGTGAGCATACCGGTCGCGTGGTTTGGGTCGACGTGGGTCGCGTGCGCGCTGCACGCCGTGGGGATCGTCGCGTACACCGTGGGCCGCGTCGGCTCGGCCTTTGGATTCGACTTTGCGTACCTCACGCACTGGTTCGTGGCCGCGACGCTGCTGCTGGTGCTCATGCTGACGGTGACCACCTTTGTGTCGTGGCTGCTCTACTCGTCGTGCGTGTCGCAGGAGCGCTTCATCCCGTGGCTCGAGAACGTGACCGCGCTCGGCCTCGTGGCGCTCGTCTCCATCCAGCTCTTTCTGACGATCGCGTCGCTCGCGATCGTCTCGGGCTACGACGGCGGGCTCGTGGAGGACACGGCCAGCTGGCGCGCGGCCTCGCTGCAGTGGTGCACGCAGCACACGATCACCTTCTTCTTCAGCGCGGCGCTCGTGGGCGGCCGCTTCGAGGTGCACAACGACAGCATCCGGCGGTGGGTGCTGCGACTCGTGTGGTTTGCCATCCCGGTGCTGCTCGCGGCCTGCTGGAGCGTGAGCATCGCGGTGAGCTCGGCGTCCATCCCGTACGGCACCACGGGCGACGGCACCTCGATCGTGATCGCCGTGCTCGCGGCGGCAGCGCCGTGGTTTGTGACCGGGGTGGTGGTGTGTTAAAAGGTGCTCCTTGTATTAAAAAACACGCACGCAAACTTGCTGCTACACGACGTAGCCCATGGGCACGTCGTACGGCCCCCCGCGTGCCGGCGCCGCCCTCGCGGCGCGGCGCCGCGCCGCCTCCGCCTCCTTTTGCGCCCGCTTCGCATTCGCCTCCAGGATGCGGTTGTGCTCGTCCACGGCGCACTGGTCGTGGGCTTGCCACGGCTCCAGATTGAGCTGCGCGCGCAGGTCGTTGAGCACCTGCAGCAGCCGCTCGGTCCGCTCGCACGCGCCCTCGAACACTTGTTGGGTGCGGTCGCGCTCGTCGAAGTTGTAGGGCGACATGTCCTTCTCGTACGCCTTCACGTACTTGTCGCGCTTGTGCTTGGCCGCGGCGGAGATGTCCGCGGAGCGTTCGTACACCTGGATGAGGGCGGCTGCCTGCTTCTTGAGCATCTTCTGCACCCGGTCCTCGCCAAAGAACGGCTTGCCCGTGGGCGGCGCTGCGTGCTGGGCGAACGCGGCGTCCACGACGCTCATCGCAACCGCGCGCTTTCTCTTCTCAACAGGCACGGGTCCAACCCACCGTTATCACGACGCTACCACGCACACAGCGCGTCGCTGTACGCGTCCACTTCCACCGGTTCACTGGGCTTGGGCGGGGTGAAGCGCACGAGCTCGCCGTGCTCGTCGAGGAGCTCGTCGTGCGACGGGGCCCTCCAGAGCACGTACGGGTCTAGCTGGACCGCGACCTCGTCCACGCAGGTGTCGACGCGCTTGTGCCCCAACGCCTCCATGGCCATGGTGATCGCCTCCGCCGCCGCGGTGCCCAGGTCGTACGGGTGCGCGCGCGGCGGCCTCGCGACGGCGCCGCCTTGCTCATGGAACCACAGCCTTCGCGCGCGCGCGCGGCACTCCTGTGCGCTTCGGTGCGGCATGTAGTCGCACACGAGCACCCACGACATCTTCTTCCCGGCGCGCCGCGCCGGTTCGGTGAGCACGCGAATCATCTCGTCTTCCCACGGCAGCCAGCGTGGCCCGGGCGCGCCCATTTCCTGCGGGACCGGTAGGGGGGATAGGGCGCCGCCGGTGGGAAATGCCTCCGGCGATCTTGGCGTCAACTGCATGAGTGGCGCTGGCGAACCGGTGGGTGGCGCCGCTGGCGGTGCCGGGTGGGGGGCGTCGTGGGCGCGCACCCGTCAACGCTTGCTTGGGGCGCTGCCGCTAGCGTTGAAAACGGTGGGCTTGTACAAGGGTAAAGGATATTCAGCAGTGGCGAACCGACCCCGAACGACCATGCCTCTGGGTGCCAACGCCAACTCGGGCCGCCACGCATCCAAGAAGGCGGGCCTGACCAAGCAGGCCCGCGCGGGGCTGACCTTCCCCGTGTCGCGCATGCAAAGCAAGCTCAAGCAGAAAAAGGTGGCCATGCGCATCGGGACGGGCGCGTCCATCTACATGACCGCCGTTGCCGAGCACGTCGTGAACCACGTGCTCGAGGCGGCGCACGAGCACTCGAGCGCCAAGGGCGACAAGCCGCGGCGCCTGACGATCAACGACCTGGTGCAGGCGGTGCGGACCGACCCGGACACGGCGCGCCTCTTTGCCGACTTCTCGTTCAGCACGCACACCAGCGTCATCAAGCCGCGCAAGGTGCAGAAGATGATCATGACCAAGGAGGACTGGGAGAAGCTCCAGAAGAAGAAGGCGCTCCTCGCGCCGCCGGCAAAGTCGGGGGGCAAGAAGAAGCCCTAGAGGGTCGGCGGACGCGCGCGCGCGTGCGTGTATGTGTGTGTATGTGTGTGTGTGTATGTGTGTGTGCGTGTTTTTCTCACTCTCTCTTTGAAACATGAACATGCAAGACACGCGAGCCGATCACACACGCACAACGGTGGTTCAGTCGTTGTAAAGGGGCGGCTGCCGAGGCCGCGTGGCCAGGATCGCGTTGAGCTTGCTCCCAAAGTGGCTGCCCTTGAACGCCGCAAAGGTTTTCGAGAGGTAGAGGTCGGCGTGGGGCACGGCGATGTCGACCCAGTCGTTGGGGCGGTAGGGCGCCTTCGCGTGCGCGGCCAGCACCGGCGCAACGCGGCGCTGGGAGGGCTCCACCCCCCCCACCTTGGCAGCCTCGTTTTTCGCCACCCTTGCCCGATACGCGGCAACCGCCACCGTAGAGCACCACCAATACCTCTGGATCGTTCGGGCTGCGCGATGCTTGGGGCACCAGCTCGTGCCACCCACGCCCTCCTCGTCGGAGGGCGGCTCCTCGTCCGCGTCGGAGATCGACTCCTCGTCCGACACGCTGCTCAGGTCCGACTGGTCGTCGCAATGGTCAGGGTCGCCGGAGGCGCCCAGCGTGTCGGGTGGGTCGTTTGGCAGGGCGATGAAGTTGTTGGCGTTCTTGTGCGCCTCCCTGGGTGCGGTGCTCGGTTTGACCAAGGCGTGCCGCTTCGGCACGAGGAAGCTCTTGTAGTAGTTGCCGTTGGGCTTCTCCGCTCGTTCCAGGAGCCGCTTCCACTCGCACTGCGGGGTCCCCGTGGGGCGCTCGCCCAACGCGATCCGCACGGTGCGAATCCAGGTGGTCGCGAGGCGCGTGCGCAGGCGCGACCAGCCGCACGCACCGATCCACGTGAGGCACCGCTCGGCCTCGTGACACGACGGCATGATCTTCACGGTGAAGGACAGGTGGTTCAGGATGTGCAGGATCACGTCGGGCAGGCTGCGCAGGTTGTGCTCGAGGCGGCACTCGTGTTTCGCCAGGGCATGCAGGATGACGAAGAGCGCGTTCATTAGGCCACGGCCCATGCCGTCCCAGAACGCCTGGTAGATGCTGTGCCTGTCCTCTGTGGTGACGCGCAGGATGCCCCTCAGCGTGGTGAGCAGGTAGATGGGGACGTTGTGCGTGGGGTTGCCCACGTGAGGAGGCTTGCCGTCCGATGAGGCGGTGGTGGTGGCCTTCTGGGGCTCCACGACCTTCATCAGCATGGGGGCCCACGACACGACGAGCTCGAAGAAGTGCGTCGCGAACTGGCGGGGCGTCTCGATCATCTCCCTGACCACCGGCGTGCAGGGCCGGCTGCTGCCGGGCGCAAAGAGCGTCCAGAAGAGCGGCAGCCAATGGAGGATGTGGATGTACGCGATGTTCTCGCGGTTGTGCATTGCGACGACCGCGTTGTCGCACACGGTGAGCAGCAAGCGCGCGCCCCGGGGCCCGATGCTGTCGCGGCACACGTCGATGCGCCGCGTGCAGTGGACGAGCGCGTTCAGGTTGGTCATGCCGTGCTCGGCGAGCACCCCGATCGCCTCGTGCACGCGCATCTGGGAGATGTTGACTCCGGTGGGGAAGCAAAATAGGGTCGAGGTGCCTGCTTCTGGAACGGGAAGGGTCGTGATCGTCTTCCCGTTGCAGTACGACCCGTGACTGATGGCGTTGCGGTAGGTGGCGGGGGCGTTGGTCGTGATCGAGGTGGGCGCCGTCATCGCCTCAGCGCGGCACTGATCGCTGCAGAAGCGGGCGCTTTTACAGCCGGGGCACACGGGCGCCCGCGGCGCCCACCTCGCGCAGTTGCTGCAGATGTACCGCGAGTACATGCCCATGCCGATCACCAGATAGTCCTTGGTCTCCACGGGCGCCCAGCCCTGCGCGCGGGGGAAGCTGCCGTAGAGCCGCGACGCCTCATCCATCGTCGGGTCGTCCATGGGGTAGGGCGACAGGATCGAGCGGTCGTACTCGTCGCGCGCCACGCAGATGCGCCACTGGTTTTCGAAGCCGCCGTCCTTCTCCTTCTCCTCGCCCTCCTTGGTGGCTTTGTCGGTGAACGCACGCTTGGCCAGGCTGGCCATGGGCAGGCCGTCGCAGTTCACGCGCAGCAGGTGGACGAGGTCGACGTCGAACGCCTGGTCCGGCGTCGCGTGCACGCTCCCGTGCTGCGTCGAGCGCTGCCCCAAGCGGAGCATGTAGGGGTGCTCGCAAGTGTGCGCCTCCAGGTCGATGAGCTGGTCGTCGGTGGGCCGTGCCTCGATGCCGCGCTTGATCCGAAAGTTGTAAAAGTACCGCACGCGGTCCCAGCAGAGGAGCTGCTCCTCCTTCATGCACCCGGCAGCCTCCTTCCAGACCATGTGCAGCCACGCGCCGAGCTTCTGGCATTGCGTGCGCGCCTTGAGGTGCTCCACCCATTTCTCGCTCGTCGCCGGCTCCCTCCCATGGCACACGTGGAGGTCGTGCTCGCGCTGCGCGTGCCGGGCGAGCGCGGCGAGGGCGCACGTCAGATCCGCCGTCGCCACTGCGTACTTGGTGTGCGCCTGGTTGAACCTGCCGCACTCGTGCTTTGCGTAGATGATGGCGCGGTTCCACTCGTCGAGGAAGGCACCCACGAGCGCGTAGACCGGCAGGGAGGCCTCTTTGCAGGCCCACGGCCAGCCCATCCCGTCCATCTTCCCCACGTGGCGACGGCTCGCAATGCCCCACTGGACGAGCGCGCCGACCAACACGCAGCCCGCTTGATTCCCGGCGGCGATGCCGTGAACGCCGACCTCCTTTTCCAGCCTGGTCCAGAGCGCGGCGGATTCCTCCAATTTTGCATGCTCGATCTCCAGTTCGACGGCGCGACGCGCGACGTCCTGCGCGATGCGCTCCATCGCGGCGGTCGTCTGCCCCCGCCCCATGCAGCCGACGGCCGTCGCCGAGGCCGCAACGAACTGGCTAAGCAGGTCGGGCGCGCCCGGGGCCAGGGGGCCCTGCTTCTTGCTCAGCTGCGGCGCCGGCGGCATCCACGCGGCCTGAACCGCGCCACCGCACCCGGGAACGGCGCACGCCTGGAGCGAGGCCTCGACGAATGCGATGATGTTGCACCCCTTGGGAAGGCGGGCCACCACCAAAACGAGCTCCTTGGGCATCTCGGACCGCTCGGCCACGCTCAAGGCGTGGTTCATCTTGTCGGCGAGGCGGTTCGCGGCGTCTGTGACCTCGTTCCTCCTGTTCAGCAGCACGGACGCCGCCGCCTCCAGCTCCTCGGTCTTGCTGGGTGACTCCGCGAGGCCGCGTCGGACGAGCTCCTGCCTTGTCGCCTCGCGCAGCTGCTCGATGATCTCCCCATCCCCCTCGGACGTGGACGCATCGTCGCTCGCGCCACCGCTTTGCAGCTCGCCGATGGTGATGACAGGTGTGTGCGAATTGTCCTCGCGCACCTGCGCGAACATGACCACGACGTCGGCGAGCTGCTTGTAGTTTTTGATCACGGCCTCCGCGGCCTCAACTTCGTCGTCCGGTGTGGCCTCGTCGAGCTTGATGCCGCGCGCCTGCATATGCTTGTTGATTAGCTGCCGGAGATCCGGGTGTTTACCGTCGCGCTCGACCGCGACGTCGGTGAACTGCTTG
>Ga0209603_1002922_pt1 | contig 15186 bp, 37 predicted proteins | sample COGITO_mtgs_1206_FD_184812 | JGI IMG/M metagenome (GOLD analysis project Ga0209603, IMG submission 184812) | Pelagic marine microbial communities from North Sea - COGITO_mtgs_120607 (SPAdes) (version 2) | ecosystem: Environmental > Aquatic > Marine > Epipelagic ... | reverse complement strand
CTTTATTATCCAATTCATGCTCACCACCTTTGAGAGCCATATCAAAGAAAAATGTTATTAAAATTCCTAATATTCCGTAAATTATCATATTAATATCTTTTTGTCGTTTCAATATCCCACATCATTTCAAGCTCACGTATTTGCTTTTTTGAGTTCGTTATCTCTTCCTTTTGAGATTGAATATGTTCTTGCATGAGCTTGATTTGGTGTTCTAATCTACCAACCTTTTCATCCAATTCGGTTTTACTCTTAAAATATGTTTTCAATTTTCTTAACATTTATTAGTATTTCTTTATATCAGATACACAATCCTCTTTCTCATTATCAAAATCACTATTGTACCAAACTCTACCTCTATGGTCTCCAAAGTTTCTGGTTGTTATATATGGTTTCAATTGGTTAATATCTATGATATCAAACCATTTTTTCATATAAGGTCTATCATCCAAATATTCGTTTTTGTGCTTATTAACCACATTCAAACATTCACTTAATATAGATTTCCATCTACCTACTGAATTGGTTACATGCTCCCAATCAATTTTATCGTTATCGTTTTTGATAAACTCATTAGTAACGATATTCATCATTTCCGTTGAAATGGTATTGGATGCGGTTGTAAATATTTTAATACCCTTATCTTCTATAAATTGTTCACCCAATTCAGCTCTTTTGTTATTCACATCATCGATATCAATGGTAGAATCCTTACACATTATATAACCTAATCCCAATTGAGATTCTGGTATAGTTTCTTCCCACAACTTCATTTGTAAGTTATGTAAGGTAGATTCAAACATTCCAATTAAATTTTCAGTAGTTCCACCTAATAATTTATCCGAACAATGGAATTTATACAATCCATACTTTCTAAAAAACATAGAAGAAGATACTATCTTTTCTGGATTAGCTTTCATCTTTTTGAACACCTTATCTAAATTAGAATAGTATTCATCAGTTCTCATTTTTATAACCCATTCACCTTCTACTTCAGATAACCCAGCTAATGTAGTTATGATTTGATAATCTAAATTAGCTTCTTTTCTGAATCTAACCAATGGATATTTGTTCTTAACAACTTTCCAATTTGTTGGAATTTCGTAATCACTTAAATCCTCATCCTCCCATATACTAACCACTACCTTATAATCGGAATAGTTTTTTATCCAAAGGTTAAAGGTTTTGGGGTTTATAACACCCTGAAGTAATATTGTATATTCTCTTTCCTTAAAGAAGATGCGGTTTAGCCTCATTTTGTCCTGCGTTTGTTACAATTACATATTCTGGATAAAAGTGTTTCAAATCTTCAGCTCCAGCATAACTTAGTGCTGATTTCACTCCATCCAATAATCCATTCACAATAAATTTAACTCCACCCTTATATGGAATTGTAGTTGATTCACCTTCCACATTTCGAGCCTGCTGTCCGTGAGTTACTTTGGTTTCCAATGATGCTGAACCTCTGTATCTTTTGTACAATCCTTTTTGAGTTTCCAAAATTTTGCCAGGAGATTCATCCGTTCCAGCTAAGAGTGAACCTAACATTACAGTTTCTGCTCCAATTGCTAGAGCTTTACTCATATCTCCACTACTTCTAATTCCACCATCAGCCATAATAGGTACTCCACTTACTTTAGAAATCTCTTCTAATGAAGTTACATTTGGAACACCAAACCCAGTTTTGATTCTCGTTGTACATAGTGAACCTCCACCAATACCAACTCTCAAACCATCAGCTCCAGCATCAATCAACCTCTCAGCTGCTTCTTGAGTAGCGATATTACCAGCGATAATATCAATATGGTCTGGTAGATTTCCCTTACACCACTCAATCATATCAATCACATTTTGGTGGTCTCCGTGAGCTACATCAATCAGAAGTACATTTGCTCCACTTTCAACTAATGCTTTTGCTCGTTTCTTATCATCTGATTGAACTCCGATTGCTGCCATAATAGGAACTTCTGCAATTTCAGTATGCCAATCATCGTACATCACTCCCCAATGTTCGGCGATTCCTCCACCAAAACCTTCACCATAGATTGAATGATATAATCTTTTCACAATATCACTTTGTTCTTCAATACTCATAAATCGGTGAATACATCCAACTCCACCTAATTCAGCTATTTTGTAAGCCATTTCAAACTCACAAACTGTATCCATTGGTGAAGCTACAATTGGATTCAGTAATCCATATCTTCTACTCAATTTAGTTTTGAGGTTGATGTTAGTTCTTGATTTGATATTCGAAAACGCTGGAACCAGCTGAATATCATCGTATGTTAGTGCTGTATTTTGCATATAACCTATTTTAATTTATTTTGTTTGGTAAACGTTTCTATCCATTTCAGTAAATGGTGAATTCATTAATTTAAGTAATACCACACATCCGTATTTACCACCAGATGATTTAGCTTCGGTATCAGCATATCTCTTAGCTATGAATAGTGAATCACATACAGCCACCAAATGGGTGAACTTATTGATATCACTTTTTTCGTATGCTAGTACTGAAAAAGTTTCCATTATTTTACTTTATTTATAAAATGTTTAATAATAATATGCCCAGTTTTGTAGTTGGTTGCTAATGGTACATCGTGTACATCACATAACCTCATCAACATTGAGATATCTACATCATGTGGGTGTTTATCTAAGGGGTCTCTGAAGAATATAACTGCATCCATTTCACCTCTAGCTACCATAGCTCCAATTTCAGCATCACCACCCATTGGACCTGAGTTGACTCTTTGAACTTTATCAACACCTGCGTTTTTAATCATACTACCAGTTGTTCCCGTAGTTACGATTTCTATATTCTTTTTATTGAAAAAATCCAATCGTTTCATTACAAAAGAAACCATTGATGCTTTCTTACCATCGTGAGCTATCAGAGCTACTTTCATTTGCTTCATTGTTCTACTCTACTTAGATTTGCATTAATTATACAAAAACCATCATCAGTTGGAAATAGTGAGTTAAAATCCATAAGGGATTCCAATCCATTTGTTAATCCATAATTTTTGTTTATATAAAACAATACAGTATCACCATCAATACTACTAACTTTTTTACTCATCAACATTGGAACTGTTACAGTTCTATTTGTTGGTATTTGATTCATTTCGTTTTCAGACATATCTTAATTTATTTATTATACAAATATACGAAAAATAATCCATATATCCTAATCTTTATACTCCGAATATCTGAGATATGCTGAAATAATCCCCAAAATTACAAATGTTAATAAACCTATCTTCTCCATACAGGCATTCCTCTAAGTTTACCTTCGGTTTTTTTAAGAAGTTTGGCAGGTATTCCAACGTAAACACCAGAATCTTCGATTGATTTAGCCATCACACCACCAGAACCTAAAGTTACATCGGATGAACCTATTACAACTCCAGGAGATACTACTGCTGATGAACCAATAAAACAATATTCTGAAATATAAGATGAACCACCAGTTGAAACGTTGTTAGCTAAGTGAGTTTGTGTACCTATAAAAGTACCATGCCCGATACAACAACCTGGAGCTATATTAACTCCATCCTCTAATATGGTTAACTCATTAGCCGAACCTCTTACTATTGCTGAATTGGAACCTATGATACAATTATCACCTATTTCAACTCCACCTAATTGTTTTAAAAACACTTTCATATCACCATCCCAAACCCACATCATACCTTCAGTTCCAATTGTACAATTTGCTCCTATCTGAGTATTATTACCAATTTTAGTTTTGGAATAAATTACGGTATTAGGTCCAATGGTTACATTATTACCAATTTCTACACCATCACCGATTACAGCTGATTTATGGATTTCACAATTATCACCAAAAGAATATGGTTTAGTTTTACTAAATATAAATTTATTTGCTACGTTATGTGATAATTTATAAAAATGCAATTGAGGGTCATCTACAACTATTTGCTCTACATTACTCAATCCTTCAAACTCTTGCTTACATATGAGTTTACAATCCTTTAAGTGTGAAATATGAGCCGGATTATCACCTACATAATAGGTAATCATTCCTTCAGTTGCATTTTTAAGAATAGATAACATTACTTAATTTTTTTAACGGGTAACCCAGCGTAGATTCCTTCTTCAGTTAAATCTTTATTCACAAATCCTAAAGCACCAACTACAATATTATCACCAATTTTAGTATCAGCCGCAATCTTAGAACCAGCTCCAATATAAGTGTTTCTACCAATTACAGTTCCATGCTTAGTAATTCTTTCGTGAGTTGAACCCAATGTAATTGTATGTGGTCCTAAGAAACATCCTTCTTTTAATAGAACATCGGATGTTAGAATAGTACCATACTTAACTGTTACATTCTTTTCAAATATACATCCACTTGCGGTTCTAACTCTACCTTGCAGTATTGTGTTTTCACCTACATCATTGTTTTTACCTATCTCACAATAGTTTCCAACTACTGAACCTTTTCTGAGTATTGTACCACTAGCTATAACATTAAAGTTACCAATCTCAACACCTTCTTCGATAATCACATCTTCAGCGATTATGTTATATTGTCCTACCTTCATATCTATTTATTTAAAATTAAACTACCTTTTAGTAATTTTCTATCACCTTTTTCTCTTGCAAAATAACTATTTCTACCATGGAGTAAATAACTATCTCTCCAAAATACCACATCGTTATTTTCTAATATAACAGAATCTAACATTCCCGAATTCTCAATTCTATCGTTTAGAAATTGTTTGAATTCTTCAACCAAATAATCTGCTTCTTTTGTATTTGGATATCGTTTAGCTGGTGGGTAATTCCAACTAAATTTGTAATCATTACCATCTCTTTTTAGGATTTGAGTAATCTTTTCTCTATCTCCCTTTTTATGTCCAACTGGAATAGTTAACAATTTATCAATTAAATCACCTCTACCATCATATTCCATTAAATCAACTAACGTTTTAGAATCAATAAATGTAGTTGCTCCACCCTTTGGTGCTTTCTTTAAACATATTAGAAATTTTATGTTTTCTTCAAATTCAGGAACATCCTCAAATTCAGTATAAGATGTATCGGTATGTAGTGGCTGAGAATTACTTGAAGTTCTATATTTCATTTGTTCAGTTGGGTCATATGATATTTCAATCAATGCATTTCCAGTTGGATTTCCCGTATGCAAATCCTCATCAGCTCCAATTATATCACCAATGGATTTAACAAAGTTTTGTAAATAATCATCAACTTTTTCTTTGTTTTGATAGTTTTTTAGTACCAAAACCTTATAATTTTTGAGAATATCTAAAAGTTCGTTTGGACTGGAGATATCACTATAATTAACTTCTTTGAAAAATTCCATTATTTGTTCCCTTTAGTATATACTTCAAACTTACTCAAATTAGGATATGGTAATTCCAAATCTTCTTGATGCTTTTTGGTTCCATCTGGATTATAAAATTGCCCCATTAAGAGTAATCCTCTGGCTGCCAATTCTGGCATCATATAGAAGTTCCAACCAATCATATCTAAGTTATCATCATGGTATGATACTTCACGTCTACCACTATACCTAGCTCTCTTAAACCAACGATAAGCCGTTGGGTCATCAGTTAGTATAGCTCCACCTTTGGATAGTTTAAAGTGTTTGTAAGGACCTGTAAAGGATACACACATATGTGTATGTTTCTTATACATATCAGCTGTAAATGCTAATGCAGAATCCCATACTCTGGAACCTTCTAATTGGTATGCTCCTTTAATCGTAGTACCTTCAACTTTACTAAATCCAACCTTCAATCCAGCGTGAATGATTTCACAAGGAACCGATGGGTATGTTCTTTCCGGTATTGTTATTGTTTCATTTGTACGGTTCATTACGTGATGTTCATAGTATAGGGCTAAAAATAACCCATTACTCATATTATCCAACGTTACCGCATATTTAGCACCAGTATAACTAGCTAATTTCTCTTCGAATTCTTCTGTAACTTTATAAACTCCGTTTGCCATATTATTTTCTTAAATTATCAACATAATTGTTTAATCCATGCTCATCCAAAGCTGTCCAACATTTATAAGCAACATCCCCATCTTTGAATTTATCTTTCATCAGAATATCAAAACTTCTACCCACATCAAATGAGTAAATATTGGTATTCATTATTTCTTTTGTAATCTTAGCGGATAAGATATGCCCAACTTGTGTAAATACCATTGTTGGTTTTTCTGAATTAGTATCTATCTCCTTAACTTTATCAATATATTCATCAATCTTACCAATTGCCCCAGCTCGTGGAATTTGGATAAAGTTAAAGTTCTTTATATTGAATATTTTATCAAATCCACCAAATGTACCTGGCCCAACGAATACAACATTGAAATCCTTTTCATTTAGTAATTTAAACACCCTACCCCACTCACCTTTTATAGTATAGTGTTTCATAATACCAGCATAGTAGTATGTTTGATTTGTTACATTGGTTAATATATGTGCAAATTTAGTTCTATATTGTTGAACTGGATGTGCTTCATTCCATATTCCCCAATATGTACCTAACCCAACTCCCAATGATATACCAATATGAACACTATTGGGTAGGTTCTCATACTCAAATACCATTTCGATTAGATTCTTAATCAAATTTTTTTGGTTATCCGAATATTTGTGCCAATTACCCAATCCATGTTGTTTAGCTTTATAGATATTGGATACATAACCAGCTATTTCACCATAACGTTTTTCCTCTAAGTGTGGTTGTAATTTGTGCCAATTCTTATAGGTTAATTTAAAGGAATCTATGAACCCATGATTCATACGCATAAAGTGAAATACCTCATCATTTTTTACTTTATTCAAAAAGTAATCAATTCCAGGTATATATGCTGGTATATTTGTGTATTCTAAATTTACTGTTTTCACTTAAACCAACCGATTTTCTTGCCTTCTTTAACTCTCTTATCATATTCCTCAACTGAACCCGGATATCTAAATGCCCAAAATATAATGAGTACAAACGTAATTCCAGCATATAAAACAACTCTAATAGGAACTGTAAAATACATTGAAATTAAAGATAAACACATTACACCAACCATTGCATATCTACCTTTATTTGGATAGATACGTTTGGTTTCCCAATTGGTTAGGTATTTACCGAACAATGGATGTTCGTGTAACCACTTATTAAACTTTTCAGATGATTTGGAAAATGCCCAAGCAGCGAGTATCACAAAGAATGTTGTTGGTACTCCAGGAAGAAGTACTCCGATGTAGGCTAAACCTACGAAAAATAATCCTAAGATTATCCATAACGATTTTTTCATATTTTCTTTTTATAAACTAGCCAATTGTTGTTCGACCTTCTTCCAATAATTATACGTTTTTTGGTTTTTTGGTCCATTTGGTCCACCATTCCAACTTCTAGAAATTTCTTCATAATCGGAATCCTTATGATGAAATTCTTTCCAAATTAAAAACATCTCAATAGATTTTTCTCTACTGAATCTATCCTTCAATTTGAATCTATGTTTAGTACCTTTTAATTTAAGGATTCTATTTACCTCCCTAACCATAATAGGTCTAATTTGTAACACACCAATAGATGGTTCACCTAAATGAGTATCACCTATTGCTGAATCGTTACCTCTTGATTCAATATGTATCAGTGCGTTCACTAATTCAAATTCATCTATTTGGGGTATTTCAACTACTATTTCTTTTATTGGTTTTGGTTCCAATATAGTAATACTCTCAACCTCATCTTTCCCCTCAAACTCAGTTGCCCCTAAAAACAAAAGAGGTATTAATATTAAAAAATAACTTCTCATATATATAAATATTTGTTAAACTTAATTGTTGGATTTTTTATCCTCTAAATACTGTCTCCTTAACTCATTCAGAAAATCTTTTTCAGAATCCATATAATATCCTCTATTTTGAATGATGGTAATTCTTTCCCTACTAGCTTCTACTATATTAGTTAAATCAGATGGTTGAGAATCTCTCAACCAATTATCCAATTGAACTAATCCCTTTGCTAATTTATCATCAACGAGCGTCATTATAGAGTATCCAAATAGTTTCTTAGATTATTATAAATCTCTTTACCACTTTGAGACATTCGTTGGTAATCAAATTCCAAATCTTCAACTGATTCTATAATCTCCGTTAAGATATCTTTCACCTCATCTTGGGTAAAAATCTTTTCTGTGTATCCACTTACTTTTCCACTCATACTAATTCTGCTTTTTTGTAGATTATATATGTTTCTCTAAGAACATTTAGTCTTAACTGTTGGTCCTCATTATAATCAGTTCTATATAATATAGAACCAATCATCTCAGAATCTTCTAACTTCAACCAATTTTGATTTTTTATTTGTTGTAACCAAGCTATCTGAGCTTTGGTTAAATTCCATCTTAATTCTTTCATAACTCTATGCTGTTATCCAATTAACATCTTCCAAAAACTCAATAGATTCAGAACCATCGTATTCCACAATCTGAAACTTAGTACCTTCAGGAATCCAAGCTACTCTTAAATCTTGCACTCCACCGGAGTAACCATCTGACCATGTAGATTCACAGTAATCCACAGCTTCTTGGATTTTCTCATTTTCTACCAACTCAATCAAAGTTGGGTCAAAGATTGCCTCAGTTGGGTAACCCCAAGTTGAAAATCCTGCTCCAAAACCCGGTGATACCAATACACCTACTTTACCATCTTTAATAACCTTTTCCATAATCTTCTCTTAATAGATTTAATAAATATTGTTCTTCACTATTGTAACAATCCTTTGCAATCACATTACAAATAACGGATTTATAATGAGCTGGAATGGTTGATACAACTAATAATTGTGATAACCACAATCTTTGTTTAATTCCCAAATACTTTTTAATCTCTTTCATCTTTACAAATATACGAAATTTATTTTACTTATCCAAATTATTCTCCTCCTTCTTCATTTTCCAAAAGAGGAAACCGAACCAGCCCAGTGTTAGGGCTGATACTATAATCCAATCTAAAATCACTCTACATCAGCCAATTCGTACAACTTCTGAATTTGACCTTCCAAACCTTCAACTAAGGTAGGTTCGGAGATTACCAACTCATGTTCACGATACTCAAATCGTGCAGCGATTGAGTTCTGAGATTCCACCAAATTTTTGATGGCTTGAATGAGTTTATCCTCATCCGCATAAAATACCGTATCCGAATCAATCGGCATTTGAAAGGTGTGTCCACCTTTTGGTTTCCAATGTGGAACTTCACCAAATCCGTTGATATCAACGTTGTAGTTCTCAAAATACTGACAATGTACTAATAAATTAGATTTCATAATTTTATGGTTTTAAATTAATTTTAATGATTTTAAGTTTTTCAAATCTTTTGATGATAATCCATCGAACCACTCATCAACTACCTCATCCAAAGAAACTCCCATTTCCATATCAGGTGTATTTTGTGTTTTGGCTGGATATACTATTTTGGTTACAATATCTATAAATGAACCAACTGAATCTAAATAAATCATATTAAATAAGGGCTTTTAAAATTTTCTTATAATCAACGGCGAAGATACCTAATGTACCCATCATAATTCCTACAAATGCGAACGCAATTTCGTTTTTAACACCAGCGAATGGGATGTACATTTGAACAACACCATTCAACGTTTGGATACCTAATCCGAAACCGATAACAATCATAAGGATAGCTTGATAATTTTTCATTTTATTTGTTTTAAAGGGTTTAACTCTCTCACTCAATTACAGTACTAACATACGAAAAAGATTTGATATATACAAGCTTTTTCTCAATTATTTTTACTTTAATTCGTAACAATACTTCCAACCACAATCATCATCGTAGTATTCCTCTTCAACTGAATCTGCTTCATAATCCAATAGTTCATTGAGTTTTTCGTTATCAACTCTCATCCAATATCCAAATCTCAGATAAAGTGGATTACCACCACCATTGGTTTGCCCGATTTGGAAACTTCCAATCTCTTCGTTGATTTTAGCTAGGGTTTTGAAACTTACTTTACCATTCATATCTTATATATTTTAAAATTGTCCATCATCTTCAAATGATACTAATTCTGATTCAGAATATTTGTATTCTACTGATAAAGTTGGATTGAATACTGTTTGATATCCACTTTTGTTGTAAACACTATTAGTGAAACAATCGATAACCATATCTATAAATTCTTTCAACATATAAGTTGCATCTGATGAACCAAATCCATGTCCTTCATCCCAGCCGTAACTCCATTCTTCAACAACCTGAGTTGCGATATCTGATAATTCAGAAAATTGGATTTGTTCTTTTGATAACATACTAGCAAAAGATGGAATTCTAATTGCTCTGTCGATAAGTGATTGGGGTTGTACTAAATAATTCATATATTATTGGTTTAAACGGGTTAATGTAGTGGGGAACTCTCTCCCTCTCAACTACCCCACTAATATACAAAATACATTTGACGTACACAAGCTTTTTTTGATTTATTTTCAAAAAAAAAGAGAAGCATTAGCTTCTCTTTAGTTCTCGTTTTGGTGAAGTTTACTACTCAGATTCTTTTTTAGTTAACTCATCAAATTGTTGTTGTAATTTTTGAATAGCTTTACTCATATGTTTTGTAGCACTATTCAGTTTCATCTCTAAAATTTTCTTAGCAATCGTTTCTTTTAATCCCATAGCATTGGTATTGTTTTCTATAAATATATGTGATTTCATATAATTTTAATAATTATTGATTAATTGTATGTAATTAGATATAATCCTCAGGATTATTCTTTTTATCTTCTAAATATTCTTGATAAGAAGTTTGTATATCCTCTTTTAACTCATTAAGTTTATTATAGATATCATCTCTGTATTCATCATCATCCCAAAACTTATCGTGGTCGATATCCATATCATAATCTTCTATATCATCCCAATCTTTTGCGTATAAAAATGCTCCAATTGGGTCAGAACCTTCATCTTCATAAGTACCTAAGATATAACAATCTTCTTTAACATCAGTTAAAACCTTTGCTAACTTCTCTAAGAATAGTTGAGGTACACTCCATGCTGATGTTAATCTTAATTCAATATACTCACAATCATCATCATAATCAAACTCAGAATACATCCATTTAGCACCAACCTCATCAATCATCCAACCTCTATCGTATTCCTCAGGTGATTTATCATAGATTTTATTACATAATTCAGATGCATCTACTTGATACTCACCTTCCTTTGGTGTAAATATTTCTTTTAACTTTTCTGCTACTTTGATATCACCATTCTTAATGTTGATATACGTTTCCATATGATTTGCCATAACTTATTCTTCTATTAATTCGTATGTAACATCATCTGATATAGGTTTATCTCTTAGAAAATCCATATCATCTTCTACTTCTTCGATGATATCCCATTGGGTATCCTCATCACCTTCTTTGTATGCTTTAGCTTGTTCATCAGTTAAATCAGCCTCATACCAAATGTAGGTTACCTCAGTTACCATTCTTCTTAACTTTGCCATTAGCTACTCTTATCATTTGCAAATGATTCAAAGTGTCCCACCTTACGATACTCTTCGTTTGGTACACCAACTTCCAACCACTCATCTGCATACTTATTTCTTGTATCTGAATACTCTTCTAATACTACATCATCCATCACCAAATCATATGATTCATCTTCACCATAAACCTCAATGTTGGTTTGGTTATCGGACCACTCATAATTGTTAAGTACCTCATTATTTAGGTATTCCAATAATTCTTTATGTGAATTACCTTCATATGGTGGTTCACATTTACGGAGTTTTTCAACATCAACTTCAATAGGTTTTGATGCTCTCCATTGTGTAAATCTTTCACACATTCTAACATAAATTTTATCTGACATAACTTTATTTATTTAAATCCCAATAAATCTTTCTTATCTTCCCACCCAATTCAGAATCATTGGGGGTAGTTTTAACTATATGTGTTGGTACTAACATAGATTCACGTTCAGTACCAGCATCCCAACAATGTGAACACAATTGACCCGTTCCTTCAATGTAACCAGTTCGGTAATCAATATTTACATCTCTTTCATATTGTGTTTCTACTCCACACAAAATACAATTATCTTTCGGCATATTATTTTAGTTTTTTAATTTCTTTTAGTAATTCAGGATGTTGATTTAGTAGCGATGGATTATTTTTTAAAGTTTGAATTGTAATATCATTCTTCAACTTAGTAGTACTCCACCCATGTGCACGTGATGTGTAAATTACTTTTTGTGGTAAATCATCACCAGTAAATCGTTTACCTATATAATCTTCTCCTAAGATACGAACATCAGGTTTAAAGAACTCAATTAGATTTCGTAACTCATCTTCGGTTTGATAACAATAAACTGCATCAACAGATTCCATTTCCATTAAAGTATTGTATCTTTCAGCACGAGGTACTACTGGTGTGTACTTATTTTCCCTATCGATTGATGGGTCATTTTGTAGGAATACCATAAAGTAATCACAATGTTTCTTTGCTGTTTGGAATGTGTAAACGTAACCAGGATGAATAATATCGAAGTTACCAGCGGTAAATCCAACTATCTTTTTATCTCTCCTTTCAATCATAACTTTTTTATTTTAAACAAATATACAAAAAATATTTTAATTAACCAAATTAATATGAAACAATTATTTCACCAGTATTCCAAGATGGAACGAACCATTTAAATTTATGCTTTTTCAACATATCAATCACCTTAGATTGCATTTTCATTGAATTACCGGTGATTAACTTACATTCAAATAATTCATCGACTGATAATCTCAGAATATAATCTTCTGATTGTAATACTGCTTCATTGTGGGTTAACCCATGTAAATCTAATTCTTTCATTTCCAAAAAATTTGTACACATAATAATATTATAGCCAATAATAACGATATTGCTGTTTTAGTATTAATACCTTCGTTAAGAAGTACGAAAGTCATAATAGAAAATACAACTATACCACTCGCCTGTCCAATGAAACGACCTGGCCATAATTGCCCATCAAAGTGTTCGGCAACCAATGCAGTTCCTTTGATGAATATGTAAGAAATAAACGTACCACCTATTATTGATATTATCCACGGATTCTTTTTAAACCAAGGCCAAACAAATTGACCATTAGTTTGAATCCAAATTAGAGCTTGTGCTAACGTAAATAGGAGTAATCCGTTAAATAAATTTCTCATCGTTTAGCTTTAAATCCTTGTATGGCGTTTTCATCTCTATCCAACTTTTCTTCAATATCATCTAATCGTTTGTTCAATGATTCCAAGTCTGATGCAAAATCAGTAAATGCTTTATTTACATCATCTGCTATCTGATAATCATTTTGTTCCAATTGTTCCAACTTTATTTTGTTTTGTGGAGCCTTTGGCTTATTTGTTCTTACAATCAATATAGTTAAAAGTACTATTGGTGTACATATTACTAAAAATATCAAAAATGCAACTAACATAGTTGCTATCATATTCATATCCATATTTTTTTAGGTTTTAAAATTAAAATCAGTATTTTTAAGGTCAACAGCCTTACCAATATAAATACCCTCATTAAATTTATTAATAACTTTATTAATTAACTTTTCATTCATACCTACCACTTTGTAGAGACCAGAATGTACATTGGTAATTTGTACATTTGATGGCTTGGGTATATCATTATTATCCATTACAACCTCATCGTTAATTATTTTTATAAAACGAATAAAGTTTTTAAAATAAACCAACTCATCATTGTTATATTCGGGAATTACACCACCCCATAATTTCTGAAAGAATTGGAACATATAAGGAGTAACAGCTTTTTGGTCCAATAGTATGCCAATATCCAATCCGATTCTAAGTGAATCATCCAATATACGTTTGATGTGAGTATAATCAATAGATTCATCAACAACAAAACATATATCAGCATCCCAAGTTAATGGGTTAGTTGGGTTATGTAAATATTCAGCAAACCCACCAACTAAGAATAAATCAATACCCTCTAATCCGTTATGTAAATCAAATAAAGTATCTCTCCACTTAATTAAATTATACAATTCAGGTCTATTCCAAGCTTTGGTTGTTGATATATCATCCCAACTTGCGTAAAATTTATTTACGGGTTGCCCTACTACGGATTCCTTTATTTTTACCATCTAAAATCATTTGTAGTTTCTTAGATAAATCTTCTATAAGTTTAGGATTCCCACCACCTGTTTTTTTCTTTTCAAAATTTATCGTTGATTCTAAATTCTTAATAATTTCTTTCTTTCGCTTTTCGCTCATTTTTATCGGTTTAAATATTCAAATATACTTTCGTGGATTAATTTACTATATACATCTGAACCCACCTCAGATTGTGTAACTTGCACTGCTCCAAATGCGTAGCAAACTGCTTCACTAACATCGGATGTTGAGTATTTCAACTGAGTATCTTCTAATTCAGTATTAACCATATCAACATATTCTTTTGAATCTAGCCATAATGAATATTGATATGTGAAATCATCTGCACTCATTTCATCTCCATACTCATTTAATAACATTTCTTTAACTCTTCCCATTTTTATTATCTTTAATAGTTCCGATAAATAAATTTACCAATTCATATACAACACACATCGAAAATAGTGTGGTGATACCATAAACTACATATTGCATTTTCTATCTTATTTATAAAGTGTTACAATCATTCCGAAGTTCTTATCGAATACCTCTAATAGGTTTTCGTAATCACCACTTCTCATTTCTTCCATAATCTCAGTACCATTCAATCCCAATTGTTTAGCGAGGTTCTTAGCCGTACCTAAGAGGTAGAAAGCATTTCCTTGAGGACCTGTTAAATCAATTGTAATTCCGTTTTGTTTTGGTTTTTGTAAAATTGCCATTTTGTTTATTTGTTTTAGGGTTTAACTCTCACTCATTAACAGTACTAATATAATAAAAAAAGTTGGAACTACCAAATGTAATACCAACTTTTTTCAAATTATTTTAGGGTGAGCTAACTAATTAATAGATGTATCTGGATACCAATTATCATACCCATCCTCCAATGAGTTATTCACTTCATTGATTTCTTCATTTGGGTCTATATGATTGGTAGGGTTCATATATTTAAATATATCTTTTTTTATTTTTAATTTTTTT
>Ga0209603_1002921_pt1 | contig 15186 bp, 27 predicted proteins | sample COGITO_mtgs_1206_FD_184812 | JGI IMG/M metagenome (GOLD analysis project Ga0209603, IMG submission 184812) | Pelagic marine microbial communities from North Sea - COGITO_mtgs_120607 (SPAdes) (version 2) | ecosystem: Environmental > Aquatic > Marine > Epipelagic ... | reverse complement strand
CAGTTAGCAACACTTACAACGGAGCAGGAAGCAGTAGCGAGATACCAGTAGGCTCTGCAATCACACCAAGCTATATGTCTAACGGTATGGACACTTGCCTCAAGGGTACAGGTGGTTCATTACAGACAGTAGGCGTAGGGTTCAGTAGCGGTACATACGACATTGACCCGAACTGTGATAGACGTAGAGATGCTAAGTTGTTATCTGACTTGGGCATGAAAGTTGCAGCAGTATCAAGAATGTGTGAGTCTTTAGAGGTTTGGAAGGCTATGTTAACATCGGGTACGCCCTGTCCAATACTACAAAACTCTAGACTAGTAGCAGGAAAGAGAGCCTACTTAGCTCTTAAAATGCAGCCTGAGATTTATATCCCAGACTATAATCGCAAAACAAAAGGATGGTATGATTCTATTCTAAACATTGGAGAAACTGTAAATGAAGAACAAGCTGAAGATATTATCTCTGTTAGCGCTAAGTTCCGTAACAGCATCAAGTGAGCTAGATGATTTACTAGACACCTCTACTGCTATTGTAAATCAAATTGATACAGGTATTACACTTGTTGGAGCTGCTACTGAGTATGCACACCACGGTGATGCGCTGAGTGATGGGAGTTTATCCTCTACAGCTCACATCAGCACTATACAGCTCGATGCCTACAATAATGCTTTGAATAACTTTGCTACTAACTATCAGCCTTATGGAGACCTTAAAGCTGTATTAGAAAACAAGGCGATGGATGAACTAGAGTTAATGAGCAATGCCGTTGAAACATTTACTGAGGTAGTTGTCGAGATGGTTCAGGTTGTAGAAGTGGCTGAAAGAGTTGAAGAAGCTACCACGCCTGCACAGGAAGCAGAAGTATTGGAGTTTGTTTCTTCAAACCAAGAAGTTCTTTCTATCTCTCAAGAAGATGTAGATACATACAACCAGTCAGTAGATGAGATTGAAACTCACGCCAACAACGCTTCAGCTTATCTATCTGTAGCGAACTCTGAAGAAGCAGTAGCCTTTTTAGAGCAGGGCATTGAAAACGCTAACACTACAGCTGAGCAAACAAGTATTATGTATGATGCCAATGCACAGTGGGTGTCGATGGGCTACAACACAACACGCAACTTAACAGCCGTTTACCTGAATGGTGGTGACGACATAGGCTTAAATCTATACATGAGCGAAGTAGACATTCTAGCAGCAGGTAGTGACTCAGAGTTTTATCTTACTGGTCCTACAGCTCAAGGCTACAAGTGCTTTATGACAGGTGAATGCGAATGAGTTTAGCAGATGCAGAACTAACAATTGGTGGTGTTAAGTTAAAAGGAATTTACATAGCTGTTGTATTTTCTTTAGCCACTACTATAGGCGGTGGTGTGTGGACAGCCTCTAGTTTATATTCAAGACTAGAAGGTGTCGAAAGTTTATTTATACCTAACATTACACCCCTCGAAGAAAAGGTTCTTTTGATTGAGCAGGAGCTAGAGGCTAATGATGTTTCAAAGCTTCAAGGTAAACTAGCTGAACTAGGTGTCAACCTTAAAACAATAGCGGGGCAACAAGCCAGTCTGTTGAAGGTTGATGACAAAGTAAACCAATTAGAAAAAGACATAGAGACTATGAAGGCTACAGTAGCTAAAGCAGAACTACTAGCTGCTGAAGCTGAGAAGCTAGACTCTAAACTTAAAAAAATTAATAGGGAAATTCAGGACTTGTGGGATGGTATGGACTATCTTTCAAACCCTTTGAAGTGAGGATATTATGTTAAATTTAAATTCATTAGTGGGACCTGTTACAGGATTATTAGACAAATTTATAGAGGATAAAGACAAGAAGAATGCGATTGCGTTTGAACTATCGACAATGGCTGAGAAACACGCACAGGAACTTGCGAAAGGCCAACTTGAAATTAATAAGACAGAAGCGGCACACAAGAGCTTATTTGTGTCGGGTTGGAGACCTGCTGTTGGTTGGACTTGTTGTCTTGGACTTGCGAGTAACTACCTTCTTATCCCGATGGCAAATTTTGCGCTTGCTCTTGCCAATTCTACCATTGAAGTCCCTGTACTAGATATATCAACAATGATGCCAGTACTTATGGGTATGCTTGGTCTAGGTGCTATGAGAACTGTCGAGAAAGCCAAAGGCGTAAGCCGAAACCAATAAAAACTCAGGAGAGATTAATATGCAATATAACAAGAAAGCCCCTGCCAAGCGTACTAAGAAGGCTGTGGGCGGTGCTCTAAGTGCAGCACAGAAGAGACTATTAGGAAACGCTCAAGCCGGTGCGGTTAAGAAAGGCGCAGGAGCTATTACAAAGAAAATGGTAGGACTAACCCGTAAATACGGAGACCAACGAAAGGCTGCAGCAGCACCTGCAAAACGTAAAGCACCTACTAGCTCAACGGGTAGAGTAATGAAGCAGCTTACACCCGCTCAAATTAAAGCACTACGGGCTCGTGGACAAACTGCAAAGCCTAAGAAAGGTGGCATTGCAATGTCTAAAGCAGCTCGTGCTCAGCTAATGCAGCAGAAAAAACTTGCGGCAGCAAGTAAACGCCCATCAAAACTAAAGCTTTTCCGTAGTTCACAAGCAGCTATACGTAGGGCACGAGCGTTAGCAGCACGTAAACGAGCAGCAGCAGCAGGACGTAGAAGCCGTACACGTAGACCTGCAGTTGGTTCGGGTAGAGGTCGCACGACAATCAACCAAGGACGAGCACTACGTTTAGCAGCAGCACGTAGACGAGCAGCAGTTGCACGTAGACGAGCAGCAGCAATCAGAGCACCTACACGTAGAGCACCTACACGTAGAGCACCTACACGTAGAGCACCTACACGTAGAGCACCTACACGTAGACCAGTGCGAAGAATGCGTAGACGGTAGTACATTATGACCACCAAAAAATCTACAGTAAACAAGGCAGGAAACTACACTAAGCCAACAATGCGTAAGAACCTCTTTAATAAAATTAAAGCAGGTAGTCGAGGCGGTAAGGCAGGACAGTGGTCAGCTAGGAAAGCGCAGATGTTAGCTAGAGAATATAAAAAAGCAGGTGGAGGATACAAGTAATGGCAACAACACTACGTAAGCCACAAAGGTCTTTAAAGAAGTGGACAGCTCAGAAGTGGACTACAGCAAGCGGCAAGAAGTCTTCAAAAACTGGTGAGGTATATGCACCTAAGAAAACTATTGCTAAGCTGAAGTCCACTGCTGCAGGTAGAAAGAAACTAGCAGCAGCTAATAAGAAAAAAAGAGCAGCCACTAAGAAAGGCAAGCAACACGCTAAGCATGGCTTACATAAGGGGAAGAAACGATGAAGAAGAAAGACCCACGATTAGCTAGGGCGGGTGTATCAGGGTTTAATAAACCTAAGCGTACACCTAACCACTCTAAGAAATCACACATAGTAGTAGCAAAAGAAGGTGATAAAATCAAGACGATTCGTTTTGGTGAGAAGGGTGCATCAACTGCAGGTAAGCCTAAAGCAGGTGAGTCTGCAAGAATGAAGGCTAAACGTAAAAGCTTTAAAGCCCGCCATGCTAAGAACATCAAGAAAGGTAAGATGTCCGCAGCATATTGGGCTAATAAGGTTAAGTGGTAGACATAAACGCTGTCAATTCTTTTTCAAGGTAGTTGTGAATTGGTTCTAATTTGGGTTTTGTTTCCCTAATAATTTTCCGAATTAGAATCAGTTCATCTCCCTTAAATATTTCGTGAAGTCTGTCTTCGGGTAAGCCACCCAGTTCCGTTAGGATGGCTCCCGAATGATTGACAATAATTTTAAATGATAGTATGTTAGCTTCCTTTGCTTTCATATTCATTCCTTATACTATTTCACAAGCGCCACCGACACAAGCTAACTCCTGTGAGCCGGTGGTGTTGTCTTCTTGTTCAAAGTAAACTAAGTCATTCCAGTTCACGTTCTGTGGCATTGACGATACAAGCTTATCATACTGCTCAGCATCTATATCTTCATAGGGTGCTTGCTGATATACATGGTCACTAACAGGCAGTAAGCTAATACCTGAACATATATCAAAGTTATCCCATATCCACTGAGCTACTTGCAAGTATTCATCATCTGTATAGTACACAGTGATGCTTGGTTTGTGCTCACACCAAGAGTTCTGGTAAGTCTTCCAGAGTCTTAGCTGCTCCATAGCTCCTACTTCTTTTACTACTACACTAGCTTCTGGCGCTTTAACAGGGAAGCTATATACCACAGAAGACTCTGACATTACATCTTGTTCTACTGGGAATCCTGCTGCTTCCATAAAGACTGCAAGCGGGTCTTTCTTGTCTGAACGTACTCTCCGAATGTAATGTTTAGAGAAACGAGGGTGAATCCCAGAAGCAGAATCGACAAGTTGAGACACAGTACCGCTAGGCTTAACGCAAGTAATAGCCGCAGACTGTTCAATGCCAAGCTTCTTAGCCCACTTCTTATTGGTTGCAATAGCGACATCTCTTAAACTCTCCAAAGTCTTTTCTAGTTCTGCTTGGTCTTCTTGACCAGACAATAATTTGTTATCCATTATACCTGTCATGCTTAGTCCGAGTAGTGCTTCTTCGGATGTGTTCTTGTGCCAAATGTTTCGCAGGTATCTAAAGTCTGTAAGAGTAGCTTGAAGTGTACCAATGATGGCAGCCAACTCTACTTTTTCCTTTAGTGTTTCAGCTGTATCATCTTCACGTACAACAACCTCAGATAGATTACAGAACTGATTGCTGCGTAGGATAATCTCAGAGCAAGGGTTAGTACCAAAGTCCTGTTCAGAATCTCTACGTCCATTACGAGCTGCAATGTTTTGAGCAGCTACACGGCTAAACAATCCTCGTTCACCTGCACGGCTTTCGTATAGAGTCTTCATTTCGTTGATGAAGGCTTCGAAGTCTGGCTTCTCTGTGTATGCTACGCTGTTGTTAGCTAGTCGTCTGTGCCCATCTGCTTCCCACCACGCACCTGTCTTAGCCTTAGCCATGCGAATGTCTGATAGGTTTGATAGACTTATAAGTGCTGAACGTCTAACACCTCCAACAACTACAATGTCTGCAACCTTACATACAACATCATGACACTCAATGCTTGTTAGCTTACGACCGCCTGCTTTCTGAAAGACTTCTACACAGAATCTAAACAAGTCAGCCAGTGGAGCAGAACCTGATGCACGACCACCAAAGGTCTTGAGTCTAGCACCTGCAGGACGAATCTTACTCATGTCCCACTTTGGTATCTTACCTGCATATAGCATAGCAATCAACTCACGGAATGCACTAGCCCAACCAATCTTACTATCGGAAACTACAATCGTAGTATCTGTAGTGTGGAATGTTTCAGCCACGACTGGTAGCTTGTTGATGAAGTTACGCTCAACACTAAAGCCAACACCTGTTCCACACATAAGAACGTACATCAACTCATCAAAGCTTCGAGGCGAGTCGATGGCTAGGTAGCTACAGTTAAACCCCGCTACGTTATCTTTGTCTAGTGCTTCACCCGCTGTCATCATACAGCGCATAGATGGCATCACTTTCTGTGTTACGATTCCATCATACAAACGCTCAGCTGTTTTCTTGTCTACTTGTTTGCGGTTAACCCAGAAGTCTACATATCTTTGTACTGTTTCTTCCCAAGTCTCACGCCTACCCTCGGCTGAAAGCCATCGAGCGTATCGTGATTTATGTATAAACTGTTGATACTTGTCCATCTATTACTCCATGCCGTCATATTCAGAGTGAGTAAATGTTACAGCTTCCCAGAACTCTTTGTAGAAAGCAGCAATATCTTTCTTGTTTTCCCATAGGATTACTGCGGGTACAAATACTGGTGAAATTAAAAATAGTGCAATTGCTTTTATAAAATATTTATGTCTTGCTCTCATGTTAAACCTCCTCATACACATTGCCGATAGATAAAGTTAAGAAGGGTAGCATTATTACAGCGCCCTCGAAAGGCATCACGCCTTGTTCGCCATCTTTAATAGTCCACACGGGACGGCTATCACAAAATTCTAGGTCAATCCCTATACCATTCCTCAGTTCCAGACTGAACAATCTCTTCCATATATAAAAAGTCATCTTGATTCCTTTTGGTTTTTTTCTTTTCGGTCTTAACTTTAGAAGACCTTGTGAGTTTTTTAAATTCTTTTTTGCGCTTAAAGCTATTGCGCCTCTCTTCTTTTCTGTCCATTACCACCAACCTAAATTTTTAGCGTTGTTTATAATAATCATAAAGCATGTAGCTATGTGGACTAACCACCAGAAAGTTCTGATGGCTGCCACTGTATCTGCTTGCTTGTCTGTCTCTCCTACTTTTTCTCCAAGAGACTTAGCCCAGATACGCCACCACTTACTCATCGTCAACTAAATTTGTTTCGGTAAGCCTGTTCAAGTACCACGTAGCTTTCTGTAAGTCTTGTAGTGAGTTTGACTTTCTTTCGTAGCGCCACAGATACTTAATAGCGTTGCCCTTTAGGTAGCCTTTAAAAGCTTCAGGTGTCATGCTTTCTTCAATGGCTTCTATGCACTCTACCTTACCATAGTTATAGTGCGATGGGCTGTTAACATCATCAATCTCTGCTTCATCCCAACAGTCCTTGAACTGCACTGCATCTTCAGTAGCCCTAGAATCTGCAGCTGATGTATTGTCAAACACCCAACTAGAGTTAAGCCTCTTCATATACTCATCGAATGTAGGTTCACCCATTCTGTTCTTTTTAAAAGTTGTCCTGTCCCAATCAGCAGGGGTTGCGTCATTAATGCTCATCCTTAAAGTCCTCTCTTTTCTTTATGTTAATCCAAGTATCGGGTATACTATCTTCACTAAACCATCTAAAGTTATTCTTGTCTGCCCACTCTGAGTGCGAACGTCTTGTTCCATCCTTGCGTACCTTAGCCTGTGGCATTGGTGCGCTTGGGTTAGCAAACAAAAACACTAACTCAATATCATCAGGAAGGGCTTTGTTAATCCAGATGTACTTACTGTATTCAGCGCTGTCCCAGAACCTGCCCTTTGCTTCAAGCAATATCTTCTTGCCGTCAATAACTTTAACAAAGTCTGGCTCATACTTGTGGTCAACAGTGTACTCAACTTTATCAACATGATGTTCCCAAGCATCTAGGATACCTGAGTGGAGTTCATATTCCCAGTTAGAGTCATAGCCTTTAACTAAGTTTTTGTCTACTGGTCTTTTGACTCTTGGCTTTCTAAAGCCCTTCCTAACTTTTTTCAATGTAGTGTTGCCTCCCTGCTTTCAAGCTCAACGCTAACTAGAAGCAGTAGCGCTTCTAAAAAACTCTCATCGACATCAGCGATTGTCTTGTTTGAATTATATAAGTAGCTTCCGATAGCTATTATAGCGTCTTCTATTCCTAGCGTCTCGACATCTTCCATACTATGTCCTCGCTTGTAACGTCTTCCACTTCTTTCTCTGGGAATATTTTAAGTAGCTGCTTAATCTTTTTGTTCAGCCACTTATCGGTATAGAAGCTTAGTCGCATTTGACCTTGACCAAGAACATGTCTCTGGTCAGGAAGAAGCTCTTCCATATTATCTGCGTTAATTTTTTCTGCTTCTACTTCGTCAACTAGAGACCTCAGCCATTCGAGCTGAAGCCTCTTTGCTTGCTTGTAGATTCTTTTGCTTTTCCTACGATTCATAGTACCTCATCCACCTTGGGTTCTGCTACGACTTCAGTGAGATATGTATAGCCTGTAGAATATTTAAAAGTTCTAAGACCGTCACCATCGTTAGCGTCCTTGTGACATTCGTGCTTATACTTACACCACGAACAACCTTTTGGTAATTTCATATTACCTTTCTTTCCATCAGGTATGGGAGTATAACATAGTTCAGGCGGTTTGTCAAGTTTTAATTCATCTAACAGAGTATTTATTTTTGTGTTGATGTTAGGTTTATCTAAGTCATCAGGAGTGTACATACACAGCTCACCGCTTTCTTTGTTGATAACAAGGAAGCCACCCTCATCTGTACCCTCTGCTTCTTCATACCCTGCAAGCTGTCCGAGATAACCGAAGGGGTCATCAGCGGCTAGTGTTCCGTTCTGAAACTTATTGAATGCAAACTTAGATGCAGACTTAACGTCAACTACTTCGCCATTAATCTTACAGTCCATGTGCCCTACAATGCCGTTAACCTTAACTTCTTTTTGCTCATCGGTTACATTGTGTCCTGCCATACGAACAAGCATCAACACAATCTCTTCAAGCACATGACCATACAAGAACTTAATCTGTGTTGCTCCATCAACAGAGCCACGACCATTGGGGTCTCGTTTCTCAAACCACATCTGACGAGACGGCTTACCTACGTTAGACATTCTAACAGTGAAGTCGGTGTCACGCTTTCGGGGAGTAGCCCAGTGAAGTATAGCTTCTTTCATGGATGCCATAGTTTCATCAAGCGCCTCCTCCGTTATTGGAAGAGGCTCACCATCTGAAAGTTTCTCAAGGATACTGTATATGTCAGGTACTATAGTGTTAAGCTTGCTCATAATCTAACTCCTTAAAGGCTTTGATTACATCACTTGAAAACAGTTTCTGTAAGTTTAGCAAATACATTTGACTTGCTCTGTTGTCGCCACCTGAAACTGTTTTGAAACTGTCCAGACCTTTAACAATTTTCTTGAGGGTCTTAGTATTAAACACCAGTGTACAATACTCGTCATCACCGATACATAAGTTATGGAACCAGTAGTCTGATTCAGTTGCGTCAATACCTGATGGCTTACCCCAAGACTTATACTCAATACAAATGTTGCCAGTCTTCTGCCATAGGTCACGCTCTGATTTAACTTCTATCTTTTTGTTGGTGAGCATGTCTGCAATCTTATCTTCACGCACTTCACCGTACTGTAAGTCTAGGTCGAATTTCTTTCTATCTGCTTTAGTGGGTTTCATGCCAACCATCTCCGATGTTGTAGTCCCCGTCAAGAGGACAGTTTAAGTTTAAGTTCTTACCTGCTTGTATAATAGCTTCTACTCCAAGCTTACCTACTTTATCTGCGTCTGATGCTCGACACTCTATCTGCCATTCATCATGTACATTAGCCACAAACTTAGCATCTAATCTCATTTCTTTTATGCTGTTGTCCAGAATAACCAAGGCTTCCTTCATAACTATAGCACCGGCTGACTGGAGTAGTGTGTTGAGTGCGGCATGTTCAGAGCGCACTACAACCTTACGACCATCTAACCCTTTGAGGAAACCCTTTTTGCTTTCTCGTTGTACTCGTTGGACAAGAGATTTAAATGATGGGAGACTATCAAGAAATGCGTTTCGTAGTTCTCTACCTCTTGCCTTGCCTTGCTTAGCCACTGACCCAAGCTTTGCATCTCCTGCTCCGTAAAGGAGGGCATAGATGAAAGTCTTTGCCTGATTTCTAGATTCAAGTCCTGCAAGCTTTTGATTTGTAGTGTGGATGTCTCCGTTGAGAATTTCATTTGTGTATCCCTCATCGTTCATATAGTGTGCAAGCATTCTTAGTTCTAGTCCAGAAGCATCAATGCCTACCAGTTGATTACCATCTTTTACAGTCCAACATTCTCTGCACTCTTTACCATAGGGTGAGTTAGTGCTCGGTATTTGAGCAGTGTTGGGATGGCTGTGTGTCATACGTCCTGTTACTGCACCGTTGTGATTAACGTATCCTCGTATCCTGTTATCAGGTTCAAGAGCTTTAAGCCAACTGTTTACTTGAGCCAAGCGCTTTTGAAGCATTAGATACTCAGCAATCAAGGCAGCTTCAGGGATACCTTTAACTCTTGACAGCGTACCCTCATCAACAATCGGTTGACCAGTAGGTGTAAAGTTCTTAGGCTTCCAACCTGCATCAACCAGATACTCACCGATTTGTTTTCTTGAGCCAAGGTTAAAAGGTACAGGTGTTCTACGAGTTACATATTCCTTTGTTCTATTCATCTCAGCCCACTCATCATCGGTAAGACGAACGCCTCTGTTGTCAAAGTCTTGTGCAAGTTTAGACAGTGCACCAGATTTTGTGTACTTAGGATACAGTTCTTGTACTATAACTTTAGGCTTGAATGTTTCATGCACTGTAGATTCTACTTGAGTAAGCTTGTCTTGAAACATTGCAACTAGCATCATAGCTTTCTTGGTGTCCAACTCAAAACCATTACGTCTTTGTTGGTCAATAATCTTAGCGACTGAATGCTCAAGCCTAACTGACTGAGGTGTAAAGCCACGACTCTCTTGCCGCAAAGCCATATACACTTTTGTATTTAGTTCTACATCACGCTTACAATACTCAAGCATCTCTGGTGTGTAAGCATCCCAAGCATCTTGGTTGTCACCATAGTCACCCTTGTTAAACTTGAGGCGATAACCCCAAGACTCTAGACCATGACCACCCTCACGGGTTGGTTTAAATAATCTAGATAGGACTAGTGTATCTACAATCTTCTTGTCGCTGAGGTCAATACCCTCTACATCTTTAAGTGCAGGGATGTCATAACCTAGTAGGTTGTGTCCGATTAATTTAGTAGCAGATTTTAAGAAACCATAACCTGCTTCGAGCTGTGTATTGTCGAACGTAAACACCTCTTCAGTGTCTACGTCCTGTGCTACAATACAGAATATCTTACTGGGGTTGAGACCATCTGCCTCAATGTCAAACACTATGTTCATAACTCATCTCCATCAAATGCACTATAGTCGTCTTCGCTAGGTATCTCACATAGCCTACCTGTGTCTCCATCATACATTAAGCTACAGGCTACGCCAACGTCACCAGTATATCTAGACTTGAGCACTCGCACCTTGGTCGTTGAAGCTTCTACATCATCGTCCGACTGTTGGTTACGCTCAAGAGATATAACTGCATCGCTAAGCTGAGCAATGGACTGACTGCCACGCAAGTGTGATAGTCCTGTTTCTATTCCATTCTCATGTCCTCGGTTGCCATCAACCCTACGAAGGTGGGACACTAGTATCATACCTACACCTGTCTCTTCTACAAGAGAGCGAAGTCGGTGCATGATACTGTCAATAGCTTTACGTTCGTCACCATCTAGTGCTTGGAGTACAAGCATGTGAAGGTGGTCAACAACTACCCACTTACAATCTAATCCTACAATCAGGTAGCGAAGCTTACTGAATATATCATCTAAGTGATTGACACCAAGGTGAGCATGAATCCAAACACGTCCCTCGTTCTCACCCATAAATACCTTGCGGTAAACATCGAGCAGTTCCTCATCGCCCACTTCTTCTTTGACACTGTTGAGGTGTAGCTTGGCGTTAGCTTCGATAGACATAATACCCTCAGCAGTTCTAGCCCAGTTCTCTTCAAGGGCTACGATGCCTACGTTATCTTTAGTGTGATTGATAAGCCAGTGCTCAATTTCACGAGTCACACTAGACTTACCTAGACCAGTACCACCAGTAAGAGTTACTAGTTCTCCTGACCTCATACCCTCTAGCTTGGTGTTGAGTCCATGCCAAGGATAAGGGATAGAGTCTTTCTTCTCAGTCTGAAGCTTGCGATAAGCCTCAAGCTGAGTAGATAGATTAAGAATGCCAGATGGAGTATATGTCTTAGCGTCCCAGAAAGCACTGACAAAAGCTGTGTGCTTCCGAGACTTGAGCATATCGTTAGGGTCTTTGAAACCCTCTGGCAGTGTCATCAACTTAGCTTTGTTAGGCTTGAGTAGCTTGGCAATAGCCTTAGCTCCCTGCTTACCAACATCGTCTGAGTCGAAACAAATAACTACGGTCTCAAAAGATTCTAGAAACTCTAAGCTATTCTTAACATCACGAGCACCTCCTTGTGCTCCCGACTTTATAGATACTACAGGCCACTTACTTCCGAGTAGTTCGTATGCCGCCATTGCGTCACACTCTCCCTCTACGATTGTAATAAACTTACCGCCTGATTTGAAAAGCTGTTCTCCGAACAACCCTGTTTCTTTGGAGTCTCCTTGCCATGCAAACTGTTTGTTCTGTTTGCGAATCTTGGTGGCAACTTGTTCTCCGTTGTTGTAGAAAGGATATAGGTGACTGGTAACTTGCCCACCAACTGTGGTAGTAGATTTAACGCCATACTTTTTGGCTGTCTCTATACTAATACCACGGTCAGTAAGGGCATTGAAACTCGCACCATCCTGTCTTGGTTGATAACTTTCAAAGTCCGTTATGTTATCTTGTTGCACTTCCGCTGTGCCGTAGTCTTTAAAATAGGTATTGCAACTAAAGCAATACGCAGACCCATCGTCATTCTGTGATACTGGGTCGCTACCACCACACTCTGAGCATGGCAGATGGTATTTAACGAACGGCATATTACACCTCGGTTAGTCGGTTGAGTTTTCTTCCTCTGCTTCTTCTTCTACAAGAGCCTCATCCGTAAGCTCTTCTTCAAACAATTCTTTTAGCTTTGCACCTGCGGCTTGATAAGCTTGAGCATCGTTTTGTGCTCTCGATTGTTCTACTAATGTATGTTGTAGCAAGCTAAAAAGCCCCTGTCCTTCGGGGCTAATCTTACTGACATCATATGTACCGTCATCTGTACGATATGTATTCATTATAACTCATCTCCCATTTCATCTTCAATGTCGAACTCTCCACCATCAACGTCTCCGACTGTTACTAAATCTAGAACCTGCATAGCTTGGAAGTCTAAGCCTTTGAAAGTCTTACCTTTCCAAACAGATTCCCATTCTTTGTACTGCACCTTAACCTTTGAGCCATTACCTACTCGCTCATCCAGTGGATTCTTTGCAGAGTCTACTAGCTTAGGTGGCTGACGTACCATACCATTTGGACCATTAACTTTACGCTTGATTACTAGTGCTTGACCTTCGTCCATATCTTTTACAGTGAAGCCTTGAGATTTAAAAGACTGTGCTGTGTCGTCATCGACTACTAGGTTTACTGTATACACTGGTTCATAAGTTGTGTTCGGTGTTGTTACACTTGCCCAATAAGCTGTTCCTGATACTATTGCCATGTTACTATTTCCTTTTGTTGGTTGAAAATTGAAGTGTGATTATACCACAAGTTTACTTCTTTGTTAAGTTTTTTTTCAATATATTTTCATAAGGGTTTGTTATTTCTAACGCAGTCCCCGCTACAGCTACAGCTAATACTAACCACAGCGGGGCGCTTAGTGCTAACAGACTCAGTGATATTACTGCTGTTGTCATTTGATTAAATCACTCCACATTTTTAGCTTGTTTCGTTTGTTTTCTACAGCTTGTAACATATCGGATTCTTCCATAAGATTATGTTCGACTAGCAGGGTAGTCATACACATAACATCACCTGCTTCCTGTATTAAGCTATCTCTATGCTGTATCTCGTCTCCGAACCGCAACAGCTTACTGCAAGCCATTGCAAGTTCGGCACACTCTTCCATAGTTATAACAAGAAGCTCTCGCTCAAGTTCGGTCATCTGTTCTGATAACATTATGCCGCCTTAGCAAATGCTTTACGCACCATGTCCTGTCGATTGGCTAACACAGAAGCTATATTAGATTGTGAAGCTTTGGTGTAGCCTTGAGAATGTGTAGACCAATCGGTGAAAGCATTGTATAAAGCCCAACGATTTTCACCTAGTCTTGCTTTATACATCTGATACTTAGTCCAAATGTAGTGAGCATTCTTAGCTTTGTTTTTATTATTAGCTATAACATAATCAGGTGTTGAGTCTACAAGTTCGTCAATAAGTTTCTCTGAACCTACACCCTTACATATTTCTATGAAGGCTTCGTTAGAGCTAACGTGCTGACTATGAAACTGTTGCCACAAGTCTCGTTGATTCTCAAAGACATCGAGAGCCTTAACAATTATGTTAGCACCGTGGTCAATGTTCAAACTCTTGGTGTGTTTAGATTTATATACTGCAACTTCACCACCAATAAACACTTGTAGATTTGTACAAGCAGACTGTATAGCTGCCGCACTAATCATAAAGGGAAACGTCCCGTCAATAGAACTGGTGGCAAGTAGACTAAGAGATGCAGTGTCTCCGTCTGGAGTCTTATAGTCATGGGCAGGTAAAGTATATTGTACAAAGCACCTAGAGCCATTGTGAGAAGTCCTTATACGTTCTTCAATATCTGTTATGTCTAAGTCGGAACGCTCCAGTATAGCCCTTGTAGCATCTATCATTTGCTTAGGGGCTACAGCCTGATAGCCATGACCATGAACGCCTAGCTCTTCACCAGTATCTGTACGATAGATAATAGACTTAGAGCTTTGTAATGTATTTGTACCTGCTCCGTCATTAATCCAACAGGTGTAAGACAGTGGGGTTGAATGTATATTAAAATCTGCTGACCCATATCCCTTATCTCTAAGGGACTGGGTAGCACCATAGTTTTGAAACATAGGTATAATGCTAGTCATTAGCTCACTCCTTCAGAGCCGTTGATGTCTTTAATGTTGTTGAAGCTGATAGCTCTTGAGCGTTTGTGTTGTAAATAGAAAGCCCATTTATAACAATGTAAGATGTTAAAGCATTCACCTCTACTCATTTGGAATCGGTTCTTAGATGTTCTACGTCTAATAATAAAAGACCTTCCAAATACTTTGCCGTTTTTCTTACCGCTAAAAACAAGTTTCTGTACTGCTGATGCTACTAAGTTAAATAAAGTTTCCATAGTTTTTTTACCTTTAGTTTAAAAAAATGCTTGACAAGTGCCTCGACTTGTGGTATACTAACTTAATACCTTATAAGTTAATAAGTTCATACTGAACTTCTTATTAACTTATAAGGTAATTAAGTAAGTTAATTTATATATTACAATATACATTTGAATATACATTTACTAGTCATGTAATCCCCTCATCTCTTCTTTAAGTCTATCGCCCTTTAGCTGTGTAATAATATAAGCACCGCCATAAGCCTCGCCTAGCTTCTTAGCATCTTCAATGTCTGTTGTATAGCTAGGCTTAGTGCTTGATATGTTTAGCTTATCAATCCTCCACATTGTCTCTGGAAAAAAACTTCTCATAAAATTCTACCTCAGTTAGAAAGCCTTCAAGCACAGCGCTTGGTATATGATTTAACAGTTCGTAAATCGGTGCATATTCTTTATCTCTAAAGTCTTCAATCATTTGCACAAAGACCTTTTCAATTAGAGCTTCTTTGGAATCCGTAGTCATCGGCATTCTCCTTTGTTTCGTCAATAAAATTTTCGTATGCTTT
>Ga0209603_1002920_pt1 | contig 15187 bp, 14 predicted proteins | sample COGITO_mtgs_1206_FD_184812 | JGI IMG/M metagenome (GOLD analysis project Ga0209603, IMG submission 184812) | Pelagic marine microbial communities from North Sea - COGITO_mtgs_120607 (SPAdes) (version 2) | ecosystem: Environmental > Aquatic > Marine > Epipelagic ... | reverse complement strand
TCAGGCACGTTTGTAACGTCAGTAAAAAGTAACCTGATAAGGCAAGGATTACTAAAAAGTTGGAATACTTAAATATAGCATGCGTACAGCCGTTTTAAAGGAAATAATAGTACTTATAATTGTTTCTTCTAAAGAGCTGAAATTGGAGGAGTTTGAGACTTATTTTTAGGTGTTAGAGCGAGGTACTTCATGCGGTATTGAGGGGCAAGCGATCATCCATTTTACTCACAGAATAAAAGCAATCCCCAATATTTTAATTCGATACAATTTTTATCAAGACTTAAATAATTTGTACCACTACCAACGGGGATCAAGTATCTCCGATATTTTTGATACTTGCTGATAAAAGAATTAAATTGAAGTGTAATTATCGGCAATCAAGTATACAAACTGCTGAACATCCTGTTATGAAAAAATCCTTAAAAGCAATAGCGCCATTAATTTTTACGCTGATTTCTGCTTCAATTTTTGCCCAAACAGAGCCTGATTTGGTTCGTTCATTAACAGGAAAGATTGCAGGTGTTAACATCCAAGGAGGAGGTGGGGCACCGGGACAGAGTACTAAAATCAACATTAGGGGTTATTCGTCGATGATGAAAAATACACAGCCTCTATTTGTAGTAGATGGTATACCCTTTGACAACAGTGTACGGTCAACTAGTTCCTACTCTCAAAATACAATTTTTTCAAATAGAGCCTTTGACATTGATCCGAACAATATTAAATCTGTGACTGTTTTAAAAGGAGCATCTGCCGCATTATATGGATCTAGAGCATCAAATGGAGTGATTTTAATCACAACTAAGCATATTCGCGCTACGAAGAAAAATCCTAAAAATCCAGTTAAGGTTAATAAATTTAATTTATCATCCAACAGTCCTTCTCTACTTAACCAATTCATGATTTTGGATAATAAAAGAATGTCCGTTGAAGATGGTTATCAAATGGTCACAGAATGGATAAGTATTACTTGTAATTCACCCAAGAAAATAATAAAAGAGAATGTAGAAAATAAATATATCAGTATCCAAGGTATTGGTCCATCTGCTAATTGCTTTAAGAGTTTAGAAGTATCATCCTGTATGGACATAAGGTATTCAATAAGCTTAGAGTTTAAGAAAAATAAACTTAAATTTGAATTGGAGAAACTAGAGGTTTATTATACTCCGGGTGAGATTACTGGTCTTTCAGGATGGACAACATACAACCCAAAGTTGGAGCATATGTTCAAAAAGGATGGAAAGCCTTTCATGATAAGGATAGCATCAGCAGAATCTACTATGACGCATCTAAATGGGATTGCAAACAATTTAAGAACTTACTTAGAAAATTCTCTTGCTACAGAATCCATTACTGAGGATTAATGATTCAACCTCTCTGATTTTTGCACTAAGGATCATCAATTGAGCAACTCCCACCTGCTCTCTGCAGCTTGAGGTTGAGATTTTTTTCAAGTGCTTGGAAGATGGGTATTTCCTGCGGTCGATAGGGTAACTCCTAATTTTAAATCAGGTGATAAAGAAATCTCCAATTCTTATACTTAAAGTATTCAAGGTCCTCTTCAAAAATATCATTTGACCAATGGTTAAAGTAATTTCACTGCTATTAAGAATATGTGTATTGTTTAAATTGACCAAAGTATTTTATTTATACCTAATGAATTTAAAAGACCATTAAATTGTTAATAAAATTGTGAGATTATTGGATAATAATCTAGAAGTCAATAAAAGAAAAAAATTGTTTCCCCTTAAAATCAAATCGTTTTAGGTTGTATTCCATAGTTGATATAGAAACCACTGGACATGGCTATAAAGGTCAGAAAATTACTGAAATATCTATTTTTCTGTTTGATGGCCAAAAAGTAATTGATGAATTCACTTCATTGGTAAATCCTGAGCAAAGAATTCCTCATTTTATAACCAATCTTACCGGTATTACAGAGGCAATGTTAAGTAATGCTCCAAAATTCTATGAGATTGCTAAGAAGATAGTGGAAATCACTAAAGATACTGTCTTTGTAGCTCATAATGTAACCTTTGATTACAATATTATTAAAGATGAATTTAAAAGTTTAGGTTTCGATTTTAAACGAAAAAAACTGTGTACCGTAAGGCTTTCTCGCAAAATAATTCCTGGGCTATCCTCCTATAGTTTAGGTAATATTTGTTCTACTGAAGGCATAGAAATAGTTGCAAGACACAGAGCAAAAGGCGATGCAGAAGCTACCGTAGAGCTATTTCGCAGATTACTTGAAAGGGATCATAATTTTACGATTAATAGTTTTCTCAACCCCAGGTCTAGAGCCGCTGTATTACCTCCTTTATTAGATAAACAAGTTGTGGATAATTTACCTGAAGCACACGGTGTTTATTATTTTAAAAATGAACAAAAAGAGATTATCTATATTGGTAAAGCCAATAATATAAAACAACGAGTGATCAGTCATTTTTATGATAAAAAGAAAAAAGAACGAAATATGTGTCTAGAAACTGCAGACATTACTTATGCAAAAACTGGAAGTGAGATCGTAGCTCTTTTATATGAATCATCAGAAATAAAACATTTTCACCCAAAATTTAACAGAGCACAGCGAAGAGCTAGTGAGGCGATTGGATTATTTTCGTACCAAGATCAAAAAGGAATACTCCATTTAACCTATGACAGACTAAAATTAGCTCCAAATCCCATCATGAAATTCTATTCGATAGCAGAATGTAGGAGCGTGCTGGAAAAAATATGTGAAGAATTTAAATTATGCTCCAAGTACTGCCATCTTGAGTCCAACGTAAATACTTGCTTTCACTTTCAGATTAAACAATGCGGAGGGATTTGTTCCGGAAAAGAAACTCCAGAAAACTATAACAAAAAAGTTCACAAAGCTATTAAATCATTGGGTTTGCAAACCGAAAATTTAGTCCTCAAAGAAAAAGGTAGAAACGACAAAGAATTGGGGTTTGTCTTGATTTTGAATGGTATATACCAGGGCTTTGGTTACCTAAATAAAGATATTATAATCCAAAATCCAGAAGAATATGAAAGGTATCTTCAACCTAAAAAAGACAACAGAGATGTGCAAAGAATCTTAACCTCTTATATCGCAAAGAAAGTAGGGTCCCAACATCGTAACGCTAATGTTTATGGTCTATTTGAATAATCTTCTCGTTAACTCCAGGCAATTTTTAGACCTATTGACATCTTATTACATATTCTAAAACAAACCACATTTATTCAAGTTGCATCGATAAGCCATAAAAGGAGGTCTCCAATAGTCGATAAAGAACTAAGGTATACAGATTCACAACCCCTATTGGGTGATAATGATAAACATGATGGTATCACATGGACTGTCCATTATTTTAATTTGATAACAAGTCTGGTAAAGAGCGTATAAAAATCTGCATAAAATCCCGAGACTTATGGTCTTTGAAAAAATTTTAAAATTATTTAAGAAGCTGTTTTAACATTATTTAGAGTAATTTAAGGTGAAATAAGATTCATCCTTATCAGTTTTTATTTTTTAATTTAAGTATTTAGTTTTAGTTGGTTGTTAAGGTCATGATAAGCAGAGTTATCTCTTTATGTTTTGATCGCTCTTTTTTATGATAAACAAACTTTACAATCAGAACCATCAATGGAGCAGCAGCCCTATTTTTTGGCTTGAGTTTGCTCATATCCGTATACAGATTATTTTTAGTGGTCTCTCGAAATAAATTAAAAGCTTTTTTAATTTTATATTTCTAATGGAGATAGTATCATCTGATTAGTTTCCCTTAAATTATATTTTAAGCTCAAAATCGCAGCACCACTTTAATTAATCCAAAAAAAGTTTTTTTCCATTAATAAATGTAATATTTTAATTCTCCATATGTTTTGAGCTGTAGAAAGCTGTTGAACCTATTATTTTGCCCTCATTATTAAATCTATGAGAATAATGTATTGGTAATAAAATTTCTTTGCCGTCTGAATTTCTTTTCATTCTGAATTTCCACCATGATAAAACAGTTTTCGAATTCCCTTCTTCATAATCGAGGTAGTCCGGGTAACCAATTTCTTCAAAACCTAATATTTCAAATCTATCCAAAAGTCCTTCATTTCGTTTTTTTGCTTCATCTAAATTTATGTTAGCTCCCCAGGGATCATTAACATCATAGAAAGATGCATTATCTGCAAAATATGAATACGCTTTTTCATAGTCCGAATTTTCGAAAGCATACATTACTTTTCTTACCGTATTTATGTACTCATGATTAATATAAATCGTCCCATTTGTCCTTTCATAATTATTATCATTTAAAGCATTAAATACATTTTGATTTGCATATTCAAAAGCAGACTTAATTTGAGTATAATCATCATTAAGGTAGTAAAGTCTATGAAATGGCATATCTACTTTCACCCCGTTATTTTTGTTGACAGCATAAATTCTTTCCCAAGTTTGTACCCAAGTTTGATTGCCTTGCTTGTATTCAATCACATCTGGATAAGCAGGTAAATCTTTTTCGATTGAGAAGTAATCAAAATTGCTGTGCCACCATTTCATATTATTCATAAATTGTGTTTTTGACCAGCCCTTAAAATCCTTATTGGTACCAACACCATTTCTGATTTTAAAATCATCTTCTAATAAAGATGCTGCTTTATTAAAATCTCCATTAACTAAAGCATCATTAAAAGTTTCAATTAAACTTAATCCTGGATGTTCTTTATAAACTGTCCCATTTTTTGACTTCTGAGCTAATATTGAGAAAGAAGAAAAAACGATGAGTAGAAATAGTATATTTTTCATTTTTTTTTAGTTTTATATTTAAATTCTATCCAAAATATATTAAATCTTGCACATTCGCAAATCACTATTGATACCCCATAATTCATTCTATTATAATATCCACAAGCTTCACACTCAGGATCATCAATAGAGCAGTTCTTTTCAAATTTATATCGGCAAGCATACCCAGTTGAATCTACTGATGTGCACCTACAGATAATTTATACTTTTTCTACTTAATGGAAATAATTTAGTCTTTTTAATATCACTATTAGACAAATCAAAACACTATCTCTTCTTAAGTTTTTTTTTTACCAATTGTGGGGAATATAGTGATGATCCCAGTACTGATGATGAGCTATTTACAGGGTCAATTGGAGATACCTATCAAGGTGGTATCGTATTTTACTTAGATGGAAATGGGAAAGGCTTAATTGCCGAAACTGAATATCAAACTCCAGAAGTATGGTGCTGCATGGGGTTGCTATGAAACTGAACTTTCCGGAGCAGCTGGCACTGTGATAGGTGAAGTAGTACAGAACACACTAGATATTTTAGAAGCTTGCAGCTAAGATGGATTAACAGCCAAGTTACCCTCAGATTATGAAGTAACTGAAGATGAAGTTACCTATGACGATGTGTTGTTGCCTTCAAAAGATAAGTTAAATGAATTATATCTTAATAATGCTACGATTGGCGGTTTCGCTAATGGCGAATTAGAATTCTATGGAGTTCGATTTCCACACATCGTGGGCTCAGAGTTTCGCCAATGGTTCCCAGCTAAATCACAGTAAGCTCGGTACCTATAAGTTTCGCTCTGTGCAGGCTTTCTAACTATTTCTTATCATTAAAATTGATACATCCAACATAGTCTTTCGCATCTTTGTAGAGGGGAATAAAGCAATCTCTGTAGAGCTCATACAAGTCTCTAAAAAGCCTTCTCTTTTCTGCTAAATAATGATATCAATCTATACTGATAAGTCTTCACAATAGTCTTAAATCTTGTCTATGAAGAGCTTAAATCTAGGATGCAAACAGCCGTTTTAAGGAGATTAATAGTACTTGTCAGTTTTTTTTGTAAATAGATCATATTGGAGGAGTTTGCCCCTTATTTTGAAGTCTTGGAAAGGGAAGTATTTCATGAGGTATTGAGGTGAGGTGATCCTCGATTTTAAATTAAGAAATAAAAGGAATGTCCAATTTTAGTTCGACAATAAGTGTTAGTCAAGACTTGAATAATTTGTGTATAAAACTCCTGGGGTGTGGTGTCTCAGAAGTTTTTTTTAGAACCCATTTCTAATTTTATATCTGTAAGAGCCTGGCATCCAATTTTTTTGAATGTATTCGATAAAGAAAGGATCAATATATTTTAATTACGTTTCTGATATATCTACTTCATTTGGGAGAACTTCAGCTAATATTTCAGCCTGCTTTGGTATTTCTTTACATTGAAATAAAAAAAATAATGATAGATAAAAAAAGATTTTTTTAGCATCAAAACACATTTTATTTAGGAAAATTCATCTTATTTTCTAATATTTTGAATCGTGCGGTGTTTCTTATTGGGTCGTACCAATGTTCAATTTGCATAAATTGCAAGAACCATGATTTTTCTTCATAGGCTTGTTCTAATAAAGACATCGCTTTATCATTTTCGCCAATACCCAAGTGAATAAAAGCAAGCTGACAAGCAGGTAAATATTTTGTTTTTGAAGCTTCATCATAAAAGTCAGCTATTTCCTTGGCTAATTCATATTCTCCAGCTTCTCCTAATGCGTGACCTAATCCGCCACCAACTTCAACAGTTCCATCGGATAAATTGAAGGCTTTGAAATAGGTTTCTAATGCATCATCGTGTTCTTCTAAACCATTGTATGCCATGCCTAACCAATCTAAAGTCCAAGGCGATAAAGAATCTTTTTCAAGTGATTTGTACATTAATGGTTTCATCTTTTCAAAGTCTTCCAAGAAATAGAAAATGGATGCACGAGCGACTAAAAAATCGCCTGTTTTATCCAAATCGTGTACAATTGTTGATTGAGCAAAACCTTCATCTATGCGCTTTAATGCCATCAAATAAAGCGTGTACCAATGTCTTGCTTGTAAGTTTTCAGGATTTAGTTCTAAGGATTTTTTGAATGCTTTTTCTGAAGCTTCCCATTCAGAATCCATAAAATTCAAAATACCAGCCATCTCTTGAACCCGTGAATTCAAAGAATCCATAGCATAAGCTTTTTCTTGAAAAACTTTGGCTTCTGGAATCGTGTGCTCTCGCGGCATAAAACCAAAAGCGAACATTATAATATTGCTTTCGATAATGCTAATGTAATCGCTAACATGGGTTGAATCTTTGGCAATTTCTTCTTTATGTAATTTTATAATGTCCATGTAACCATCCCTGTGTTTAGCACCAAAAGACCATAAAATTGTTTTATCTATGGTATATTCTTTTTTGGTTTCACATGAAAAAATAGTGCATAAACATACAAGTACAACAGCTATGTTTTTAATCATAGTTTAATCTTTTTCCAGAGTAATAACTAAACTCGAATTTACAATAAGAGTAAATATTGAGGTACTAATCTCATTAAGACCCACAGGCTTCACACTCAGGATCTTCTATGGAGCAAGTGACACCCTTCTCCCTCATTTCAAGATTATGAATTTCTCATCGAATATCCATATCTTTCATTCTGTTACCCGTCAAGCTCAATTCAAATTTGGCTATTTTTCCTGCGTTAGTCATTTTTTGAACAATCTCAATTTGTAATTGAACCAAGTACTTCAAGTACTGAATCACAAGAAACACCAAATAATTTATTATTGTTCTGGAAATCAAGACCAAATGTTAGATTTCTAATCATATCCAGCCCCCCCCTTTCAAATTCATACCGACAAATACATGCCCAGTTGAATCCACTAATGCACACATACTGAGAATTGGTACTTTTTTCTTGTACAGACGCTTGACTTGTCCGTAGATTAAATCCATCAAACAAAATTAATATGGACTCAAGCAATACTTTCGGATGAAAATAATTCACTAAGGGTGGAGAATTTTTATTAGTTCTAACTTAAAATATGAATCATTTTAAACACCCCTTGCGAAAAGCATTCTTTATTGAAATCTTAGTTTTAAGCGTGTTTTGTTCTTTTATGTCATGCCACTCTTGTTTTGGTAAGGTGTTTTTTATTTTGTAATAAAAACTTCTAGAATACTTTGAATCTAGAAGTCATTTAATACAATATAATCTATCTCATTCCTCAATAGGTGCCACTTTAAACTTCATCGTTTGCTCAACGAAATCTACTATTCCCGTCACAACCATGATTTTGCCATTATCTGTTGTGTTATCGTAAGAATACATTTTAAAAGTTTTACCTTCTTTTTTAAAAACTCCTTGCAAAGTAGCTTTAACAATATTTTCTCCCATCTGTGTCCACGCAAAGCCCGTGAACTCCCCATTAGTTATGCTATTATTATAATTTGTGAACGTATAAGATAAATAAGCTTTACCGTAAGGTCCTGCGTCGCCAGAAGCAGAAAGCTCATAATTGATACCATCTTTAGTATGAACAGCATCAATATCAAATACAGCATCAAACGTTGTTTTTGGATCCCACTTCAAATCTTGAGCATAACTAAATCCCGCGGTAATAAATAATGCTAAATAAATTATTTGTTTCATTTGATTATTGTTTAAAATTTAGAGTAAATATGAATTATTCATTTTGTTTATTTGTGAGAAAAAAAAATTAACTCCTGAGTCGTCCTGTCCAGGAATTTTTTATGACCCATAAGCCTCACAATAAGGGTCTTTTTAATAGCGTTTTGATCCTATTTTGAAGATGCTAATATTTCATTATTTAGCAAGGTAGGATCGAAAAAGTGATACGCATCTACTATTTTTTCATCCTCAAATCGGAAAGCATGGTGTACATTAATTTGCACTTCGGTACCAGTAATTTTTCCTGTTCCTGTCCAAACAAACCAAGCCATAGACCATACCGATCCATTTTCAAAGGTCGCTGATGTAACATTTACCGGCTGAATTTTATTATTTGAAATATTTGCAAATAAACTATGATGTCCTGATGCTGCACCTAACCATTCAGCTTTAGTTACTTGATCGGTATTAAAGAAAAAATTGCCATCTTCCGACATCATGTAAGCCACATCCTCAAATTTATTTGCAATGTATTTTTCCATCAATTCCCTGGTCAAGAGAGCTTCTTTGCTGTGATCATCAGCTGTCCCCGACCATCCCCCAAATTCCATATTGGGAGTGACTACTGCAGCTTCTTGGTTTTCAACAGGCTGACAGCTCATTAATGTAAAAAGCATTAAAGTGATTAAGTATGAAATCTGTTTCATAATTTTATTTATTAAATGGTTTTAGTTAAAAATAACGAGTCCTCCACTATTTCGGACATAATTTTGTGTTAATTAAGATACACTTTTGAGCGTTTATCAATATGATTTTTATTTGTTCTGTAAAAAAAACTTCTAAAAAATTTAAAAACTGATAAAGGCAGCGTGATTATGGCATTTAAATATTTAAAGCTTTGGATTAAAAGTCTACCAATCGAACCATCATCATAGTATTGACTACTTTTCTTATATCGCTAACTTTTTTTGAAAAAACAGCAAATTCAGGATCTAAAAACATTTTTTTTGTCCCTGCAAGCGCAGTTTTAATATCTGGTGAGCCAATCCAAACAAAATGGGAGAATTCATCTGTCTTGCCTACGATGGGATAACCTACACCGTATGAACTATTCTCAAAACCTAACTTCGGTGCCATTTTCTGGGAAAAAGCAGCAAATTCTTGCACATATTTGGCAGGGTTTGATACTTCCATTTGGTACATCATGAATACATTATCATTTGACCAATCATTTTTATACCAAGCAGGTGTATTTATTGACTGTGATACATTATTGGTAAATTTTCCTAATTTTTCTCCAAATAGTTGTGCATCTGTTGACTGCCCCCAAGAGGTCATAAATGATTGTAATCCAGCTTCGTCTTGAAAACAGAATTGTACAGTGTGGGTAGCCTGGTTATCACCGTTGAAGTTTAAAGAAAAAAGTGATTTTGAGCCTTGAATGTTTTTACCCCAATCTGTATCCATCATACCTTTCAAGGTTGATACAACCATTTCTGGTTCTTTTGCCTCAAAATCAAAAAATATGCAGTATTGCGCACTTGCAAAAAAAGTGAAAAATAATAAAAAAGTTGTCAAAAAGTTTTTCATTTTCAATATTATTTAATTTATGATTAATTTTTGTAAAGGAAATAAATTTACATTCTAATCCAAAAAACATTAATCGATTTAACTGCTCAATTAGAGTTAATACAGGAATGGAGTACTAAAATCGGGCATACATACAGCTCTTCTAATAGTACTCATTTAAGGATAAAAGAAGAAAAAGAACTACTACCTAGCATTAAGAAAGGCTTTAAAGATCAAATACCAAATAAACCATTACTCTTATCATTACAGATTTTTGGTTTTTAGAAGGACTGGATTAATTTCGCACAATGAACCTTGAGGTAGGCTGTTACATTATTAAACCACAAAGTGGACGGGCATCCAATAAATGCCATTATTTGCGTGTATTTATAGAAAACAAAAACAAATACGTTCAAATAGATGATGGTACTCCACAACAAGCGAACGAGGATATGCAAATACTATTGAAGTCCTACACACTTGTTAAGAGAACGATTTATCATAATTCAATGGAAAAATCGCTAGAAAAAAGGTTAAAAAAGGCTTGTAAACAAAAGTTTGGAGTTTCATTTAAAGAAATAGAAGCTTGTGTAGCATACAATAAAGATTATTTGTTGGTGAAGCGTAATGATGAGGTTTTCCTATTTATAGAATTCAACTCATATTATGACATCGTTAAAAATTCCATAATCGAAGGGATGGATGGTGAGATAAAAATTCCTTGGAATATTTTAGTGAAATCTGAGATTAGTTATTGGCAAGAAAAACCGCAATTTAGGAGTGCTCTATGGCAATCCTTAGATAAGGATGAGCGTGAATTTTATCGATTGACAATACCACCTAATGAATTGATGAAAAAGGCTGATTATTGGGAGGCACTTTATTCTAATCCGGAGGTTTATCAAAAGGGTCTGAAAGCTCTCTATGATACCTTTCCTAACCCTGATAAACTTGTTACTGAAATCGTAAAAATTGGCTATGATGAAAACTTTAAAGAGCTTTTAATTGATTGTGCAAAGATTGATGAGATTAAAATGTTTTTAGAGAGTAAAAATCAGTCTACAATTAAAATTACCAATCGAGGAGCTGATATGAAAAAATATTATGTTGACTTATTTAGAACAACAGGATCTGGTTATCCACATTTATATGATTATTTAATGGAGGTGAAGAGTAAGTAATTACCTATTTTCCAATGTTGTCTAATATAAAAAAATCAAAAATCATATTAGTATAAGTCCTTTTCACCGCTTGGTTGTTCATCTTTTTTTTCATCGGAAACCTCTCTTTTCTTGAGCTGTTAAAAAGCACTTTCCTAAAAATATTATTAAATCTGGAATGGTAGGTTAGGGAATGGGTACTCGGATCATACCTCAAGCAAAAGATAGATCAACGGCTTTTTGGTGGGATGTTTATGACACTATGGAAAATATAATGGAACATTTAGCAGGTAGAGCAGCTGTTGAGGGATTGTCAAAAGAACATCTATTGGAATTCAATGAAAACGTTCCCAACGGATGGGGTAATAGAGTAATCTTTGAAATTGTGACAGGTAATCAATAAAGAGAATATTTTAAAGCGTATATGTAACTCCGAGACTTGTGGTAATTTTCGGAGTTTTTTTATACTTTTAGCCATACATTTTATCAACTAAACAATCAAAAAATGAAATACTTATATTTTACCTTAATTCTTTTCCTCTCGTTCACTTCCTCTATAGCTCAAAAAGATAAGAGCAACGGATTTGGTCCTTTTGAGGGTCAAAAAATAATGCTAGGATCCCAAAAAACAGTAGATATTTTCAACAAAATTGATAAAGCTTGGTTAGAAAGAGACTATCAAACATTAGAATCATTATTAAGTGAAAAATTAACTTGGAAAAGTGCTAATGGACCATCAGGAGTTGATGCAAAATCATTTATTGAGTGGACTAAAAAGGATTATCAAGATATTAAAGCAGCTGGAAAAGATTGGGGATGGAATACAGTTTATGCTTTTGCTGTAAAACCAACCTCATCAATAGATCCAAAGCCCAGTAATGAATACGGTGAGTGGGTCAATGCTCAATTTACTGGGAGCGATGGAAACATGTATATTGATTGGTACCAAATTTATAAGGGAAAATTGATTAATACCTACAGTGCCAAAGCCCCAAACTAATTTTATTGATTTGTCGCAAGGCTATCTCAATTATTTCATAGATTGTGAAAAGGTCCACATAGTACAGCTTCAGGACCTTTTTTATGACCTACAAACCTCACACTCATGATCATAAATATCGTAGCTACCTGAAGTGTATTTTCTTAGGAGTTTTTTTTATATACATATAAATTCAAATTTTTTAATCAACCTACAACCAATAAAATAAAAATTGCTTTACTACTAGTAGCTATTTTTATCTCAATCAAATCATTTAGCCAAGACATTATGAAAAAAGAATTAAATGAAAAAAGTAATCAAGTAACTGTTTTAGTATAAGGTTCACATGCCGTAGATAGTGACTTATTAAAGAAATTTATTCGAGAAGAGCATTGCCCTCTTTTTTATGGTTTAGATGATCCGGGAATTATCAGATTTGAATGGTTTCTAGATGAGAATGAGAAAACTGGAACATTAATTGAAATATTTGAAGATTCAAAAGCTTGGGAAGAACTTGGAGGCAAAGTTCTTGGCTCTCCAATATTTAAGAAATTGGGAAAATTGTTTAAAATTGAAAAAATCACTGCCTTAGGAGATATTAGTGAAACCTGGAAAACAAAAATTCAAGCTATGAATCCTATCCATCAAACTTATATTGGTGGTATTAATAGAATTCTACTTTCATTAAAATAAGATTTAGTAGATGCTCTCACTCCCAAAGACTTCACACTCAGGATCATCTATGGAGCAGCTTTCTCCTGGGGTGTGATGACTCTAGAAGTTATTTTGTTGATGATAAACCTTGATCGGTTAAAAGCATACAGAATATCTATTTTCGACTGATTTTAAATTTTTGAAATCTACTTTAATTAGCTTCAAACAATTACTTATAAAAAATAATTTATTTTTTTGTAAAATGAAAGATGAGGAACCCATATTCAAAATATGTCATCATCCTGATTTGAAAGCAGTCTTTGCGTGGCTTAGAAGTAATATGACCCATTTAAGCCTCGTTGATTTGACTCTTGAAAGGTTACATCATTTTAGTACATTTCTGAATGCAGAATGCGAAATGAAGATTTTACCATTCTCTGATCCAAGTGAATACATTATATTCAAAAATTATGATTTAGATCTGTTCAAGAAACATTGTATTTGGAGAAAGTTAAAAGGGTCAAATCCAAACAGTAACTGGGGTAGCATTATTGATAAACATATTGTATACGGTTTACAGAATAATAATCTAGAGAAAATATTACTTGACCATGTTCATCGATCTAGTGAGTATGCCTTTAGCGAAGAAAACCTATATGAGATATTTAATACTGATGAATATTTCTTTGAGATAGATGGCTCTAAAAGTATCTATAAATATAACGATACAGGTAAAAAGGTTTTAAATCTCTGAAGGTCATATGGAATGTCCATTTTTTTAATTCGACAGCAAGTTTGGTCAAGAATTAAAAAATTTGCGTGTAAAACTTCTGGGGTGTGGTGTCTCAGGAGTTTTTTTAATATATTATCACCTTAAAATTCTTATCAACCAACAAATCATAAAATAAAATATTCACTTTCAATTGCCATAATATTTGCAACTCTATTCACAGCTTTATCTCAAAAAGTCTCTCCCACTAGAATAAAATATGATGAAATATTTTATAAAATTTCTAACAAGGGGAAATGGGGGCTTGATGATAAGTTAGGAACAATAAATTACATTAATAGCGATAAATTATTGTCAGCCCTAAAGATTCCAAGTAAGGGAATTTCAGTTTCTCTTTCATTTGACATTTCACAAGACTAAAGTCAAATTAATTTATCAAAATTTGATCAAGTTACCCAATATGCTCATGAGCCATCATCGATTGAGTATAATGGCTATAATTGAGCATTGGACGAATACAAAATTGCCTACCATGGATTCACAGTTTCACACATGGACGGATTGGGACATTTGAGCCAAAATTAAAAGCTATATAATGGTTATGATGCTGCATCACTGAATTCAAAAGGATATGATCAACTTGAAATTGAAAATTACAATGAAGGCATTATCTCGAGAGGAATTTTAATTGATATTCCTCTACTCCACAACAAAAAGTTCTTAAAGGTAGGAACAGTTGTTACAATTGATGATATACTCGAGTTTGAAAAAAAGTATGGAGTAAAGATTCAAAAAGGAGATATTGTATTAATTCGTACAGGTAGATGGAATCAAAAAAGAACTAAAGGTGACTGGGATGCATAATCACTTGCCGCAGGTTTAAATTATGATGTTCCTATTTTGGTAAGTGAGCGAGAGGTTGCAGTGCTGGGTTCAGATGGAACAAACGATATTCAACCTTCTCCAATACCCGAAAAGGGGAGTCCGATTCACAAGTTAACTCTTGTAGCAATGGGGATGCCTCTTTTGGATAACTTAAATTTAGAGGATATTGCGAAGGAATCTATTCGTCAAAACTCTTGGGAATTTTTACTGTGTATGCAGCCGTTGAGATTTAAAAAGGAACAGGTTCTCCCGTGAATGCAGTCGCAGTATTTTAAAATTTGAGTTTCTAAACTACTGGGATATAATGTTTCAGAAGTTTTTTTTAACATTATTTAAGAACCTATTTAACATTCTTTATGAGAATTTAAAGCGGAAAACGGTCCATCCTTATCAATTTTGAATTTAATATAAGTGTTTGGTTTTTATAGTTGGTTGTTAAGGGCATGAGTAAGCAGTCTTCTCTCTTTCTGTTTTGATTGCCCTTATTTTTATGACACACAAAATTCATCTCATAATCATCTATGGAGCAGCTCCCTCCTTATAGAACTTCTCACCACAACCTAATTATTTCGCAATTACTCCCCATAAAGTAAATCCATACATAATTAATATATTGATATATGCAGCTGGTGAGGCACTTGGTAGAAGTACAAGAATTGTTACCACAACACACTACACCACATGATAGATAATAAATATACTTTTTGCCCTTTTACGCAAAGAACTTCCTATTTCAAGTGTTTTTAAAAATTCTGGGATTAAGAAAATTTCATAGCA
>Ga0209603_1002914_pt1 | contig 15196 bp, 20 predicted proteins | sample COGITO_mtgs_1206_FD_184812 | JGI IMG/M metagenome (GOLD analysis project Ga0209603, IMG submission 184812) | Pelagic marine microbial communities from North Sea - COGITO_mtgs_120607 (SPAdes) (version 2) | ecosystem: Environmental > Aquatic > Marine > Epipelagic ... | reverse complement strand
GCTATGGTGAAACCAAACTAGGACAAGGCCGCGATGCTGTAAAAACAATCTTGACTGAAAATCCTGATTTAATGGATGAATTAGAAGAAAAAATAATGGAAACACTAAAGGCTGTAGAATAGTCTTTACTGTTAAAGTTTCAAAAACCCGCTCTTTCTGTAGCGGGTTTTTTTATTTTTTTAGACATCCAAATTCAGTTCTATGAAAAAAAGTATCCTTGCGGTATTATTTACTTTAATCCTCTGCTCTTGTTCCAAAAGAGTGGAGGTTCTTTCGGAAAAAACAGATACTGATCTGTATCATCGAATTCAAACCAAATACAGTAGTACTGTTGGTGGGTTTGATCGGGTTTCTTATGAAATAAACGACCCCTTATCAACCTCTTATTACAAGATAAAAGATAGTATCATTGGCTTTTGGGGAATCAGTCGTAATGTGTCTTCTCTAAACTCCATCCACTATTTTCAGGAACTAGACCTAGGAAGCACCTATTATGTAGACCGTGAAGTTATTTCGCTTGAAGAACTGGATTCAGATTAAATAGAATTTACGGTGCGTTTCATTGAAGCAAATGATGAAGCCTTTCGATACGCATGTTTTATAATTGCACCTGCGGACAGTATTCCGTTCCAAAGCAATACAAACGAAAAGCTTCTGCCCCTTTAAAGGCAACAAAAGTCAGGTGTTTTTTCTGATCCTATATGGCGCAATAGACCTCTTTGATCCTTATTCTCATTTGGAAGCCTTTAAAAAAGATGCTGCCCGACATGGGGTAGATTTAAGTCATATTTCACGATCCGATATGGAGCTCACTTGGGAACCAGACTCCTATACAGAATCGGATGGCTACGCTTTTAAAGTTTGTCATCCGAACAAGCTGGGTATTGGTCTGCGTCAAACCGATTGGGACGAGAGTATTGTTGCCGATTTAAATGAATTCAGAATCAGCCTTATGTGGCACGAATTTGGTCATGTTATTTTAGGCTTACAGCATCTTTGTCAAGGAGGGCATATCATGAGTGGAAGACATCAAAACCCACAAGTAATCGAAAATGATTCGGAATGTGAAAGTGATTATATTACTGTAGGCGGTTTAAGTTTCGATTATCCCGACTCCTACCGCAATTTTCAACGCGCTGTGAAAGATATGTTTGATGGTTATTCCCAAATACAATACAATTACAGTTCTGGAAAACAAGGCGTAATCTTGGATTGAACCGTATTCTTACTTTTTAGAATCCCGAACACCAAGGGCAATAGGCACACTAGCCATTAGATACATCAATGGTCCATATATAGCCGCAACAATGGCATATTCTGGTTTAGCGAGCGTAATTACTGCTAAACTTATCGTTAGGGTACCGTTTTGAATTCCTGATTCAATGGCAATTGTAACGGCTTGTTTTAAATTTAAATTCAACCATCGAGACCCAAAATATCCTAGAGTCATTGTAATGGCATTCAGAGCAATCAAAATCCAAAGCGTAGCACCAATATGCAGTTTAAATAATTCGAATTCTTTCACAAGGATGGTGATGATCACTAAGGCCAATAAAAGAGAAGATGCGATTCGTACGGGGCCTTCCATTCTAAGGGCAAAATTAGGTGCCTTCTTTTTAAGGAACATCCCAATAGTAAGTGGAATAGCAATTACGGCAACTAGGGAAATGAAAATATCCTTCGCAGGTGGCGGGATAGATCCAACCTCGCTGTTAAAATATGCAAACGAAAAATTAATGATCAATGGGATCGTGAAAATAGTTATCAAACTATTGATTGCTGTTAAAGATATAGAAAGCGGCAAATCTCCTTTGGCTAAAAGTGCTATAATATTGGAACTAGTCCCACCCGGACAGGCAACCAACATCATCAGTCCGATGGCTATAAATGGTTCTGGCTTAAAAACTAGGCAAAGTCCAAAACCCACAAGGGGTAACAAAATAATTTGATTGAACAGACCTACAAGAACCGGTTTAGGATTTTCGGCAACGCGTTTAAAGTCTTGAAGCGTAAGTCCTAGTCCCATCCCAGCCATGATGATCATGATCGAAACGGCTAAAAAAAGTGTTGAAGCCTGATCCATACTGCTTAATTTTTAAGTTTTTGTGCTTTTATTTCTTCGAAAATTACTGCTTTTTGACTGCGTTGTTTTACATCCGAATTTAATCCGTTTAAGATTATATCACGCGTTTTTTCTTGCAGTTCTACTAAATCATCCATGCTTTTTACAGGCGTGATTTCTGGAAACGTTTCTACACGCAACTCACCCGGGAAGCCAAAATCGGGAGACCAAGGAAACTTTCTTTTGCAATCCAAAAAGATCATCGGAACAATCGGAATCTGATGTTCTATTGCCAGTTTAAAGGCACCTCTTTTAAAGGGGTTTAATAAAATAGTATCGTCTATATAATTCACTTCAGGGAAAATACAAACACTTCTTCCCTGTGCAATTATTTTATTAGCACGTTCGTATACATTCCAGCGACTTTTTGGACTACTACGATCAACTAAAATTGCGGCACGCTTGTATATACTTCCAAAGAGAGGAACTTTAATGAATTCTTTTTTTCCAACAAAAACAAAAGGGTTTTTTGAAACCCGAAACATAACAAAAGGATCGAGATAGCTAGAATGATTTGCAACCAAAAGATAGGAGGTTCCTTCGGGTAGTGGTTTTGCAAATTTTGTGCGAACATAAAAACCCATACCGATTAAGATAAAAGGTGACCATATATTTCGGGCGATCCAATACAAGGTTGGATAACCGTTTTTATGACTTGCGATAAGCAACAAAATAGGGAAAAGAGTAACGATTGGAATTGATACAAGGACATAAAACCAAACCCTCCAAAGCAGCAACGCTATTTTCTGAATTATTTTTAGCATCAATCAAAAATAGGCTTTTAGAAGGTGCTATGAAATTTTTACCTTACAAAAACCTGTTTACTCTGTCGAAAAATAATAATCTACTGAGCTCCAAAATACAAGAGTCCCTAAAATCATATACACTGTTTCTACTTCCAAAAAAGAGTATTTGGCACCACCGAAAATATCCAACCCATTTAATTCAGGCAAAAAAAGCTCCAAGCTTAGTATCGTAAATATTACAAAAAACATTCCTATGATCATATGCAACGATATTCCTTTTGAACTTGTATGATTTTGATTCACAGGAAGTTTTTCGATTTTATTTAAAATATCATTCTTAAACCCAGAAGGGGCTTTTGGAGCTTTTGTAGTTTCGAGAAGGGATTTCCAATTATGTTCTTCCATGATATGTTTTTATGCTCTTTGAGGGAATTCTTGTTGGAATAGTAACTGTTTTAATTTTTTCTTTGATCGGTGCAATTTGACTTTAACATTTACTAGACTCAAGTTGGTGATTGCTGTTATTTCTTCATAAGAAAGTTCCTCCAAATAAAATAAATTCATCACCAAGCGTTCTGAACTTTTAAGCTGCGACAAAGCCCATTGAACTTGATTGCGCTGTTCTTCTTGATTCAACTGATCCAAAACTTCTGGAGGAGCCGTTTCTTCATTTTTTTCGTGATCAAAAAACCGAATACCCAACTCTTTTTCCGCTTCAGCTGGGTCATTGCTTCGTTGTAAGTAATGCGGTAAATCCATACTGAAAACTTAGAAGTACCTTTATAAACGTATTCTGTACCACTTCGTTGGCATCATCTTCGTTTTTCATCAACTGAAACGACAACCCATAGACTCGGTCTTGATACATCTCAATGAGTTGTCCAAACAATTGTTTTTCTCCGTGCTGTAATCGGTCGATGATCGATTCAGAAAGTTCCATAGATAGATTTGGTTTCTTATAAGACGTCCGTTGAATCAAAAAAGTTACAGAAAAGTGTAACTTTTTATTGAAACACTCAGTCTTAAGAGCAAATAACCTAAAAAACACATCTTATGAATGAAGGTACCTTAGCCCTTATGATCCCCATTTTTTCAGTAATCGGTGGAATTGCAATTGTCATTATAGCTCTTGTAAGTGATCATCGAAGAAAAACTCAAATGATTGAAAAAGGAATGGAAATTCCAATGAAAAAACCCACGCCCTGTGGAGTAATCAAGTTTGGCGCTCTTATTACCGGAGCTGCAATCGGATTGACATTTGGTAGTATGGCCGAAAACTGGGGTTTATATATAGAAGAAGAAACCGGATATTTTGTTGGCGTGATGTTATTCGCCGGAATTGGCCTCATTCTTTCTTCCTTGTACATCAAGAACGAAGTTAAAAAAGAAGAAGGTCAATAAGTTTAGTTTTCCTAGCCATACCGCCTCAATTTTTGCGTTGAAAAAAGTACCTTTGCCCAAATAATAATTGGTATGGCTAGAATTCTTACGGGTGTGCAAAGCACCGGAACCCCGCATTTAGGTAATCTTTTAGGCGCTGTTCTTCCTGCAATTGCAATGGCAGATCAACCCGAAAATGAGTCTTTTCTTTTTATCGCAGATTTACATTCTTTGACTCAAATCAAAGATGGAGACCTACTGCGAGAGCATACTTTCAATACCGCAGCTGCCTGGTTGGCTTGTGGTTTGGATACCGATAAAACCGTTTTTTATAAACAAAGTGATGTAAGTCAGGTTACCGAATTGAGTTGGTATTTGAACTGTTTCTTTCCCTACCAACGACTTACTTTAGCGCATTCTTTTAAAGATAAAACAGATCATTTGTCTGATGTAAATGCTGGCCTTTTTAGTTACCCCATGCTTATGGCTGCAGATATTTTGCTATACGATGCAGAAATTGTTCCTGTTGGAAAAGATCAATTACAACATCTTGAAATGACCCGAGACGTTGCCGCTCGTTTCAATAACCAACAAGGAGAAACTTTTGTTCTTCCCAAAGCACAAATACAAAAAGATGCTCAAATTATCCCCGGTACTGATGGGCAGAAAATGAGTAAATCCAAAAACAATACAATCAATGTTTTTCTTCCAGAAAAAAAATTGAGAAAACAAATCATGGGGATACAAACAGATTCAACACCTTTAGAAGACCCCAAAGATCCTGATACTTGTAATGTGTTTGCACTCTACTCTTTATTAGGTACTGAACAGCAAATATCCGATTTACGCACACTATATTGTGCGGGAGGGATGGGCTATGGCCATGCAAAACAAGCGTTGTTTGAACTGATTCTCGACTCTTTTGCTGAGGCAAGAACAAAGTTTGACTACTACCAAAATAACCCAGCAGAAGTTACTATTGCGCTTACAAAAGGAGCTGAGAAAGCAAAAATTATTGCTACGGATGTTATGATGCGTGTACGTTCTAAAATAGGATACTAAGCGCGTTCAAATTGTTTTCCAGCCATAGGGCGAACACAACCTTTCATTTCCAATTAAAATAATATTGCAGCGACTTTACTTATTGGAAGTTTAGCTTCTAATGCCAACGCGTCTAAACTTGTTTTCGTTTCTAATAAATTGAACAGTAATTCTTCCTCTTCGGTCATGCTAATGAATAGTTCTTTTTGAACAGTTTTAGGTTTTGGATTGGATTCCCAACCCATCCAAAATGCGACATATGCAGCAGATGTAATCATGCGTGCTTTATCGGATCGAATTAAGTTCAGACAGCCAGCGCTCTGCATAGCGCTAACCCTTCCTGGAACCGCAAAAATATCCCTTCCGAAATGATGCACATGTTCTGCAGTAACCAAACTGCCCCCCTTTGCTTTCGATTCGATTACTAGGGTTGCGTGCGCTACTCCAGCAATGATTCGGTTTCTCCTTAAAAAATTGGATTATTCGAAAGATGAATTGCTCCAAAATTCGGTAAGAATAGCCCCTTGATTACAAACAGATTCGACATGGATTTTGTGCTCTGTTGGATATATTTGGTTCAATCCATGTCCTAAGCAGGCAACTGTTTCTAAACCATTATCCAGAGCTGCTTTATGTGCTACAATATCAATGCCCCGGGCAAAACCCGAAACAATAAGCGGATTGTATTCAGCAAGATCTTCGATCAACTGTTTACAAAAATCTACTCCCCTAGAAGTTGGGTTTCGAGTGCCTACAATACTCAAGATTCGTTCGTTTTTCCAAGAAGCTCCTCCTTTCTGAAACAAGACTAAAGGAGCATTAGCACAAAACCCTAATGCTTTGGGATAATTAGGAGAAGGATACAGCAGCGAAATTATTTGCTCTTTTTCTAAAAAATTTTCCTCTTCAATTACTGCAGGCAAATAGCGTTCAAATTGATCAAATCCTTGCAAATGAAATGCACCTATTCCTTTAATATTGAGTAAATTAATTTTCTTTTCGTTGAATACGGCTTGAGTACTTCCGAAGTGGTCAACTAGTTTTTTTGCAGTGATGTCTCCAATACCGGGCAACTTCTGCAACAATAAAGCGACTTGAATTGACGTTAGCTTCATAAGAATAGGAACTGATTTAGGGGGTTTTTCAATAAAATAAAAAAATTGTCGAAAGGATTTTTAAATTTATTACATTTGAATATGAATTTGGTACAATATATAAAAGAACTTCTATATCAATACGAATGTGTGATCATCCCGCAGTTGGGTGCTTTTTTGACACAGCCTGTTGCTATCCGTATTGACCGAGAACAGGGGATCTTTTTCCCTCCTGGCAAAGAATTATCGTTTAACGGTTTGTTAACTCATAACGATGGTCTTTTAGCAAACTATATTGCACAACGGAAGTCCATTTCATACGAAAATGCACTTCAAGAGATACAACAAGAAGCAGACAATTGGAGTAAAAAACTAAAAACAGGACAGCTCGTCATTCTAAAAGGTATTGGAGAGTTACGTTTCAACTCCGAGCAAAAAATAGGATTTCAACCCTACAATAAAGCAAATTTTGATACCAATTCAATTGGATTGTCATCTTTTACCAAAAAGCCCATTTCTAAAACAATAGATTCACAACCCCTACAAGTTGCAACTACTATTATAAAAAAAATTCCCATGGAAGATTCAAAGAAAGAGACTTTAGCTTTTACTCCTGAAAAGAAAAAACAACAACCAGCTTATTTAAAGTATGCAGCCGTTGGCGTACTCACTATTGGTTTGTTGGGTGCATCTTACTTTTTTGGAAATCAATACTTGACTAACGAGCGTTTAAAATCGACTGAAGTTGCTCAAGAAAAAATTAAAACCAATGTACAAAAAGCATCTTTTGATATTGGTGAACTTGCTACACTAGAACTCAATGTTATTTCAGAAGAGGTAATCGAAAGTTCTGTGGAGGTAGTTTCAGGAAATTATTTCAGTGTTATTGCTGGAAGTTACCGTGAGGAGTCAAACGCTATTAAAATGATCGGTCAATTGAAGGTTGATGGCTTTGATGGAGCAACTATGGCTAAACAAAGTGCAGATGGTTTATATCGAGTAGCTTATGGACGTTTTGAGTCTAAAAGAGAAGCGATACAATTGTATTACTTTTTAGTAAATACATTAGAAGAAGAAGCGTGGTATTTAGCTGAATAGATAGCTTTTACATCCTAAAGATCCATCCCTTTGGATTCGTAGGGCTGCTGTTTTTAAAAACACTAAACTTGAGTTCTGTTTTGCCCGTTTCTGGATTGGTAAACACTTTTCCGATCTTTTCTTTGGACTTTACTTTTTGACCTTTGATCACATACACTTCTCCCAAGTTAGAATAGGTTGTAATGTAATTTCCGTGTTGAATCAAAACCGTTGGATTGCTTCCTTTGAATCCAATAATAGACATCACCTTCCCCTCAAATACGGCACGGGCTTCTGAGCTTTTCGGAGTTGCAATAGTAACGCCGTTGCTCTGAATCATAGCGGTTTTAACTACTGGGTGCGGTTGTTTTCCAAAACGTTGAATTACTACACCTTGTTCAACTGGCCATGGAAGTTTTCCTTTATTTGCAATAATGTTATCCGAAATCAATTGATCTTCCGGAGTCAATGTAAACACCTTCGCATTTACTTTTTTCCCAGCAGCTTTATTTGAAGCGGCTATTGCTGCTCGAATCAGGCGTTGTATTTCCTTGTTTATCTCAGCAGCCTTTTTTTGTTTCTTTTTAATTTGTGAAACAAAGCTTCTTTCCTTCTTTTTTAACGCTTTTACGAGAGCTTGTTGGCTTGTTTGCTCTCTTTTGTAAGTATCCTGGGCTTCTTTATTTTCTTGAACTAAAACTTCTTTTTTACGTTTCTGAGCAATTAAATCAAGGTTCAATTGCTGTAAGATTTGAGTTTTTTCTGCGATAAGCTCTCCTTGTTTCTTTCTGAAACTAGTGTATTGTTTTAAGTATTGAAAACGTTTGTAGGCTTGTAAAAAGTTTTCGGAAGAGAACAGAAACATCATGCGACTCTGTCCCGACTTGCTTTGATACGATTTTAGAATCATTTCAGAATAATCCTTTTTTAATGCCTCCAACTCTTTTCGCTGTTGATCGATGGTTCGTTGATTTACGTTGATTTGCTGAGTCAAACGATTCGCTTGTTCGTTTGTAACGCGGATCAGTCTTCTGCGAACATCAATCTTTAAACTTAAATCTTCAACCTCTGTTAAAACTGATTTTTTCTGTTTTTCATTCGAAAAGAGAAGTTTATTAATTTGCTTAATCTCTTGTTGCAAGCGCTTACGCTGGTTTTCAAGATTTTGTTGTCGTTCATCTTGGGCGTATAGGTTTGGTCCCAACACCAAAAACCCCAGAAGGGCAACAATAATTTTAAAAGAAAACCCAGCAGCAAATCTCATTATAGGCTTAATTTTTTATATCCGTTTGGAATGGTAAAAGGAACGGTCAAGTTTTTAGGAAAATCAGTGCGAATGAAATCCATTCGGATTTGTACTAAGTTAGATCCATCAAACACAGAAATTTCAATTTCTTTAGGAAGTGTTTTACCTTCCATTTTCTGAAATTTTGGGTATTTGATACTCAAAGATTGTGATGACCCTGGAACTATAAAACGCATTTCTTTTAAACGAAAAGTATTTGGGTCAAAAAAGTAAGTTGGTCGAAATTGGTTGTTTTCTGTTTTAGGAACCAAAACATAATATTGTGGGTGGTCAATGCGATCAAACCCTACCAATGTCATATCAGTAATGGGGTTTCCAAGCATCACATTTTGTAAATCACTAAAACTAAAGGTGGTTCCTAATTGCTCGTTAATAAAACTCAAATCCCCGTCGTAGCTGGTTTTTTGAAATTTTTCATAAAACCCAACTCGCGTTGGAGTAATCAAAAGCTTTGCAATAGGAACTAAGATGGAAGCGCTCAGCCAAAGTGTTTTGTTAGACTCCATGCGCAGGTTTAGGCTCAATTGATGCTGTTGCTTGCCGTCTTTGTATTCTACCTTTACACGGGCTCTAAACGTCTTAATTCGTGTAGCTGCTTTGTCTATTTCCTTTCCTAAAAGTTTAACGTCAACTTTTGCTAAAGGTTTTTTTGTAGGCAATACGGCAACAGACTTACAACTCAATACAAACATGCTCATAACAAACAGGGTAAAAAGAAAACGAAGGCTTATGTTTTTTTTCATATCATTTCGGTATAATCACCCAGACTAATTTCTGTAAACGTACCATCAAAAGTTACATGATTACCGATCATGGCCTGATGAAGTTTGGTGTTTGAAATTTTACTGTTATTTTGAATTAAACTATGGGTTATGGTAGCGTTCTCAATAACCGTTCCAGTTCCAACCGATACACCGGGCCCTAGGGTTACATTTTTAAGATGAACATTAGGGCCAATATAACAGGGTGGAATTACAGTAGAATTTTCGAGCACAGCAGAAGGGTCGATCATTTCATTGCCTTCAGTTTCTAGAAACCCAAGCATTTTTGAGTTTGTTTCTAAAGTAATTTGTTTATTTCCGCAATCCATCCATTCATCAACTTCTCCCGGTAAAAACATAGCACCAGCTGTCATAAGACGTTTGATCCCATCGTTGATTTGATACTCGCCTCCATGGGTTAGTTTTTCGTCCAAAACGGTTTGTAAGGCGGCTTTCAATTTTTCTATTGCTTTAAAATAATATATCCCAATAACGGCAAGATCCGAAACAAAGTTTTTTGGTTTTTCAACCAGTTCCGTAATTGCTCCTTGACTGTTCAATTGAACTACACCATAAGCTTCAGGGTTTACTACTTTTTTAACCCAAATAATACTGTCGGCATTAGGGTCTAGATGAAATTTTGCCCGTATGAGGGTATCGGCATAAGCAACCACTGCAGGACCTGACAAGGATGCAGCAGCACACATGATTGCGTGACCCGTGCCCAAGGGTTCTAATTGGCGATAAATCGTTCCTTTTGCTCCAATATCGGAAGCTATTTTTAAAAGTTGTGCTACAATTTCATCTCCAAAAAATGCAGGGTCTCCCAAAACAAAAGCTACTTCTTCAATCGGTTGGTCAACCACACCGGCTATATCAAGGACTAATTGTTCTACTATTGGAACTCCTGCAACAGGAACCAACGGTTTAGGAATCGTTAAAGTGTGGGGGCGAAGACGAGAACCTCGACCCGCCATGGGTACAATAATTTTCATTTGCTTATTCTTTTCCAGTACTTCCAAAACCTCCTGCACCACGTTCGGTAGTATCGAGTGTTTCTTCAAGTTTCCAACGTACTTGTTCGTACTTTGCTATAACCAATTGCGCTATGCGTTCTCCTGGTTGAATTGTGAAAGGTTCTTTCGATAGGTTTACTAAAATAACCCCGATCTCGCCTCGGTAATCGGCATCGATTGTTCCGGGTGCATTGAGAACACTAAGTCCATGCTTAGCAGCCAGTCCGCTTCGGGGGCGAACCTGCGCCTCGAATCCTTCGGGTAAAGCCATTTTGAGGCCGGTACCGATAATGGTCCGTTCTAATGGGCCTAGTGTAATTGGATTTGCTGAATTTGCACGTAAGTCTACTCCTGCAGAGTTTACTGTGGCAAAACTGGGCAGATCATAGGGGCTTTCGTTGATTATAGGTACTGTGATCATCTTTCATTTTTATACACAATAAAAATACAAAAAAGCTAAGCATTAATGGAAGCGGCTGTGTAAAGAAAATTTGTAGTTTTCAAAACAGTAAACCCTATGTAAAATAAACTTGCATAGGGTTTTTAAATAGTAGGTATGATTGTTTAGCGTTGGTCTTTCTTCTTTCCCGTGATTTCGATGACACCGTGAACGCCCTTAGAGCCATACTTTTCGATAGCTTCTTTGGCTTTTAAAACAGAAATACTTTCTATTTCGTCACCGCTTAAGTCTTCAATAGTTTCAATTTCGATTCAATCTTTGATGATTATTGGGTCGGTATCCTCATCTGATTTAAACACAAAGACTTGTTTGTTTTTGCCTTTATTTTTTTGCTTCATTTTACGTTTATGAAGGTTATCATCGTCAATGTGGAAGTCGGTGACAACAATAGAATTCGAAATGATAGAATCGAGGTTAATTTCTAACGATTCTGCCAGACCTTCGATGTCCAGGTCTTTGATTTTGTTCCACCAAGAAATCATAGGGGAATTTAGTGTTTACTGTAAATTTCGGGCCAAACATGAGCATAAAAAAACCCTCAAAAGAGGGATTGATTCAAAATGTTACTCTAAAAAATTAAGAATTCAGGGCTTCTGCTCCTCCAACGATTTCTAGGATTTCATTGGTAATCGATGCTTGACGCGCTTGGTTATAGGTCAGTTTGAGCTGATCTCTCAATTCAGTTGCGTTATCGGTTGCTTTGTGCATTGCTGTCATTCGTGCTCCGTGTTCACTAGCAAAAGAGTCCCGCAGGGCTTTGAATAATTGCATTTTTATACTTTTTGGTAATAATTCGTTTACGATGTCTTCTTGGGTAGGTTCAAAAATATAATCCGTATCTGAAGTTCCTTCTTCGTCTGACTCAGAAACAATAGGCAGTAGTGTTTCTGTGGTTACAATCTGCGTAGCGGCGTTTTTAAAGCGGTTATAGACCACTTCAACCGTATCGTACTGCTTGTTTTTAAAGGCGTCCATAAATGCATCTGCGATGTCGCTTGCATTCGTGAAAGTCAGTTCATCGAAGATTTCATTATTGTTGGTCGCTACAGTAAAGGACTTTTGTAAAATATCATTTCCTTTTTTACCAAGGGTAATTAGATTTACGTTTTTGTTCACGAACTCTGTATTGATTTTCTTAGAAACTTCTTTTACAATATTTGAATTGAATCCTCCGCAAAGACCCCGGTTAGACGTAATCACAATGATTAAAACGTTTTGAACCGGACGTTGTTCTGTAAATGGGTTTTGAGTATCCCCATCGATAGATCCGCTTAGGTTCTGGATCAACTCTGTGAGTTTGTCCGAATAAGGTCGCATCGCCGTAATTGCATCTTGAGCTTTTTTGAGCTTTGCTGCAGATACCATTTTCATGGCAGAGGTGATTTGCATGGTCGATGAAACCGATGCAATCCTATTACGTATCTCTTTTAAATTGGCCATACTGGTGGTCGTTTATTCGAATTGAGCTGCTACTTCTTTTGCAACACTGTTTAGAGTATCTAAAACCTCATCTGTTAATTTTCCAGCTTTGATTGTGTCTAAAACGCCACGGTGCTTGCTGTTCAATACTTCGATATAGATTTTTTCAAAAGCTTTTACTTGGTCTACGGGTACCGATCGCAACATGTTTTTAGAGCCTGCATAGATAATCGCCGTTTGATCTTCTACTGTAAAAGGATCGTTTTGAGCTTGTTTCAAGATCTCAACATTACGACGTCCTTTTTCAATTACGTTTAAAGTTGCAGCATCTAGGTCAGATCCAAATTTAGCAAAGGCTTCCAATTCACGGAACTGTGCTTGATCTAGTTTCAATGTCCCTGAAACTTTTTTCATTGGTTTAATCTGTGCTGAACCTCCAACTCGAGATACTGAAATCCCAACGTTAATTGCGGGACGAACTCCCGAATTGAATAAATCTGACTCTAAGAAGATTTGTCCATCCGTAATAGAAATTACATTGGTTGGAATATAAGCAGAAACATCTCCTGCTTGTGTTTCAATAATAGGGAGTGCCGTTAGTGAACCTCCCCCTTTTACAATACTTTTTAAGGAATCAGGCAAGTCATTCATACCTTTTGCAATATCATCATCAGCAATAACTTTTGCTGCACGTTCTAATAAACGGGAGTGAAGATAAAATACATCTCCAGGATACGCTTCACGTCCCGGTGGGCGACGTAATAATAACGATACTTCACGATAAGCAACAGCTTGTTTTGATAAATCATCAAAAACAATCAAAGCAGGTCTACCTGTGTCTCTGAAGAACTCTCCAATAGCTGCTCCTGCAAAAGGTGCGTATACTTGCATTGGTGCCGGATCAGATGCATTTGCAGCTACTATTGTAGTGTATGCTAATGCTCCTTTATCTTCTAATACTTTTGCAATTCCTGCAACGGTAGAAGCTTTTTGCCCAATCGCTACATAAATACAATATACAGGTTCTCCTGCATCGTAAAATTCTTTTTGATTCAAAATGGTGTCAATACAAACGGTAGTTTTACCAGTCTGACGGTCACCAATCACCAATTCACGTTGTCCTCTACCTACAGGGATCATCGCGTCAATAGACTTGATTCCCGTTTGCATTGGTTCGTTTACTGGCTGACGATAAATTACTCCTGGTGCTTTACGCTCTAGGGGCATTTCATATAATTCACCTTCAAGAGCTCCCTTTCCATCAATTGGATTTCCAAGCGTGTCAACCACACGGCCAACAATACTTTCTCCAACCTTGATCGAAGCAATACGCTCGGTACGCTTCACGGTATCTCCTTCAGAAATTTCTTTAGAAGGGCCTAAAAGCACTACTCCTACATTATCTTCTTCAAGGTTCAAAACCATTCCTTCTAATCCAGAATCAAAACGAACTAATTCTCCATATTGAGCATTAGAAAGTCCGTATACACGTGCGATTCCATCTCCTACTTGAAGAACGGTTCCAACTTCGTCTAATGAAGCTGCTGCTTCAAATCCTGCGAGTTGGTTTTTTAAAATTGCTGAAACTTCAGCGGGTTTAATTGCTGCCATAGTATCTATTTAAGCGCTATAATTGGTTTGTGTCAATTCTCTTTTAAGTGTGTCTAATTTCTGAACTACACTTGCATTGTATTGTAAATCTCCTATGCGTAAAATAAACCCTCCAATAATGGATGGATCTACTACACTGCTTAGTGTAAGTTTGGCTGAAGACAACTCTTTAGCTTTACTTAATATGGTTTCTTCTAAAGTTGCTGTCAAAGGAACTGCAGTAGTAACACGAACTGTTTGTTTCCCTTGTTGAACTTGATATATTGCTATGAATTGCTCTGCAACCTGATCCAATAAATTGATTCGGTTGTTTGTTGCTAACAAATCAATAAGACGTTTGCTGCCCTCAGAGAGTGAAGTAAACACCTTTACAACTGTTTCTTTTTTGGTTTCAGTAGAAAGAATAGGGTTTTCCAAGAAGGCAATGAAATCTTTGTTTGCAGAACAAACCTCGACAATTCCTATCATATCTTGCTCAAATGCATCGGCTGTGCCTTGATCAAGTGCAATACTTAAGGCTGCTTTTGCGTAACGAAGTGCGGCACGGTTGTTTTTCATGGAATTATTTTACAGCAATTTCTTTAACTAATTGGGTTACCAATTGTTCTTGAGTTGCTTTATCTTTCAACTCTGTTTGTATTACTTTTTCAGCAATATCAATAGATAGGGAAGCTACTTGACCTTTCAGCTCCTTGATCGCAGCTATCTTTTCATTTTGAATAGTTTCCTGCGCCTGAGCTGTAATTTTATCTGCTGCAGCTTTCGCAGCTTCTTTCGCTTGATTTACGATTTGGACACTGGCTGTCTTTGCTTCTGTCAAAAGAGCATCCCGTTCAGCGCGAGCTTCTTTTAGAATTCGTTTGTTATCTGCTTGAACCGCTTCCATATCACGACGTGCTTTTTTAGCAGCGCTCAAAGAATCTTTGATTGATGTTTCGCGTTCGTTTACCGCATCTAAAATGGGCTTCCAAGCAAATTTTTTGAGTAATAATAATAGTGCTACAAACAATAATGTTTGCCAGAAAAAGAGCCCTAAAGAAAATTCTCCTAATAATTTTTCCATTTTATAATTTTATGGTTTAATCAATACTTAAAATAAAGCTGCAACCAACCATTGCAGCTTTAAAACTGTTTTAGCTTACTGCAAAAAGTGCAGCAAAACC
>Ga0209603_1002911_pt1 | contig 15204 bp, 10 predicted proteins | sample COGITO_mtgs_1206_FD_184812 | JGI IMG/M metagenome (GOLD analysis project Ga0209603, IMG submission 184812) | Pelagic marine microbial communities from North Sea - COGITO_mtgs_120607 (SPAdes) (version 2) | ecosystem: Environmental > Aquatic > Marine > Epipelagic ... | reverse complement strand
TAGATAATGCGCCATACCTTGCTGGCTCATTGGGTCGTGTAACAGACCTACACCTACACTAAGTGAAGCCGCTGATTTTTCTGCGCTTGGATCAGAGACTAAAATCACTTCAATATCGTTAGCAAGCTTTAGTGTTTTATATTCACGATTATCGTTAGGGCTTACAACGAGCGTTGGTGATAAAAGTGAGGTTTGTGAAGATTGAGAAAGAGTGGCGGTATTTGAACAACCGCTTAATATTGCTAGTGCAATTGCACTTAAGCCGATGACGTGTCTCATTTTAATTATATCCATTGCTGTTAAATACGTGTTTAGTGTTACAAAATTACTAAATCAGGAATAAACTACCATCATCAAGTAATACTATGCTACTAATTAGTACTTAATTGTGTAACACATTGTGAATAGTAATCAAATAATCAATAAGGTAAGTTATGGAAAAGATAATAATAATGGCCATGTTTGTGCAGGTAACACTTTCATTAGTTGTTATGGTGATTATGGGAAAACGTCGTTTTGCAGCGGCCAAAAATAAACAGATACAGTTAAATGATTTTGCCGCTATGCGCCTTGATAAAGCGGGCGATTATGTCAGAGTTGCTGATCGTAATTTTAGCAATCAATTTGAAATACCTGTGCTTTTTTATGCGGGATGTTTACTTGCTTTACAGCTTAATATGGCAAGTGTCAGTATTGCAGTACTTGCCTGTTTATTTGTCGCTACACGAATTATTCACAGCATCATTCACCTGGGTAGTAATCATTTAAGAGCCCGTTTTAGAGTGTTTTTACTAGGCTGCTTATCTGTGTTTGTAATGTGGATTTTGCTAGTGCTGGGTGTACTTTACCACTAAAAAATAACGGCGAATTTAACAATTCGCCGTTATTATTTATAAGTTTATTTTGTACGTTTTAATCGAGGTGCTACTAGCAGTAGTGCACCTAATAACCACGCTACACTACCACTAGAGTCTGAAGTTTTTGGTGGTGTAACTTCTACGTTATCAATTAATGTATTTTCTTTAGGTGTCAAGTTTTGTGCTGAATTAGGATCATCATCAAGCACAACCACACTTTGAATTGATACCAAGTTTTGATTACTAATAACTAAATTTTCATCTGAACATTGGGCTTGAGTAATACCAACTAATGGTACCTCTGAACAATGGACTAAGGCAGCAATTTTATTTAAGGTTTCTTGACTTTGCGCAGTGACTTGTCCAAACACGGTAAAACCACCATTTTGTAAATCTAAGTTTTGGCTGTTATCACTCATGTTAAAAAACCATTGGCTGGTAGCGCTGTTTTCATTACCGCCCTGTTTTGCCATAGCAATGGTGCCTTTAACATTTGAATAAATAGGTTCGTTAATAACCGAAGGTTTGGTTGTAATTGGATCCATTTTATCAGAAAAAGTAAAACCCCCTCCTTGAATGATAAACTTATCAATAGAGCGATGTATTACCGTTTGATTATATGCAGCATCATCAACATAACTTAGGAAATTTTCTACTGTTTTAGGAGTTTGTTGATCAAACAAGTTAATTTGTATCGTTCCCTGGCTCGTTTGCATTTCGACTATAGTTGCAGTGCTTGAAAAACTTGTTGCAGTTAAAATTGAGGCTAAGATAAGCTTCTTCATTATTTTTCCTATTTTTATTGTCATTAGAATTAATATTTTATGCATCATAGAATAGTGCTATTTATTTTGTAAATCGATATATAAGTACTTAACGCTACAATTCATAGCAAGTTAATTACATCGAAGTTACAACTGTTTACATTTTTATTTTAAACACGTTATGGATAATTAATTGCCTGTGTGCCTTGGTGTACATTAAGGTTACTCTTTTTAATTAATTTTAAACCTTGCAAGGTATTTAAAAAGCCCCTTATCAATCACTCTTTTTTTGTTATTATCAATCAGGGACTGTTGCCATTTAAAGGTCATTAGGCCCTAACACAGTGATAGGAGTACATAAAATGACTAATAACACGACTATTTGTGATTTTGGATTACATAAAGGTGAGCCATACACCCAATTGCCCGTGAGCTTTTTGAAATGGATGATTGATGTTAATCATCAAAAATCTCAATATGCACGAGATGAACTTGCTCGAAGAAACAGGGTTGTAGAGCTGCAGCGTGAAACCACACAGGCTGAAAAAATATAAAGAAGTGCGTTTTTTTAAACTCGAACTAGTTTACACTAACCACCTACTAGATAGAGCTTTAATTCATCGATAGGTATCTTATGCGTACTCTTTTTTTTCTTGTTTTTTTTCTTGGTTTATCTGGCTGTGCTAGCGATTCTGTCAATAAACCTGCAGCACAGTATTTAACAGTTCTTCATACCAATGATAACCATGGTCGCTTTTGGCATAATGAAAAAGGCGAATATGGCATGGCAGCCCGTAAGACCCTAATTGACCAGTTAAGAGCAGAAGCAAAGACACAGGGACATCAGGTGTTATTGTTATCAGGCGGTGATATAAACACTGGTATTCCGGAGTCAGACCTACAATTTGCTGAGCCCGATTTTAAAGGTATGTCGAAAATCGGCTATGATGCAATGGCTCTGGGAAACCATGAGTTTGATAACCCAATAAGTGTATTAAACCAGCAACAAAAATGGGCTAACTTTCCTCTTTTATCGGCCAACATTTTCGATAAACAAACTAACGAAACAGTTTTTGAGCGCTATAAAATATTTAATAAAGGGAACTTAACCATTGCCGTTATTGGTTTAACAACAACGGATACCGCAAAAATTGGTAACCCACAATACATTGGCCATTTGGATTTTAAAGATCCGGTTAAAGTAACTGCCTCACTCACCCAAAAACTAAGGGCAAAATATAACCCGGACATTACCATTGCAGTAACGCATATGGGCCACTATGCAGATGCTAAAAATGGGTTCAATGCCCCTGGTGATGTCACACTTGCTCGCTCTTTAGATAAAAATGCCCTTGATATGATTATTGGTGGCCACTCTCAAGAGCCAGTGTGTATGGCTGCTAAAAACGTTACTGATGAGAACTTTAAACCGGGTTTAGCCTGTAAACCAGATCAGCAAAATGGGACATGGATAATGCAAGCCCACGAATGGGGTAAGTATGTGGGCAAAGCAGAATTTAAATTAGAAAACGGCCAATTATCTTTACTGAGTTACCAATTATTACCCGTTAATTTATATGTCGATAAAAAGCAACCAGACGGCAGCATAAAAGCCGTTTTAGCTGCAGATTACATTAAACCTGACTCTGCATTACAGACCTTTTTGGCAGCATACCAACAAAAGGGGGCTAAGCAAATTGAGGGGAAAATTGGCTTCGTCAATGACAGACTTGAGGGAGATCGTAACAAAGTACGCTTTGAGCAAACAAACCTTGCGCGCGTTATTATCCAAGCACAAATGAACACCGTGGGTGCTGATTTTGGTATTATCAGTGGTGGCGGTGTTCGCGATAGTATTAATGCGGGTGACGTGAGTTATAAAGATATACTTAAAGTACAACCTTTCAAAAACCGTGTCGCCTATATCGATTTTAAAGGCAATGAAATTTTAACCTATTTAAATGTCGTGACACGTTTTCCACCAGACTCTGGTGCTTACATGCAATATCATAACTTAGCATTTGAATTAAAAGCTGGGCAGGTAACTAACGTATTTATCGCCGGCAAGCCACTTGATATAAACAAAACATACCGCATGAGTATTAATGAATATAACGCCTCAGGTGGCGATAATTATCCAAAAATCACAAAAATGGCCGGGTTTGTAAGCACTGATGAAACTGACTCGCAAGCTTTAAAACGGTTTTTTACTGAGCATAGCCCTGTTGATGCACGTGAATTTGCACCTAAGTAGTAATCTAGTGTGAACAATAATGAGTGTCATTAAAATGCTAATGGCACTCTTCATTAAGGTTTATGTGATAGCAAAGCTAGGGTATGTTGACCTTTGCGGATTAATATTTGTTCAAACTAGGGGCAATTTAATCGCGGCGGGAGGTTTGTAACCTAGTGGGCTAAGTAAAAACCGAGCAACAAAGAGCTAATTGCCCCTAGGCAGAACCCTTCGGGCAGCGCCTGTTTGGCATTGATGCCGTGTTATCGCCTATTTGTGGGGAACAACCACACTATATAGACTCTGCCTTGCCTAAATACCAAACAGAATGCTGCAAATTTAACCTTGAAAGTTCAACAGACCCTGGTTTAAGCTCACTTAAATCATTACCCTAAGCAGTTAATTCGAAATTACTTCCCTATTATCTCTATATTCCCTTGGTTAACATTTACTAAGCCATAGCTATGCATCCGTGATCGAGAGCCCTCTCCAAATGCCTTTGGCGGATAATACAGCTCCTTCTGCTCTGGGCAATCATTCAATACATCATCTAACGCCGCACGAATTTCACTCAGGGTTTTTTCTAAACTGTTATTAAAGTTTGGTCGTTTTCTGATGGTATGCCCGAGTTCAACTAAACGATAAAAGTACTTATTAGCAAGTTCTAACAGCTCCTCGGGTACATTTTTATTATGGTTAAGTTTAATCTCTGGATTATTAGTACAAAACTCAACAAGCGCTAGATAAAAACACAACGGCTTATTTGCTAACGCCACTTCTTGCTCGGGATAATAACTACTGGATAAAGTTTTACTTTTTAAATTAATCACGAGTATTAATGGCTTTGATTCTAGTGTACTTGGCTCCTGCTCAGTAATGAGTTTTTTATTTCTTTGATAAATTTCAGCCTGTTTTATCATGACCATAAATAATGCACTGACAACAAAAAGCAGTATATAAACAGTCACTCTAGTATGCGAAAAATGAGGCTGCTTTAAGGATAAAGCTATAAAAACTACACTATTATTACTATTTAGTTTTCGAATAAACTCATCAGTTTTTAAGGATGAAATAAACTCGTGCTCTGGCACTATTGAAATTACCTCTATACCCGTGCCTTGGATATGAGTATTTACTGTTTGTATGTAATGTTGTATTGCAACTTTATTACCAGAATGTTTAAGAAGCTCATTTGATAAATCGAGCAGAGGTAAGTCTAAAGCGATTTGTTTTTCTATTTGAGCTATTTGTAACTTGTTTACCTGTTGCTGCTTATGTGTTGTTGAAATATAAAACACCAATGAAAATACAATGAATAATATAAAAACACCTAATGACGATATAAGCTTTCTCATTACGACTCCCCTATAAAGGTAACGGGGTAATTATTACATTGCCAATATGGCTCAACATCTTGATAGTATTGAAACGATTGTTCTTTAGACATACTTAGCAAGTGAGATTGTACAGCGCAGAGCAAATCGGTATTGTTATGCTGCATTTTTAAGTACCAACGAGTACCTGCAACATTACTGCTTATGGGCGTAATATAATTCTTTGAGAAGCGCTTACTATCATTTTCTCTCCAAAAAGAGGCAATCAGGTCAACCTGACCGTTCGCCAGTAATTCCCGCAATTCATTATGTGAGCTGGCATAGGTTATTTTTAGTTGAGCAATATTAAGTCCTAATTGCTTAAACGTTTGTTTTGGCAAAATATGTCCAGATCGGCTAGTTGGATAATCTAGCAGGCCTATTTTTTTGTCTAAAAAATACTGTTTAGTGATCAGAGGCTTCTCTTTTGAAGATATAAAAAACGCGGTGTAATCTGAAAAGCCGACCACTGGCTGATAATTGTAAGTAGTCTCGGCTCTAAACGCTTCCATAATATTATTTTTAGCTAAAATTAAATCCGCAATGCCTTTACCAACAAACTCTAAGCTATCTACGGTTCTGTAGCCCCAATAGCCAATAACAGACCCATATTGCTTTGCCACAACTTTATCATCACACAAGTTTTTAGTGAGCAATTGAGCAACATACTTTGAGGGTGTAAATACTATAAGCTGATTTTGATTAGCCGTTGCCGTGGTTTGACATGTCGTTGATGTTTCTATCATCACTGGGAAAGCTATTTCTTTTTCATCTACAGCCATTTGACCAGCAAACCAACTAAGCAATAACACTATAAACATAAATGTAACAATTGCTGTTTTATGCAACATTAACTTTTTAATATCCAAAAAACACCGATCTAAAATGAAGTTATAATACATTTGAACAATTTTAATTACTTATTACAATAGGTAATTTTACCCATCAAACATAAGATATTGATAAAAAACAACTTTAAATAAGAAAATATGAATTTTATTGAGTCCTTTCTATCAACATGAAAAATACGGACAATTGACCTTATAAGGTTTTATAAATTAAATTTCACACTTACTAGGATGCCTCGATGCAGATAAATGTAAAACATTCGCTTTCATTAACACTTTTAATTAGTGCAATATTTGCAAGCACAGACTGTAATGCATGGGGGCAAAACGGCCACCGCGTTGTTGGTAAAATTGCAGAGGCTCATGTAAGTGAAACCACCAAGGCCGCACTTATTCCTTATCTCAATGGTGAATCTTTAGCACAAATTTCAACATGGCCAGATGAAATGCGCTCTGCGCCAGGTGATTTTTGGCAAAAAAAATCATCTCGCTGGCACTATATTAATGCAGATGACAATGCAAAATTTAGCTTTAACCACGAACACACTGAACATAAAGAATCAGTAACAAACATATTAGAAGGCATTCACTATTCAATTAAAGTATTGAAGGATGATAAATCAAGCCTTGCAGCAAAACAGTTTAGTTTGCGTTTTTTAGTGCACTTAGTCGGCGACAGCCATCAACCATTTCATGCAGGTAGAGCTGAAGATAGAGGCGGGAATCGCATTAAGGTTTCTTTCTTTAACCAACAAACCAATCTTCATAGCTTATGGGATACTAAGCTGGTAGAAAATGAAAATTTATCTTTTACTGAATACGCTCAATTTATAGATACTAATAACAGCGAGTTAATTAACGAGTATTTAAACAGTACCCCAACAAGCTGGCTTGAAGAGTCACACAACCTTGCTTTACAAATATATAAATCAACAGAAGAAAATATTAGCTACGACTATATTTACAACCACACCCCTATTGTAAAAACGCGCTTACAACAAGCGGGCATTCGCTTGGCTGGACTGTTAAATACATTATTTGATCCAGCGAGTAAACGTTCAAAAAAAGCTTTAACACTAAAAGCAACAAAATAAATTCAGTTTCTAACTTAAATAACCTAAACGGGAAATCAACACTATGACAAAGCTTCGCCTTTCGAAATTAACTGGGGCAGTAATTCTTGCTCTAGGAGTTTCAACAAGCGCTATGGCTGCTGACACTTCATCTGCAATGCGTGGTAAAATCACCACACCTTCAGGTGCGAACGCTGCAAACGTTAAAATTAAGGTTGTTCATCAACCTACTGGCACAATCAGTGAGTTAACCACCAATGAAAGTGGTACTTTTATAGCCAATGGTTTACGTGTTGGTGGACCATACATGGTGATTATCGACTCTGATACATTTAACGACACCACCGTTGAAAACATCTTTTTAAACCTTGGTGAAACTTATCGCTTGAAGTCGCAATTAGCACCACTAAATATTGAAAAGATTGAAGTCTCTGGATATAAAATCATCCAACAATCAGGTGGTTCTAGCAGTACGTTTGGTGAAGATACCATTAATAACATGCCTAGCTTTAATCGTGACATTAAAGACATTGCGCGTTTAAACCCACTTGCAAGTATTAATGGTAGCGGCCAACTAACTTTTGCCGGTAGTAACCCACGCACGAATGGTTTAACTGTAGATGGCATTGGCCAAAATGATGACTTTGGTTTAAATTTTGGTGGCTACCCAACCTCACAACCCCCTGTAGCACTAGATGCGATTGAACAAGTATCTGTAGATGTTTCGCCTTTTTCGGCTTCTAAAGGAAACTTTGGTGGCGGTACTATTAATGCGGTAACAAAGTCTGGTACAAATGAGTTTAAATTTTCTGGCTTTTATGAAATATCTACCCCTGATATATCAGGAGATCTTCTTAATATCGTTGAAGAAGATGACCTAGATGCGATTGGTCAAAAAACCTTTTCTACTAATAAAGTAGAGCCTATTCAAACAGAAGAAAGGTTTGGCTTTAATGTTGGTGGAGCACTAATAGAAGATGAGCTGTTTTATTTTGTAAACTATGCAGAATGGTCAAGTGAATCGGATCTTGATTATGGTTTTAGCGGATCAGGTGCTGCAAATGAATTTAATACCACTGAAGCTAATTACAACCGTTTCATTTCAATCTTAAATGATGAGTACGGACTCACTGATTCACTAGCGGGTGCTCCAGAAGATACAAATAAAAACTTATTAGTTAAGCTTAGCTGGAATGCAAGTGATGATCATCGCCTAGATTTTACTTACCAATGGCAAGACGATCAAGATGAGCGTAATTCAAGCTACGGTGGTGATAACATCGTTCTTCAGTCAAATACTTATGCGTATGTTACTAAGTTCAATAATTTTGCCACTAAACTCTACTCAGATTGGACTGAAGACTTTTCAACTGAAATTGGTATTTCTTATAAAGATGTCATTTCAGACAGCGCGACACGTTCTAAATTAGGAAGTATATCGGTAGACGAAGATGGACGTAATGGCCCATCTTACAGCTTTGGTACAGATCAATACCGCCATGCAAATCGCTCTGAAACACAAAATTTAACATTAACATTCGATGCTACTTACTTAACTGATGAGCATGAAATAAATTTTGGAGCTCAGTACGAGTCACTTCGTTTATACAATTTATTTGCTCAAAACTCATTGGGCTCATGGAAGTTTGATAGCTTAGAAGACTTTGCGAACCGCAATGTAGGCTTTTATGATTTCTCTTATCAAAATGCCTACACGAATAATTCGGCTGATACCGCTTATGATGTAAGACGTAATCAACTTGCACTTTACATTGAAGATACTTTCTATGTTGGTGACGACTTAGAGGTTACTGCGGGTGTTCGTTATGAACGTTTATCATCAGATGACAAACCTACTCTAAACGAAAATTTTGCCAATACTTATGGGTTCACCAATCAAGAAAATCTTGACGGCTTAGATATCATTTTACCGCGTATTGGCTTTAAATATTATGCGACAGAAGCGCTTACAATTAGCGGTGGTATCGGTCGTTTCCAAGGCGGCATTCCTAATGTTTGGTATAATAACTCATTCCAAAGTGATGGCATCACGCTTGTATCGGCACCTAATGATGTAATAAATGATTACTACGCTAATAACACTGCTGATATTACCCAAGTGCCTGATGAAATTAAAAACTCTTTGCAGCAAGGCGCTGGTAGTGTTGCATATATAGACCCAGATTTTAAACTTCCTTCAAGTATTCGTACCCAAGTTGGTTTTGAGTATGATTTTGACTCTGAGCTATTCGGTGACGGCTTTAAATGGCAAGCCGAAATCGCGTACCATAAAAAAGAAAATGAAGCCGTATGGCACAATTCTTCAATTACACCTGTTGGCTTAGCTGCTGATGGTGAACGCGTGATTAATCAAACTATATATTCAGGTTCACTTACTGATAACGTTGATATTGAAATGACGAACTCATCTGATGATGGTCGCTCAATCATCTTATCAACGGGTATTGCCAAAGAGTGGGATAATGGTTTATTTATTTCTGCAAGTTATGCGCATCAAGATGTTAAAGAGTCTTCAGCAGGTTCGGCATCACAGGCAGAAGGTAACTATAAACACAATATCACTGTAAACCGCAATGAAGATATTGCTGCTCGCGGGTTTTATGAAATAGAGCATAGCTTTAAAGTTAACCTAGGTTATACCGCTGAGTTGTTTAGTGGTTATGCAACTAAATTTAACGTCTACTTTGAACGTCGCTCTGGACGCCCATTCAGCTACACAATGGGAATGTATAAAGATGGTGATTTAGGGGATACTAGTTCACTGTTTACAAACGGTGCTTACTTACCTTACATACCAACCGGTGCTGACGATCCAAATGTAAACTGGGGCGAGTCAAAAATTTCTTGGGCTGAGTTAGAGCCTCTACTGCAAAGTGCTGGTATTTCTCAACGTGGCGGTATTTTAGCTAAAAACACAGCTACACAACCATGGGTTACAACCATGGATGTAAGTATAAAGCAGGAAATTCCTGGTTTTGCTCAAGGTCATAGTGGTGAGGTGTACTTTATGATTGATAACTTCGCTAACCTTTTAAATAGTGACTGGGGCATCGAGAAAAGTCTAAGCTATTCAAATCAAACAATTTATGATTTTGGTGGGCTTGACGACCAAGGTAGATATAAACTTGATAATACCTATGGCGGCGCTGATGTAAGAAACTACTCGCGAATTAGTAGCTCATCTGCTTGGCAAGCTAAAATCGGTGTTAGCTATAAGTTTTAATCTATAACTTACCCCGCAAAAGCTTATAAATATTAAAAAGCCATTACATTTATGTAATGGCTTTTTTTTTGAAAAAGTCACTTTTCATCTGTTTGTCATAAAAACTACTTACTATCTGCACAGTAAAATATTGAAACATTAATAAAACGCTAAAGTTCACACGAAAAGTGTTTTATAATAAAAAAGTTACAGTTGTATTTTATTTGTAACAATCAAATGAGGTACACTATGTAAACATTTTGGGTTAGGTGTGTTACTCAGCTTCCTAATCCAAAATTAAAATAAAAAAGCTATTAAAAGTTTATTTAACTACACGGGAAAATAAAATGAAAATTCAACTTCGCAAAACGGCTCTATCACTTGCTATAGCAGCATGTGTTGGTGTGAGTGGTGCTGCAATTGCAAACGAAACAACCTCAGCAATTAAAGGTCAAATAAAAGGTCCTAACGGTAACCCTGCTGCAGGAACTAAAATTACTATCCTACACGTTCCTTCAGGCTCAGTTAAAACAACTGAGACTAACGACGCTGGTTACTTTACTGCTAAAGGCCTTCGTGTTGGTGGTCCATATAAAGTAGTTGTAGACTCAGACACTTATGCAGATCAAGAGTTCAATAATATTATCTTGAACATTGGTAGCGACTACCCTGTTAATACTTCACTTGAAAATATCTCTGATATTGAGCAAATTGTAGTAACTGGCCGACCAATCAGCACTATGTCTGGTGGTACGGGTCCTGCTTCAACATTCACGTTAAGCGATCTTGAAAATCAACCAGCTATTAACCGTGATTTAAAAGATATTATTCGTATTGACCCTCGTGTTGCTATTGATGATAGCCGTGGTTCAATCAACTGTGGTGGTGGTAACCCACGCTTTAACAGCTTAACCCTTGATGGCGTTCGCATGAACGATAACTTTGGCTTAAGCTCAAACGGTTATCCTACTATTCGCGCTCCGTTCTCTTTTGATTCAATCGAGCAAGTAGCAGTAGAATTAGCACCATTTGATGTTCAATATGGTGGTTTCACATCATGTAACATTAATGCGGTTACTAAATCTGGCGGCAACGACATTCACGGTGGTGTATTCTACGATTACACTAACGATTCAATGAAAGGCGATAAGATTGAAGGTGATGACGTTGATAACGGTGATTACAGTGAAAAACGTTATGGCTTTAACGTTGGTTTACCGCTAATCAATGATACACTTTTCTTGTTCACTTCTTACGAAAAACTTGAAGGTGTTAAACAGTTTAACTATTCATCGTTAGTATCGTCAGCTGACATCGAGCGTATTAAACAAATTACACGTGATGTTTATGGTTACGAAGCCGGTGCAACACCAGCAAGCTCACCGGTAGAAGATGAAAAAATCTTAGTGAAGTTAGACTGGAACATCAATGATGACCACCGTGCTAACCTGATCTATAACTACAATGATGGCTTTACCTTATCGCAATCAGATGCTGATGGTGATGAGCTCGCATTTGACAGCCACTTTTATGAGCAAGGTGCTGAGTTTACTTCAATCGTTGCATCACTTTACTCTGATTGGAATGACGATTTTTCAACTGAAGTTCGCCTAGGTAAATCAGAGCTTGACGCTCGTGTTGAATCTTTAGACGCGGCAAGTGGCTTTGGTGAGTTCCAAATCAATACTACAGCTGCCACTGTGTACGTTGGTCCTGATGATTCTCGTCAATCAAATGATTTAAACTACGACACGACTACAGCTAAATTTTCAGGTACTTACTACCTTGATCAGCACACTATTACCGCTGGTTTTGAGTATGAAAAGTTAGAAGTATTTAACCAATTCGTACAACACACTGAAGGTGAATGGCGCTTTGCATCTATCGATGATTACGAGCAAGGTATAGCAAGTGCTGTGTATTATAATAATGCAGCTGGCACAAATGACCCAACAGATGCGGCTGCTAGCTTCGCTTATTCACAAAATACATTCTATGTACAAGATGAATACAGTTTTTCAGATATCGATGCATCATTAACATTTGGTCTTCGTTACGATAGTTATTCAAGCGATGATAAACCTACTTTCAACCAAAACTTTACTGATCGTTACGGTTTTAGCAATCAGTCAACGTTTGATGGTATTGATCTAATTCAACCACGTGTAGGCTTTGAGTGGTTTGCAACAGATGAACTAGAAGTGCGTGCAGGGGTTGGCTTGTTCTCAGGCGGTAACCCAAATGTATGGCTATCTAACTCTTACTCAAATGATGGTATTACTAATATCAGTGCTCATCAATTTGGTAGTGTGGATTTATTCGCTCCTGAAAATGTTACAGTTACGGGTGCGGGCCCAGGTTTTGATATTCCGAAATCTCAGTTTGATAAAGTCGCTAACACACCAATCGGTTCAGGTGACGGAACAGTGAATGCTGTTGATCCTAACTTTGAAATCCCATCAGAATGGAAATATTCATTAGGTGCAACATATACAACTGAAAACGATTATGTAATTGCTCTAGATTACCTTTACACTGATAAGCGCGATGCAGCGACATTACGAGATATCGCACTTCGCTCTGCTGGTGAAGTAAGTTTTGACGGTCGTCCTTTGTATGAATCAATTGAAGGTCGTAATGGCGAGCTGTTATTGACTAATGTTAACGGTGATAGCGGTTCATCATCAATTATTTCAGCTGCAGTAAGCAAAGCATTCGATAACGGCATAAGTATGCAGTTCTCTTACGCTTATACCGATGCTGATGATGTAAACCCAATGACTAGTTCTGTAGCCAGCTCAAACTACGGTAACCTAGCAACATCAAACCCGGGTAATCCTGGCGTAGCATCATCTGATTACGAAATCCCACATCGCTTTACATTAAACCTAGGTTATAAGCACGAGTTCTTTGATGGTTATAATACTCGCTTCAACCTATTTGGTGAAGCATACAAAGGTTTACCATATAGCTTTACATTCAACGGAAGTGATAGCAAATTTGGTGACGCAAACTCTAATCGCTCGCGTCAATTATTGTATGTACCACTTGAAAACGACCCTAATGTTGTTTACAACATGAGTGCTGATGAAATCAATGAGTTTAACGACTTTATTGCATCTGAAGGTCTTAAACGTGGTGAAATCACTGGTCGTAACCAACAGAACTCTGATTGGTTCGTTAAATTTAACTTTAAAATTACTCAAGAGTTACCTGGCTTTATGGATGGCCATAAAGGTGAAGCATTCTTCGTAATCGATAACTTAACGAATATGTTAAACGATGACTGGGGTGTATTAAGAAAAGGCTCTTTCGTTGGTAATAGAATGCTTAAAGTTGACGTAAATGATCAAGGTCAATACGTTTACTCAGACTTCAGTGCACGTAGTGCTGAGCAATCTGTACAACGCGATGCCTCTTTATGGGAAATGCGTGTAGGTGTTCGTTACACGTTCTAATTTGATTAATTAAATTAGTGTATTTAAAAGCCCACTTTGTGGGCTTTTTTATGCCTGTAATTTATTTTTTAATTTTTCAAAAATGGCGATTAACTGATGTCGTTCATCATCCGACAAGCAGCTTAATAATGCACGCTCCCACTGCAATGCCTGTGGTGTTATTTTTTCGTACAAAGCTATGCCCTTATCACTTAACATCAAAAATGCAGCGCGCTTATCATGCTTATTTAACTCGCTATAAATAAGCCCTTCATCTATTAGCGCTTTTACCGCTCTTGATACTGTCGACTTATCCATATCCGCTTGAGTACATAACTGCTTTGCTGTGCTTTGACCTAATTGCGCTAAATTAGCAATTATTCGCCACTGAGGAATTGTTAAATCAAACTCTTTTTTATAAATGCTCGAGAAATCATTACTTACCTGAGTTGCTAAGTGTGTTAATTGATAGGGCAAAAATGTCGTTAAATCTATTTTCATGTTAAATCACTTGTTTATTTACATACGACTTTTATCTGTTCACTTTTATTTACAACGGTCATAATCAGTGCATTTGATATTAGTCTCACTTGAGAGTATCTTAGCGTAAATAACAAAAATATAACACTCCCCCATTTTTACAGGAGTCAGTAATGGCGACACAATTAAACTACATGACCGGCTTTGGCAATGAATTTGAAACCGAAGCGCTGCCTGGTGCATTACCGATTGGGCAATTCAGTCCGCAAAAAGTAAAATATGATTTATACGCAGAGCAATTCAGTACCACTGCATTTACCGCTCCTCGGGCCGATAACCGCCGCACTTGGATGTATCGTATTCGCCCATCGGTTGTGCAGGGCGATTATACAGCCATAGACAATGGCTTAATTAGAACCGCTCCCATTACTGAAGTACCGACTCCACCAACCATGCTGCGTTGGGATCCCATTGATATACCAGCAGAACCCATTGACTTTATCGATGGCTTAATCACTATGGCTGCAAATGGCAGCGCCAATGGGCAAGCCGGTATTGGTATTCATGTTTATGTTGCCAATAAATCAATGGACAAGCGCTTTTTTTATAACGCCGATGGCGAAATGTTATTTGTACCGCAACAAGGTGAACTACTACTTAAAACAGAACTTGGGCATTTAACTATTAAAGCAGGCGAAATTGCCGTTATTCCGCGTGGTATTAAATTTCAAGTAATGTTACTAACCGATACTGCGCGTGGCTATATTTGTGAAAACTACGGCCATGCCTATGTCCTTGCTGAGCGCGGCCCTGTGGGCGCCAACGGTTATGCGAATGATCGTGACTTTCAATATCCAGTAGCGGCTTTTGAAGATATTGAAGGTGATTTCGAACTAATTGCTAAATTTAATGGCAA
>Ga0209603_1002906_pt1 | contig 15220 bp, 12 predicted proteins | sample COGITO_mtgs_1206_FD_184812 | JGI IMG/M metagenome (GOLD analysis project Ga0209603, IMG submission 184812) | Pelagic marine microbial communities from North Sea - COGITO_mtgs_120607 (SPAdes) (version 2) | ecosystem: Environmental > Aquatic > Marine > Epipelagic ... | reverse complement strand
CGATTGGTGAGAAAAAAAACTTCTAGCAGAAAGGTAAACATAAGGGTAAAGTGAAAAACTCATGACCCAAGCCAAACCCCAAATCCCCATAATATCTATATGTGAAACATGATCTAAATTGAATATTTGAACCATTATTCGCTCATAAATTCCCGAATAATCAAACAATCCAGCGTAAGCGTAGGCCGTGAGATAATTGGGGAAAGCCAAAGGCAAGATAAGCAACCACTGCAACAACTTTCTGAAAGGGAAGCTGTAAGCAGATACGAGCCAAGCAGGTATCACACCTAAAATTAGAGTGAAAATACTGCAAGCAACCATTAAGAATAGAGAATTGAAAAGATAATCTAAGAGCAAATATTCCTTGATATGTGCCCAGCTTTCACCCGGTCCACTGAATAATTTTAGTAAAATGGTGAGTAAAGGAGCCCCTAATAACAACACGATGGCAATGGTCAGTAAAGACCACTTCTTGTCAATTTTAGCGTTATGGTAGAAAAATGAGAACAAGAAGTATCTGGCTTAATGGGCCTGCGGGAAAAAGGATATGAAAAAACTTATATAACTAATTTGTAAATATAATTGAAGTTTGCCTAATGATGTTTTTCGTAATACCTATTCGAGTACTCTTGATTAAAATAGAGAAGGGGAGATTTAGACACCCTTATCATACTTTCTCTAGCCATCATTCCCAAACCTTAATGCAATCATACTTACGCATTCTGAACGCATCTTACTCAAGTATTTATTTATTATTTCCAGCCTACTTGATCAAATAACAATACGGCTGATTTATTCAGTACTCCCAAGGTAGACAATGACAATTTATCTTCTTTAAAAGCACCCCATGACTGAAGTAAAGGAGATGCATTTACCTTGGGGTTTACCGGATATTCAAAATTGGAAGAAGAAAATATTTCCTGGGCAGCCTCACTTGACAAAAACTCAATGAATTTGACCGCATTGGCCTTATTGGGCGCATACTTCGCTACACCAGCACCACTCACATTGATATGTGTTCCTCGTCCTTCTTGATTTGGGAAAAAGATCCCCATCTGCTGACCTACAGCACGCTCCAGAGAATCTGGAGAGGTGAGTAGTTTACCCACATAATAGGTATTTACAATCGCCAGATCGCCCAAGCCAGCTGCTACAGCCTTCATTTGATCACGGTCGCTTCCCTTGGGTGATCTTGCCATATTTTTGAGGATGCCTGCAGCCCATTGTGCCGCCACCTCTTCACCAAGATTGGCAATCATGGAAGCCATTAAAGACTGATTATAAATATTACCTGAAGAACGGATGAGTATCTTCCCCTTCCATTGATTCTCAGTAAGCGCTTCATAAGTGGATAATTGATCTTTAGTGACTCTATCTTTTGCATAAACGATGACTCGACTGCGTTTAGTCAAGCCAAACCAAAATCCATCGACATCACGTAGATGATCAGGTACATTACTGGTCAATATCTCAGAATTGATTGATTGTAAAAGGTCTTTTTCCTTGGCTCTCTGCAAACGCCCTGCGTCAACGGTAATCAACACATCTGCTGGAGATTGTACCCCTTCATTTTCCATTTTCAGCATCAATTCATCAGCACTCGCATTGACTACATTGACTTTAATTCCCAATTCCTTTTCAAATTGAGCAAATAATTCTTTGTCAGGTGCATAGTGCCTGTGCGTGTAAACGTTAATTTCTTGTTGCTGCTCTTGGGCCTTCTCTTTGTTGGATTGAGGCGTACATGAAGTAAAAAGGAAGCATCCAATATGGACGAGGGCGATTAAATATTTATTCATGATATATCTTAAAAAGTCACTTTATTGGATGAGTAGGACTATCTGTTTTTTTCTTCTAACAGACCAACTTCAACACGTTACAAAAATAGGAAAAATTATGAGGGTAGACAATACCCACCACTAGCGATAGCTCTCACTAGAAATAATGAGATCCATGGACTTTTAAACCCTTAAGATAACCTCTGTAAATCTTTGTTTGAGATTACTCCCTTTCAATACCCATACTTCTCCTTCCACTTAACTCTCAATTGCTTCCGCAATTCCTCTTCTCGAGGATTATTTCCCGGATTATAAAATTTCGTTCCAGCGATTACTCCCGGTAAGAATTCTGATGAAATAAAATTTCCAGGATGATCGTGCGCATATTGGTATTCTTTACCAAAGCCTTCATTTTTCATCCATTGTGTAGGTGCATTTCGTAACGCCATAGGCACGGGTAAATCACCCGTCCTACCTACTTCTGCTTGTGCTTCATTGATAGCTTTATAACTAGCATTGCTCTTAGGTGAACTTGCTAAATACGTGACGCATTGGGCCAAAATAATACGAGATTCTGGATAGCCCACGAAGCTTACTGCTTGAAAAGTGCTAGTAGCCATCACCAAAGCCGTTGGATTGGCATTGCCTATATCTTCAGCGGCCAAAATCACCAGTCGCCTTGCGATGAATTTGACCTCCTCACCTCCTTCGATCATTCGGGCCAAATAATATACCGCTGCGTTGGGATCGCTCCCCCTGATGGATTTGATAAAAGCTGAAACGATGTCATAATGCAGCTCCCCTTTTTTATCATATAAAACTGTTTTTTGTTGTGCCAACTCTATAACTAGAGTGTCTGTGACAACTGCCTTATTAGATTTTTGACTAGTAACCACTTGCTCTAAGAGATTTAATAATTTGCGTCCATCACCGCCTGAAAGATTGAGAATCGCCTCGGTTTGTTTAATGGTAATCTTATAACTTTTTAGGATATTATCCTTCTCGATGGCCTGCATCATTATGGCAGTGAGTTCTTCGGATGTCAAGGGATTGAGCCGATAAACTTGAGCTCTAGACAAAAGCGCGGCGTTGACTTCAAAACTGGGGTTTTCGGTAGTGGCACCGATCAAAGTAATCTTTCCTTTCTCCACTGCACCCAACAAAGCATCTTGTTGGGATTTACTGAAACGATGGATCTCATCAATGAATAAAATGTTTTTTTGACCGAGACTCACCTTCGCGATCACCTCTCTTACATCCTTTACGCCTGCGCTAATCGCGCTGAGTACATGAAAGGGCACTTTCACCTCATTGGCGATGATATTGGCTAAAGTGGTCTTCCCTGTCCCTGGAGGACCCCAAAAAATAATAGAAGGTATTCTACCCGAAATAATTGCCTTACGAAGTATGCCTTGATCGCCCACCAAATGCCTTTGCCCAATGATTTCGGACAAGCTTTTGGGTCGCATGCGTTCGGCGAGGGGTGTGGTATCTTGAAACATGGGATAAAATTACAGATTCCTTTTTGAGAATATCCTGTATTTCATTTTTTTGTAATCTGATTTATTTTAAATGCAAGTCACATAAAATTCCCTCGTTCGCTTGATTAGTTTAAAAGATAGATTAGTTTTGCGAACCAATTTTTAAGGTCAAAATGCACAGAGGAGTGGCAGAGTGGTCGAATGCACCGGTCTTGAAAACCGGCGTACCGAGAGGTACCGGGGGTTCGAATCCCTCCTCCTCTGCATGAGAGCCCTAGTACTATCAGTACTGGGGCTTTTTAGTTTATAAGTACCAACATAGGTACAAACATTTTGGTTTCGGATTGATATCTCAAAGATTTCTTAGCTTTTTATATGTATCAAATAGTTTAAACTCTTTTTATCAATAAATATTTGCCCCGTGGTAGGATAATAGCTTAAAATAATAGCAGTTCAATTGGTATTAGAGTAAAAAAAGATAATCTAAAAAATGGGAATATTAAAGCCTTATTCCTTGATTTTCCCTTTTGAAGGAAGGTGAACACTAAAGAAAATTCCTATTGGTTGTTCTTCTTCCAAATACGCTTCCCAAATAGAATAACTAAACCTATTGTGATAAATACTAATCCTATTGAATCATCTATGGGGCGATAGTTTATATAATCTAGCGTAACCATAATTAACCCAATCAAAAGGCTCATTAGTAGTGTGAGATTTGCTATTTACTTTAGATAGGATCCCCTCCACTTAAATAAGCCTTTCTAAAAGCCTTTATGGGTGTGTCGGCGAACTATTAAACCCTAGTATTAGTGATGCTCCTACCCAACATAGTGAGTGTTTTTCGCTACCTCTAGTTATTGATTGAAAGTACCCTGTTTAGATACATTTGTAGAGTGAATTGTTTTCTATACTGAGGGGTATAGGAACAGCAGCCACTTTGGGTAAAGGTGGTTGTTTATTTTTACTAATCATATGTCAATCTTTTTTCCTCTTCTAAAGCAGTCGCAATTTTGTGGCTGCTTTTTTAGTTTGATAACCTAATTTTATACTTCCGTTTAAATAAGCCTTTCTAAGAGCCTTTGGGAGTGTGTCAGAGTGTTGTATAGATGTTTTAATAACTCCTTTGAGGAGACTTATTCCTAACAGTTAGTAAAATTAGGTTCCTTAGCAGGGTTTCTCCAAGCGGTTGTGTTACTACTGAAATTTATGCAATCCGTCACATTACTCACATCCCAAGAACTAATGTCTTGATTGAACACATCTGCTGAAGAAAACATATTACGCATATTTGTAACACTACTTACATCCCAAGAACTAATGTCTTGATTGAAAACGTCTGCTCCAGTAAACATAAAACTCATATTTGTAACACTACTCACATCCCAAGAACTAATGTCTTGATTGAAAACTTTAGCAGCATAAAACATATAACTCATATCTGTCACATTACTTACATCCCAACTACTAATATCTTGATTGAAAGATATTCCAGAATTAAACATAAAGGACATATCTGTTACATTACTTACATCCCAAGAACTAATGTCTTGGTTGAAAGAGTCTGTAGAAAACATCCAACTCATATTTGTAACACTACTCACATCCCAAGAACTAATGTCTTGGTTGAAGGTACCATTTTGAAATGTATCAAACATCTCTTCCATAGTCGTCACATTACTCACATCCCAAGAGCCAATGTCTTGATTGAAAGCTAAAACTTCGTCAAACATAAAACTCATATTTGTAACACTACTAACATCCCAAGAGCCAATGTCTTGGTTGAAAGCTTGAGCAAGTTTAAACATTTCTTCCATAGTCGTCACATTACTCACATCCCAAGAGCCAATGTCTTGATTGAAAGTGGTATCAATAATATCAAATGCGATCATTTGTGTCATATCTGTGACATTGGTTGTAACTACTTTTGTAACATCTTCACCTGCTGTTACCATAGCTTTTAATATAGTTTCATCTACTATCAAATAGCTAACACCATTTAACTCGTAACTTTCACCAACAACTGCATATTCAGTGGCTTTAATCGTGATACCATTTTCATCTAGGTATAAGAAGGTTACAGGACATCCATTCTCATCAACAGTAGTACCCTCGGGAGTATCCGCACAAGTATCTAAATCGTCGCTGATACCATCACCATCAATATCTTTTTGTGAATCAGAACAACCATTTTCATCTACTGTTGCACCTTCAACTGTATCATCGCAAGTATCTAAATCATCAGTTATGCCATCCTTATCAGTATCTGTGCTAACGGCAATTTTTTCAAAGTTACCAGTATAGCTTTTATCTGAATCCAATATTACACTTAACGGATTATCAGTACTTGTTGAACTTCCTGTCCAGTTAACAAAAGCATAACCTATGTGAGGAGTTGCTCTTATTTCTACAGAACCATTTTCTCCAAATGAGGCCCAATTAGAGATTACAGTTCCTCCCTCTGAACCAAATAAATTAAATGTGTATTTAACAGAATCTGCTGTTCCATCATTTGTATCAGCAGCAACGAGATCATCACTATCATCGCAATTGATGAATATTATAAGTGAACTAAGAATACCTAAGAAGAAGAGGTGTTTGATGTTTTTCATAATTGTTGATTCTATAAGAAAGCAAAAAAAATATTTTTTTCATTCTTTACCAAAAGATAATAGATATAATACATTAAGGGTATTTCTTTATTCTTTCATTTCTCTTTTGAAGAAAGTTGAAAATCAAATAAAATACCTATGCTGATACCCTAATCCTAAAAAGAGAATCATTACTTCGTAACCACCCTATGCCTCTGTTCTCACTGAAGAATTAAGACATTCAGAATTATACATTAGTAGTCATTCAGTAGTATGAAATTACGCACCAATTAAAATGCATTAATTTGTAATTCCATCCAATCTAAGCGTTGTTCTAGATGAGTTTTTAAATCATCAATTACTGCAGGATAGTTCACATCAACACCACTCCAACGTTTGTAGTTACGGTCAACCGTCCCGTTTTCTGTTAAATAATCTGCAGTATTTTGTACTAAATTTAAAACTGAAGAATTGGATAACTCTGAAGATCTAAGTAGCTGCCAGCGTGTTTTCAGCTGACGTTGAAAAATGGGATCCTGCAATAATCTCGGCCACCAAAAAGGTACCATCCAAGCATCTCTTTCAACATATTTGTTATAGTTAACCATCCAATCTGTTGTCGGAACTCTTCCCTGTCTATTATAACCTATATTTAAATCCCAAATTGGGCCCATCTTTAATTTTTGATCTCGATCTTTATGAAGATAAGTACTCAATCGATACCCATCAACATTGGAAGTGATTTCATTGATGATAAAAAAATCAATGAAACTATTCAAATCAATATAGTCAGTATACAAACGGTCATCAGATGAAAAATCGTCATACAATAACGCTGTTTCAAACTCTTCAATATATTTCTGAATATATTCTTTTTGCTGAGATGTAATTTGATCCGCTTTGGGATATTCATATAAAAAGTAGGTCTCTAGATATTGATTGGTATGATAAGGAAGACCAAAGGATGGACCTGAGAGCAAATCTCCATTAATATCGTATTTAGAACGAAAACTAATTTCTTCGGAGTATCGTGCATCATCATCCCAATTTTCTTCATAATAGCTCAATGATTGATTTTTAGCCACATCTCCCCCCGTTGTTTTATCAATTTTTAAAATATATCCTCCTGAGATCTCAGGAAGGGTGTTATCTTCTGTAGATAACTTAGCGATATCAATCCGATTTTTGTCCCGTTTTAACTTTTCCATTAATAGATAAGTCCCTAAATAATCGTCGTTCACTTCTAACTCCACATACTTCGTTCTGCTTGCATAACGACCCATAGAACGATAAAGGGTATAACCGATGTAGTGATGCATGAGAGATGGATCGTAAATAATATTTTCCGAAGCATTGAAAACATGACCGGTTAAGATCCAATCCTCTTCTTCCGGAAATCCCAAAATAGATGCATCTAGCCCCGCATTTTGTTCATCCCAAATTTCAAATCCGAAAGACTTTTTATCTGATAAACGAAAAGATGTTGATCCCCTGTATTCAATTCCTATTTGAGTTGAAAATACATTTTCGTTGTTATTAAAAAGAATTAGATTTCCAGATACTTTAGGCTCATTTTTAATTGAGTTAAGGGTAGTAATTCTTAGATATGGCAATTCACCCGAATCATTAATCGGAGGCATAGTTTCAACTAATGATTCAATATCTTTATCGCGACATGAAATCAACCAGACAAAAGAAAAAAAGTATATTATCAAGCCAAACTTTTTTATACCGTGATCTAATTTTTTTTTCATTCCTTGCAATTAAAATAACTATTTTTTTGACCTCTATGAAGGAAGTAAAAATTTAACTCCCTATCTTGATTTTGACCAAAAGCAATTCACATTTGATCAAATGTTAAATGATATCATAGCATAAAAGACAGCGGACGGTTCCCGCTCTTTATTCTCTATTGATCATAATGGTCATATAAATACCATGGTAAGGCTAGGGAAAAACCGACTAAAAAGAGACAAACAAAGTACTTAATAAATTGAGAAAAATTTATTCGCCTTTGTACCCTTTGATAAATCAAAAAAATCAAAAAAGATAAAGCTGCTACGCTTAAATCCATAGCCAACATAGAAGCTGGATACGAATCGAAGGCTTCTGCCCAAAATTGGGCCATTGATCCATCTCCTTGAATAAACAATAGTAATTGATAATACGGCAATGCTATACCCAGTAGACACATCATTAAAAACACTTTTTTCATGGCTCTCTTGTTATCTATTATTGACGTAAATTAGAAAGATATTCAAAACTATAAAAATCACTTTTGCTTCTCGATCTATATTTCTATACGAAGTGTGGTATTCGCTCCTTAATTTAAAAAAAGTGGAGCGACCCTCAAAAAAACATCACCGATGCTCATTGTGTTTAAAAATAACTTAATCCAACAAACCAAAATATGTAGAGATTGAGCAACATATAAAAAAATGAGGGCAGGGTGAGCACCAAGCTGTCTCTCATTTTAAGCCTTACTCCAAAGCCCAAAACCATTAAAAGGAATAATCCCAAAGAAGCTAAAGTCAACAATACAGGCACCCATAAACCAATGATAAGACCTATGCCTCCAACTATTTCCAAGCATCCCGTAAGACCGCCAAATTTTTCCAAACCAAATCTCTTAAACTCAGCTTTCATATCTTTTGAAAAAAAATAGCCTCCGCCATAGATAAGGAAGGATATCGCAGAAAATCCTATAAGTAAATTATGAAAAATAATCAAGATTAAAGGACCTCAGCAGCCATCCCTGCAATAAGTAGAGAACAGATCAAGAGGACGAATGAGGGTACATGTTTGGTCCATGGATTCTTTACCTTAAAATGTGCTAATTGGGCAAAGATCATCAGGATAGCCATTAATATAGATGACGTGAGTACCAAAGGTGGAAACCAAATACCTGCCACCAATAAAGTTGACAAGGCAATCTTAGCAGCACCCACAAAATTTCGTGTTAAATCTGATAATTCGTACTGCTTGAATTCCAAAACAATATTATCGAATCGGAAGACCCAGACGTAAACGATGGATAAAGCCAATATTATCTGAAGTAAATAAGAGAGTTCAATCATAATTCATTAACCTTTATGTCCTTAAAATAGTTCGATTTAAATTTCCGGATTGAGTAATGTTGGTTTTTAAAAAAGTGAAAATGTCACCCCGTCTTGATACATGTGAGCCCCTCTAAAGCTCGTTTCAATATCTATTTGAGAATATTTACAACCCCATTGTACCTACTCACTTATGTATTTATTTCATTATAAAAAGTTCTTTTTATCACATTTATCTCAGGTATTTCGGTGTTTAAATTTATTGCCTTGAACCATAAAATAAGGTAAGGGAATGAGTAGTCCAATCACATAAATGATGAAAGCGGTTAAGGTAACAAACGTAAAATAAGAAATGATGAAAATGAACGCTGTTGTTAAACTGTATTTAGTTAGAAAATCTTTTTGGAAAGCAAGATAGCCTTTGAGGTCATAATTATCCCTATCCTCCTCTGAAAGCGTATTGTACCCTGCTAGGTAATGTTTTGCATTAGACTCATTAATGAAATAAGCGATTCCCAAAAAGGTCAGCTGCGCCAATGCTATTGAACTGAATAATATGATGTCTGCCGTCTCCAAGATACAAGAATATTAATAAATGTTCATTTTATCCCGTTGTAAGATGTGTTTCAAAAATAATTCGTTTTTTACGAAAAAATCATGAACCAGTAAATAGTTTTTTTATAAAGTTTACATTGAGCGACAATTTCATTATCTTCTATTTTTAACCTACTCAAATGAATTAATGAATCTGATAATAAGACTTACTTTTTTAGTTTTTATATTAACGCTTTTAAGTTGCACAAAATCTGAACAGAAAAATCCTGCCCCAAAAATTGCCATTGCGGGACTCGCCATTGAATCCAGTACCTTTTCCCCTGCCTTAACACATGAGGAAGCTTTTCATGCAAAGACGGGCAAAGCTATTTTCGATAATTATCCTTTTTTAGCTCAAAATTCTCCTATGAGACAGCGGGCCAATTGGGTACCCATCCTCCAAGGTCATGCGCTACCTGGAGGCCGAGTTACCCGAAAAGCTTATGAACGCCTGGTCACCAAAACATTAGATTCACTCAATAAATACAAACCTTATGATGGGTTGTTTTTTGATATTCACGGCGCAATGAGTGTCGTAGGTCTAGATGATCCTGAAGGGGACTTCATCGAAAGAATTAGAAAGGTAATTGGTACTCAAACACTCATTTCAACTTCAATGGATTTACATGGAAATGTTTCTCAAAAATTGGCCAAGCACACAGATCTGATCACCTGTTATCGTATGGCTCCCCATGAGGATGCGCTCAAATCGAAAGAACGTGCAGTATCAAACCTTTTGGCCCGACTGGAAAATGGAAAAGGAAAACCTGCATTCAAAGCATGGATTCCCATTCCTATATTATTGCCTGGTGAAAAAACAAGTACCCGTATTGAACCTGGGAAGAGTCTTTATGCACAAGTAGCTCCTGCCGCTGCTCAACAGGGCATCATCGACGCTGCCATTTGGATTGGTTATGCTTGGGCTGACGAGCCAAGAAATCATGCCGTGGTTATGGTAACTGGTGATGACCAGCTCGCCATCAAGAAAACAGCCGAACTTTTGGCCTCCAGCTTCTGGCAAAAACGAAACGAATTCGAATTTGTGGCTCCCACAACTACTTTCGAAAAGAGTTTGTCTTATGCCTTAGCGAGTGAAAAAAAACCCTACATCATTAGTGACATGGGTGACAATCCTACAGCAGGAGGCGCTGGAGACGTCACTTGGACTTTGAGGGAAATATTGGCGCACCCTGATCTCAAATCAAGCAGTGGCCCCGAACTTATATACGCGTCGATACCTGGGCCTGAACTCATAGAACAAGCCATTGCTGTAGGTATTGGTGGGAAAGTAACTGCCAACGTAGGTGCACAAATAGATCATCGCTATGCACCTCCTATTAGACTAGAGGGAACCGTAGAGGCCCTCATCCAAGGTGATGTATATGCTGAGACAGAAGTAGTGGTCAAGGTAGGCAGTGTTCAAGTTATTGTTACCAAAAAAAGAAAACCTTATCATCATGAGAAAGATTTTACCCGATTGGGACTGGATCCCAGAAATTCATCAATTCTTGTTGTTAAAATTGGCTACTTAGTTCCTGAGCTTTATGACATGCGCGGAGATTGGATCATGGCCCTTACTCCCGGTGGCGTGGATCAAGATCTGGAAAGATTAGATTATAAAAGAATTAAACGACCAATGTTTCCTCTAGATGAAGAGATGGCAGATCCAGACCTAAGTGTCCGTTGGATATCAGATATTAAAATTCAATGACATGAACTCAAATATGTCTCTATCATATTTTCAAAAAAATCAATCTTTAATCCAAGTGATTATAATAACTTTACTGTTCAATCACGATGCAATGAAATCATTAATCCTATTTTTTTTAATCTTTTCGACCCTCCTCTTCTATAATTGTGATGAAGGCTTAAATCTTATAGAAGACCAACTCATCGAAGATATTTACCTTTTTGATATAGGTAATAAAGGATCTTCAGCTGACTTTTGCCTCACCTTCACCAATTCGAAAAAAGCACAAATTTCAAGCTATCGTGTCATGCTGATACCTGAAGAGATCATAAATGAATTTAGTGCAAGGAAAGCCTTTTCATTAGCCCCGGAATCCTATACAGAGAGACCCATCAGTTCAAATGATATTAATGTTGTTTATTTTGAAAATCAACTTGATACAGAAGGTGATTTAGTTACCCCCAATAAAAATTATGTTGCCAAGATTATGATGATAGGTGAAAACTTTAATCAACTGTCATTTCTAAGTTCTAACACTATTTCTTTAACCAATCAAGCTCCCCTCACAGGTTATTATAAAGGTACTCTTAGAACAAATATGAGAGAAAATGGTGCTTTTTTGTCTTCAGGAAATGAACAAATTTTGACGGTTTCAGGAAACATCAAACAACTCGAAGATTTGGATGAATACTCAGGTAACTTTGAGTTTAGAATACCATTTAACAGTTTTGGAGGAAATAATTATTCATTGGAGTCTGGTACTTTGAGATTCAAATATTCAGATAATTTGTTCACATCCATAGAGGGCAGCAGTTTTTTAAATAATTATATGGTTAGTTATACAAATTGTCTCGAGGAATGTCTTGAAAACTGTATCGGCAATTTTTTAGGTCAACTTACAAATGATGTATACTTAAATTTTATTGGTGAGGGTTGTGATGTTGGCCTTTTTGAAATGGTCCTCATACGCTCAGCAGAAATTGAGATTGATGAAAATTAATTTATTACTGCTTTTTTAACCAAAAATTCATATTTGGCATCAGATAATTGCTTTCTAAACATAAAGTATGCAGCATTGTTACTAATGTTTTGTGACACTAAATCAAATTGATTCCAAAATAAATCGTCATTTTGATCTTCATTACCTTCGAGAATAACCGTACTGCCCTCCAAAACACCTTCCGAATTCAATGTTAATAAATCTAATGTTAACATTTGTTCCACAAATATGCCATCACTCTTTTCAATCGCTTTTGAGATACCTAAAACCATATGAATACCTTTTTTACTTGTAAAGACTTTTAGCAATGTATTTTTTTTACCTATTGCTGTTGGAATTAAATCAGAAAGCCAAATGATTCGATCAAGAGTTAAATTTTCATTATAAATTTTTAATTCGTTAGCAGACCCTACCAAAATGATTTTATCATCAATGGACAATAAGTTTTTTACTTGAGTATTTGTGGGGGTCGATATCAAAGTATCCGTAGTCGGATTCCATGAAAATAGCTGATCTTGAAAAGCATAATAGAGATTATTGATTCCACTTGTTGCAAAACCTTCCATTGGTTTTGACATATCGATATTTCCTATTTCAAACCTATGAGTAGACAAAGTATCTATATTATCATCAAAGAGAGAATAATAAACAATTTGTGCATTCAAATAAACCTCATTTCCATCATTTATAGACGGCAATGATTCTAATACACCATATAACGACTGCTGATCAATAGGACTAAAGGTTCCACTCTCTACATTTTCATGATAAAATACTGAAGATTCAGATTTCTCGCTAATAAGGCGAAGGCCATAAACGGGCTCTATACTGTTATTACTAACTGCAGTAATTATAAACTTACTCTTCCCTCCCAAGGAAATTACATCCTGTACAGAAAAATCTATAAATTCATAAAAATCACTTATTGGTATGATAGATATTTCGTTATTTATTCCGCCAATAGTATAATAATTGCTCGGAAAAGCAATGACAGGTATGGTCGAATTAGAAGCTTCGATAGCTCCAATATCTGCTACTTCATAAAAATACCAAGCATTTTTTTGCCCGGTTTTGTTGATATCCTCAAATTCACAAGACAAAGTAAAAACTAGAACTAAAATAACTAAAAATCTCATTTGAATTTAGGTTTTAACAAAGCCACAGAAATACTAAAGTGATTGAAGTGGTTATTGTAATTGACAAAGGATGGAGAATTATAGATATATTTAATATTTTGATCCCAACTCAACTTTTTAGCCCTAGAGGAGAGTCCCATACTATACGTAAATCTTGGTCGGACAATAAAATATTTTGTTTTAACATTTAAAAATATACCTAACGCAAAATCATAGTTAAAATGGGTTCTTATATTATCCAAACTCAATATACTTCCTGAAACTTGCTTTTGATCCCAATTATTTAAAACCCTCAAAACTGTCCCTAATTGAATATTAATTGTGTTACCCTCCAACAACCAAGGTAAACGATAATTCATCATAACAGGTACTTGCCAATCAGTGATACTGATAAATGTTTTTTGCCCTTTGTAATTATCAAGATAATTATAATTAATTTTTTGAATCCCGATGCCACTCTCCAATTCTAAGCGGATTCCAATTTTCCTTATAAAAATCCATTTCAAGGACATTCCAAATTCTGATTTGACTTCAGATATTAAATTATCAACTTTTATTCCTCCAATGGTTTGGGCGGTATTCAAATCAAAAACACCATTAAATACATCATCCAAATGTACAGAAGAGAGATTTAATCCTATTTCAAGCCCAAATTGAGTCTGTGGTCTTTGACTTATTTCAAACAATTCATTCTTAAAACTATATGGACGGTCGGGGCTTGTTTTGTAAGTTAAGTTACGGTTTAGAATACTCGAAATATAATGCGCTCCCTGATTGATTGAATCCATCAAATAAAAAGCATTGGAGGTCAAGTCAAAAGCCTCAAGAATTTGTTTTTTATCTAACTTTTGCTGAGCTAAGCAAGGTTGTAAGAGATCTATGATTAACTCTATTTTCCCTTCTTGATAATATTTGTTGGCTAGCTTTAATTTTTGTTGGCAATTTTGAGCCAATAAAGAATGACTGGTAAAAGTAAAGACTCCTATTAAAAAAAAATATTTTACTATTAACGGGTTTTTCATCAATCTAATCTTGTGGTAAAGCATCAATTTCGCACTGATAGGGCAAATATGGGCGCTCATCGCCCACATACTTGGACCACGCTTCCCTTGATAATGGTTCAATTGAACTTTGGCACAGTAAATGTTTTAATTTTTCTGGGTTTAAATCATAATATTTTATTGTACCATTGATCTCTCCTATCACAAGTCTTTGCGTCTTTTCGTCTAAAGATAAATGGGTAATAAAACTCGCTTGATCATAGAATTTAATAGGAAAAGCATCAAGGTCTCGAAGATCCCAAATACCAACCGTTTTATCAAAACTTGCCGAAAACAATCGATGGTCATTGTCAAATGACAATGCCGAAATTCTCGCATTATGCCCTCTTAAGAAGGCACTTTCCCTTTGATTTGATAGATCAAACAAAGAAATGTCACCCGAAATATATCCGATTGCTAGGGTTTTGAACAAATTGTCCATCACAATTTTGTTTGGCATTCCCCTAAATACTATTGACTGTTTTAATGATTCTCCAGTGTCTGTATTTAATTCGTACAGACCTTCGGCATCTAAGATAAGGAAGCCTGCAGGTGACTCTATGATTTCGCCTACATGAAAATTTAGTAGCTGCTTGTTCCAGACAATATTATCAGGACTATTTACGGTCAATTGAAACCATTCATTTTTTGAAAAAATATTCCATCCATCGTCAGAAGGAAATATTTTTACTCGCTTGAAGTCTAATTCACTATTGATAATCTCAATATACTGATCTGTTTCTGAATCAATTTGAATAAATTTCCCTTTTCCTGTATATAAAATTGTTTTTTGACCCTCAGTAGCTAAATCTATTATTTGATAATTAGGAATGGAAGAGGGAATAATTTTCATTTTT
>Ga0209603_1002899_pt1 | contig 15249 bp, 11 predicted proteins | sample COGITO_mtgs_1206_FD_184812 | JGI IMG/M metagenome (GOLD analysis project Ga0209603, IMG submission 184812) | Pelagic marine microbial communities from North Sea - COGITO_mtgs_120607 (SPAdes) (version 2) | ecosystem: Environmental > Aquatic > Marine > Epipelagic ... | reverse complement strand
CTTAATGCTTTCTGCATCTTTATGTGCATTTGCTTTTACACAATCTTCAACCTTGGGATAGTCTAATAATTCATCCTGTGGATTGGGTAGTTCAGGGAGACCATCTGAAATCATAACAATAACATCGTCTGAATTAAATTCTTTAGTGATGCTGTCAAACTCCTCTGTTTCAATCCCTCCCAAAGGAAGGTTAGGGACTAAAACTTCTTCTACTATTTTCGCTTTTGCGTTGTAGTAATAAGTTGGAGGCATAGCTGCTGAACTAAGCTCAATACTATTTTTATTAAGTTTTGCAACACTTAGACTCATTCTAAGACGTCCAAAGTTTACTCGCTTTACAATTCGATTTAATTGTTGTAAAATTTTACTTGGAGTACCCATTGCAATCCCATTTAGACCAGCTTTGGTTACAGAAACCATAATTCCTGAAATGACACCATGTCCCGTAGCGTCTCCACAGATTGCATAAAAGTATTCTCCTTTTTTGTAGAAAAAATCATAATAATCACCACCTATTTCTGTAGCAGATTTGAGATAAGTGCTAATTTGATATCCTTCGATAGTCGGATTTGTTTTGGGGAGCAAACTATTTTGCAACTCTCTCGCTTCTTCTAATTCTTTCGATTTACGCTCTCCCTCGAGGCGCTTTTTTGTTTGTGTTTCGCGAATTTTAACTAGGGTGTATATTAGTATTATCAATAATATAACGTACAATACAATAGTTTCTATTCGCAACCACCAGGGTGGGGCGTTATTGAATGTAAACTGTAGCGTGTTTATGCTCTTTTTACCATCGCCATCTATCGCGTAGATTTCTATAACAGAATTATAATAAGGGAAGGCGCTTAATTGAATTTTATTGTTAAATCCATTTGAAATCACCTCTGCATTTTCTCCTCTTTTGAAATAATAGTGAATCTGTTCTGACTTGAAATTACTGTCTGAAAACAAATCAAAGATTAAAGTGTTTGTTTTGTAATCGAAATCTAGTGTATTTTCATATCCTATTGGAATATTTGTTTCGTTATTTCCATCATCTAGTCCAACTATATTTAGAACACTTATATTGAATTCATTTTTTTCTTTATCTAGTTCCGATAGCTTGAAAGATTGGATTTTATCATAGCCTGTCAATACTATTTCATCTTCATATTGATGCATTGATTCTTTATGAAACCTACTAATATTTAGCCCATCTTCATTGTTGATATTTTTCACAATTCCATCTTCAATAAAATTAACCCCTGAACCAGTTTGAATAAATAATCGTTCTTTTACTTTTAAAAAGTCAAAAATATTATTGGATAAAAGTCCATTTTTCATGTCAATTTTCGAAAAACGTTGGTCGTTTAAATTGTACTTAAACAAACCATTTCCTATGGTTCCAATGAATAGAATGTTTTGATTCTCATCAAAGAAAAGTTTTGTTGGTGATGATGAAGCAAGCGAAGTACTAGAATCTCCATTATAGGTAAAGCTTTTTTCGAAATTCGAAAACTCTTTATCATAAAGACTAAACCCCCTTTGATCATCTGTAACATAAAGTTTATCTCCTATTTTTTCAATATCATTAAACCCCCTAGGAACGTCTGGATTTAATAATTCATTATACTCATAAAACACGATATCTTGCTCGTTAATGTTTTTTTTATCATTTAATATAACTTCAGCGTTAATTTTAATTACTCCATTTTCTAAAGCGCAATAAACATCATTTTCAATTACTTTGATGTTTTTAATTATTCCATTTTTAAGATAGGGTTTTATTTTAGGAAATTTTTTTAATTGTTTTTTTTGGATATCAAACAACATGAGGTCATCATTTCCTAAAATAATGTTTTTATCAAATTTATCAAAAGCGATATTTGTGAAATCGCTATCATACCTTTTTATAAAACTTGTAGTTCCTTTATTTCGCTTCAAAACCCCAATTTCAATGGCGTTTTGATAAAACGCTATGTATTGATTATCGAAATTTGAAAAATACAGCACTCCTTCATTACTCCTAACATCGTTTATAAGTGCACTAGTTTCTGAAATTATCTCCACTCCTGTATTCGTGCTTATATAAATTTGATTATCATTTGGTGAATGTTCTATCGCATTAATTGAATTGGCAATGTTGTAGCTTGATATTGGGTTTAATAAAGAGTCAGTTTTTATTATTTCATTTCCTTTATCTTTCCATACATATAAATATTCATCCACTCTAATAAATTGATTGAATTTCAATTCATTCTTACGATCAAGTTTAAATCTTAGCTTATTGGATGAAGTTTTTTTTGATAATAAAATGTTTTCTTCAGCTGTGTTTAGAAGAATCTTATCACTAGAAATCAGTAGTGCAGATTCAACTGCTGTTTCAAAATGTATTACACTTTCAAAACGATTTTCTTCAGGATAAAAGTCCACATACTCGTTTTGAGTAATCACCCCAATTTTGTTGTCCTCTCTGGGAAGAATAGCAATAATATTGTTGGTTGTAAATGTTGTTTTATTTCCTTTGAAAAAGCGTTTAAATGCGTTTAATTTTTCATCATAAACATTTAATCCATTTTTTGTTGCAATTATTGTTTTGCCAGATTTTTCATCAAAAAGAATTTCCGATCCAGAAAATTGCTCAAATTTTGAAGTTGATATTGATAATGGGTTTAAAGGGTCAAACTCAAAATGATTGGTGGTTTTTAAAGCATTATCTAAAACATAAATCCCAGATTGACGTGTAAATACCCAAAATGTTTTATTGGTAGGATTCAACAGCAAGACCGTAGGTTCAGATTCAAGTGGAATTTGTGAAAATGAAAAGCTGGAGGAGTCAAAAATACTTAACCCATCTTTGCTTAGCACTATTAATTCTTTATTAATACCTTCTGAAAGTTTAAGTATATCAGAATTCAGTATGCTCAATGAGTCTTCGATATTAGAAAAAAAGACTTTCTTTTTTTTACCATAAATCAAATTCAACCCTTCTTCTGTACCCACCCATAACATTCCATTGCTCGCCTTTAATGTTGCATGAATGTTTGAGTTACTTATAGGTAAATCAAGAGTTTTGACCTGACCATAAGCAGAAGCAAATGTTAATAAGATGAATACACTTTTTAAAATTGATTTTGACATTTTGAAACCTTAAAGATTTGTTTTTATTTGTGCTTTAGCTAAGTTTTTAACGACTGCATTTTGCCAGGTAGCAAAATTATTATTAGCAAGATCAACCAGAATCTGCTTACTCTCCTCGTTTTGTCCTTCAGCTTTTTTTGCTAAAGCCAAAAAATAATAGTGATATCCATCATCAGTCAAGATTTCTTTACTCAATTTAGAATAATCTTCTATTGATTCTTTTGGATTACCTTCCATTAAATTCAAATAGCCAGACAATTTAAAATATTCATTAAGAGCATTAGGATTATATTCAAGTTGCTTGTTAGATAGTTCTCTTAGAGAATTCAATGAAATTCTAGATTCCTCATAATTCCCAAACAATATGTTAAACCATGTTTGGAATTCGATTGAAGCTTTCTCGTTAGCCAGATTAAATTTTTCTTTTTGCCTTTGATCTGAAACACCTTCTAATTGAATTTTAAGCCGGGCTTTGCCAATTTCAGCCATCCTTTTTACAGATTTGATAGTCTCTTCTTCTTGAAGACTATGACCAAATGCCAGGAATTTTGTGAATTCAGTGAATGACTGCCAATTCAATTTAGTCAAAGGTTCTTCGTCCATTTCATTTATTACCTCTTGTGTCTTTGAAAGTAGATAAATTGCACTGGCAAAATCTTTTTGATACATGTAAGTGTGTGCTTTTAATTCAGACATTGCTACTTTCCAGAAATTATTTGAGATTACGATTCCTTTGTCATAGTACTCTCTTGCCTTATCATATTTCTCTGTAAATGTATACACATGGCCAACCATCAAGAGAGAATTAGCGTAAGAATCACTTTCAACGCCTAATTCGTATTTACCTATAATATCAAGTGATTTCTCATAGGATGTTAATGCTTTTTCAAAATCGCCTTGAGCTCTATATACATTTCCTAAAAACCTTGACCAACGAGAACTTTCAGGATAAAGTTTACTTCCTCTGTTAAGCAAATCAATTGCAATGTTTAAGTCACGTTCATCCGAAGCAAGCATTATAAAATTATTACCTGTAGGAAAATGAAGAAATGCCCTATTAACAAGTCCTTCAAATGAGTTAGGATTTATCTCAAGCGCTTCTTTCCATCTTTGATCTGAGCCTTTTGGATTAGCTAACCTATTTTTTATATCTCCAGATAATATTCTTAGTTGGAAGTAGTCCTTATTATCTTCGATTAATGAGTCAATGATTTGATCCTCTCTAACTAAACTACCATTGATTCTTCTTTCGTAATTTGCTGCAATAAGTCTAGATTCAATATCACTAACCTTTTCTCTATTTTCATAGGCATAAATTAAGTTTTCTCTTGTCTCCTTGCTCGTTTTGAAATTATTAGATCTTTTTGCCATTAAAAAATTTGGATCTAATTTTAAAATTGAGTCCATTAGCAATTCTTGTCTTTTAGGATTCCATCTACGATTTTCCATGTTAGAAAGAAACTCTTCAAATAAAACTTTTGCCTCCTCAGAAGTTGATGTCCATTCAATCCGTTTCACTTGTTTTTCTTCTGAACAAGAAATTAAGGTTACGCTTAGTAATAGTAGATAAATTAAATTTTTCATGATTGATTTATTTTAAAGTATATATAATAAGATTAGAAATAGTGTAAGGCTTATGATTGTTTTGATGAGTGAACGTATTGCAGCGTTCACATGTTTGAATTTTGTAAATGCAATATTTGCGGTAGCATAGACCATATGTGCTAAGTGCTTTTTGTATTGTTCATCATCTGTCAATAAAGAGTTCAAATCCTTATTATAGGTCTCAAAGTCTTGATATCCCATTGCAACATCTCCAAAAAATAAAGGTGAATTTATTGCTGACTTTTTTAAACGCGGCAAGAAACATTTGACACAGGAAACAAAAGAGATAAACGTAAAATAGATCACAGGGAATATTGAAAACAAGATAATATAGTCGGTAGGCTTGTTTAATTCAAAAACATATACGTTTTCTTCATCCAAAATATCTATAGTGTAAGCAAAAGTAAAGACAAGACTAAATACCGATATAATAACACTTGATTTGATTTCGGCGAAGCGTATTTGTTCGTAATTGTAATTTATTACCTCCCAGTAATCTCTGAGTGAAGTTTTCAAAACAGTATTGGTTATGATTGTTCAATAAATATAATTAATTTACTTGAATCATTTTTCATCTTCTTAAGATATTTTGTAAAAGTATTTGATTAATTTTTTGCCTAGTATTTTGAATACTAGATTTTAAATAATAGTTTTTGGTTTTTAAATTGAGTCGTGAAAGGGGGGATGTTTAACAAAATGGAATTGCCTCGTTTTTCCTATATCAATGAATGAATAAACCGATGTAATCATTGTCTTCTAAGGAAGTAATTTTTTATATTCCTTAAATTGCGTTGACAAAAGCAGGGGTAGTTTGTATGCTCAGCAAATAATATTGTTTTCCCAACAGTTAATTCTTGGGATTTTTTATCAAATAGTGTTCTTATATTGTAGGGGAGAATACCTAGTTCTTTCTGTTTGGCAATGGGCATGCAGTTTTTTGTGTACGGATGTAATGGATCGAATAGATAGCATCGAAATAAACTGTTTTGAGTGTCTCTGTCCAAAGTAATGTGTTCTTTTCCAATAGAATTTAAATCTGAATTTCTATTAGATTGATCGATGATTATATTTTCTCTGCGACGAATGAGGTAGTAAGTGCTTATCGCTTCTTTTTCTTGTGCGCCTAGCTTGAAAACGCTAAAAAATCGATAAATAAAAAGTAAAGTAGTATTAACATCAGCTTTATTGAAATGGCTTTTTGTAAAGAAGAAAAAAACTTAATAACCGATGGACCTTTTTTTAGGTTTTACTCTTATTCCTTGTTTAGTTCATATTCCATCGAAACCCTAAAAAGAGGCGAATTCCCTGATTGGATGCATAAACATAGCTGGGGTCAAAGCTTAGGGCATATGGGTTTTCATCAGTGGATTGTACATTTCCAATGGGATCAAAATCAACTCCGTTGTCAAAAGGATCAAAAGCGCGAGCAATACTATTCTTCGCGGGTGTAAAATTGAGTAGATTTTTGACACCTCCATAAAGCTCATACCTATTCTGCCAAACTTTGGTTAACTGAAGGTTGATGATGCTGAATGTGGGGGAAAATTGATCTCTTGGATCCAATTCTCCTAATAATGGAAGTTTTAGTGGTCCAGTCAAGGTTCCAGTCAAATCAATGCTTAGATTGGCTTCCCTAAATTTTTGTTCCACCCTCCAAACTCCCTGAAATCTTTCTGTCAAATAAGGACGACTTTTGGTTCCTTCAGATTGGATAAAGGCATCAATATAAGTTAGCCCTAAATTAATTCTTAAGCCATTTAGAAAAACACCATTAAAATTGATCGAAGCCCCTTGGTTGATCGCTTTACCTTCTAGATTATCGTAAATAATCTGATTGGGGTTGGTGTCATAATCGGGGATGATTTTATTCGAAAAGTTGGTTCTAAAAAGGCTTGCGTCAAATTCTAAGATATGGCCTTGACTGAGATACAATTTATAGACATAGTTTAAATTAGCATTCCATGATTGTTCAGGGTCTAGATCATTCACAAATATTACTTCTCGTGCGCCGGTCAAGGCCGCATGGTCTTCGGTGAATACTTGTGCAACCCGATATCCCGAGCCCACGCTGAGGCGGAGGGTAGAGCTTAGGTCTTTATTACTTACTTTATAGTTTAAGCGTGGTGTCAATATACTGCCATGAAGTGAATTGTAATCGTAGCGCAACCCCACAAGCATTGTTTGCTGTTGACTTAATTTAATTTCATCTTGGATAAAAATACCAGGTAGGCTTGTTTTTTCAACTTGATTGATTCCAAGTAAATCATTAAAGGTTGCTGTAGTGTTGTCATCGTAATAGCTATAGCGAAAGGCAGCTCCGAAAAGAAGGTCGTGTTTGGTGATCTTTTTATTCCATATGAATTGCCCAAAACCAATAGTTTGATCAGCTTTGAAATGGGTTGTTCCATAGACCGAGTTTTGGTTATGATCGTTGAAACTGAATTGAAATGAAGCAGCATCATTGATTGTATACTGGCCAAAAAGTTCCACTCTACTGGTGTAAATGCTTTCCCCATATACTTCATTTCCACCACGAAAAGATTTGTTCCAATTCGTTTCACCACCCCAACGATCTTCATAGACAAATCGACTGGCCAATGAGAAACGTTTTCCAACGTCAATTTTATTGAAAACAGAAATGCGGTCCTGGAGGGTTAGGTCCGTAAACCCATCCTCGTTTTTATCGATTGGGTTGGCGTAATTGACATAATTTATTCCCAGGAGTCCTTTTGCCTCTTTTCCCAGTTTGTATTTGTACCCAAGATCAGTAGTTAATTCTCCCCAGCCAGAAACAAAGGAGTCAAATGTAAGTTTTGCTGCATTTTCTGGAATTTTAGTGATTAGGTTAATAACACCACCAATGGCCTCTGAACCATACAAGGTGGAAGCTGGTCCTTTGACAATTTCTACCCTTTCGATCAATGATTGAGGAATACCGGAGAGCCCGTAAACCGTTGAAAGGCCACTCACTATAGGCAAACCATCGATTAGTATCATGGTATAACTTCCCTCTTGACCGTTGATGTGAATATCGCCCGTATTGCAAACATTACAATTGAGTTGAGGTCGAATTCCATTTACAATTTCTAGCGCCTCAAAAATCGAAGGAGTTGGGTTCGACTGGAAGAAACGTTTAGAGTACACCTCTACTGGGACAGCACTTTTGAGTTTTGAGACAGGTTTTAGAGTGCCCGAAACAACGACTTCTTCCAACTCATCATTGGGAAACAGATGGATATTACCTAGGTCTTTATCTGTTTGTTTGATCTTTTGGATGAAGGTTTTATATCCCAGATAGGAGATCATTACTTTTGGATTCTTTATCTTCGAAAAGGATAAGGAAAATATTCCTGATGCATCTGTGATAGTTCCTTGGTTGGTTCCTTTGATAATCACAGCAGCTCCCCCTAGGGGAATTTTTTCAGCATAAACAGTACCTGTTAAGGTTTGCTGAGCAAAAGTAAATTGACAAAAAAGGACAAAAGCAAGAAGTCGCAGATACATACTAAAGTTTTACACTGCAAAACTAACCAATTGTTTTGCACTACAAAACATCAATATGAAGAAAACTACAGAAAAAGAAAACTACCTTAAAGCATTTTATAAGTTTGAGGAGAATAGTAAAGAAATATCAGTTACAGAGCTCAGCGAATATTTTAAGGTGAGTAAGTCCACCGTGTCAAATATGATCAAAAAATTAGTCAAAATGGGGTATGTTGATACACAGCCGTATAAACCAATCTTATTGACCGATGCAGGTAGAGTGAAGGCCATTGAAATTATATCAAAACATCGTTTGATTGAGTTGTATTTAGTGAATAAAATGCATTTTGCATTGGACGAGGTTCATGATATTGCTGAGGAAATAGAGCATATAGAAAATTCAAAATTTTTCAATCGTATGCGCGAAATTTTGGGAGATACAAACTTGGATCCACACGGATCGGTCATCCCAAAAACAAAGTACTAATTGATCGGGTAAAAAGAAGTGCATGCCTAGTAATTAATGCTCTTTAAAGCTGCTTAAATATTATTGGAAATTTTTGCATGAGGATTCTTGATATTAGTTTTTTATTTTTAAATAGAAGCTTCTAAAAATTTGGATGTAATTAAAAGAAAACCCTCCACTAGGGAGGGTTTATATTTTGGATTATAGCAGATTAATTTTCCCAATGTAGGGTCTCTCTAATCACTGATTTTTTGAATCCTTGTGGAAGAATTTTGTTCATTTTTGAAGTTTTAGTCATCGCCTGCATGGTATTATTTTCCTTGTATCTCAGGTAATTCATTGCATCAGCTAAAGTTTTAAAACCGTCCCTTGTCCAAATACTAGAATAGGTTTCATTTCCTTGAGGGTGAATGCGAGTATGTACTCCCCAAGAAGTTCTTTTACTCATTCCGATAGATTTTTTATGAACCTCTTTCCAAAGTGTCTTGTTTTCATTTATGAAAGCAGCTACATTATTAGGATTTGCATAATTAAAGATAGTAAAGTTAGTAGGCTCATCCCCATAGTTCTCCTGTACTTCAGTTTGATAATTAACTACTGCTATTGTCTTTCTTAGATCAACAGTGCTGATTTCTCTCGCATCCATTCCAATTACTGAGGGATCCCAAACACTTCCACTATTGGTGGCTTGTTCTATAGATTCAAAGACATTCACTATAACATGGGTTACATTATCTATTCCGACTGTCTTAAGTAATCCCCATCCAGTCATTTTGCCTTCATCAATTCCTTTTTTGGCAATTTTTGACCAATAATCAATTTCAAGTCTTTCAAATTCTGCTGAGTTTTCTACAGGAACATTTACATATACATGAGTGCTTATTTGAGCTATAATGTTATGCGTATTAAAAACACTTATACTAATAAATAATAGTAATATATTTTTCATTTTGATTTATTTAATTAATATTTTGATTAGTTAGATGGGGCAGAGGTTTCCGCTATTTTGGCTGCAATCGTTTTTAAATCAAAACCGTTTGGTAAATGAATCTTTTTATATTCTTTTTTTGATTCGACCCAATTAGTCCAGTGGTTCATAGCATCTTCGAGAGTTAAAAAACCATCCCATGTCATTACATTGTGTTCACCAAAGTTTTTTGGAGAGACTCTAACACCGGAGACCCAACCAGCTCTTCCGTTTTGATTTGTTTTGTTCATGTTTTCAAAAAACACTTTATATTCTTTTTGACTTTCAATAAATTTTGAAGGTTCCTCAGAAAAACCAAAATTATAAGCTGAAAATTTTGCACCTGGCACCATTGAAGAATCTTTGATGTGCCACAAATACATGCCACCTTGTTTTACTTTATATGATAATAGCTCTTGTGGAACCCCTAAAAGATTATCTGTATCATTCCACCATTGTCCAGCATTTAGATATGCTTTCATATCTGAATATACAATTACAAATTGATACCAATTACCTACTAACTGATGATTAACTTCTCCTCCTATTGCGTTAGAGGGCTGTAAAACCTTTTCAAGTGCCCAATAAATAAATTTTCCGTCATTTACTGCCTTTTGGGCAAGTTTAGACATATAGTCTCTCTCTACCATTTCAAATTTTGATTGATCTTCACTGTTCACATATACGGTATGGTATAAGGTGATTTGCGCAAAAGATAGCGTACTTGAAAAAACAAGAATAAATAAAATAATTTTCTTCATTTTAAATTGATTTATGGTTAATAATATTCTAATTTAATTTTTTTTTAGTTAAAACTTCCTTTTTATAATAAAAAAATCCTCCATGTGGGAGGATTCAATTTGTCATCAAAAAAGTGTGTTTCTTTTATTTCTTTTCACTAGCTCTATCGTATGCATTTAATTCTTTTATTTTTCCGTCAACGAAGTTCACATCTACAACGTGATGTGAAGTGACAGTAACCTCTTCTATTACTTGAACTAGGTCAACACCTGTTGTTAACCAATGCTGTTTTATTCCATCTGCTCCCTGAACAGTATTAGCAACCATCCATTTAACTTTCCAAGTTGGGTTTGCTGCACCAAACCATACTTCTAGTTCTTTTTTATGAGAATCACTTCCATTATAAAGAGAACCATCTGCAGCCCTAATAATTACATCTTCCTTATCCATTTCATGGATTTTTTCTAGATTTTTATCATTATGAGCTTGAATTGAATAAAAATTATCTAAATCATAGGCATATCCTCTTTATTTAGTTCGGAAAATAAATTGTAGATTTAAACTTGCCAACAATTAATCAAATATTGAAAAAAATAATCTCCCTTTTTTTGTTTTTTGCTTTGAATGGTGCTTATGCCCAATGGGGTTTTACATTAAACCAAGAAGAAAAAAAAATCAATGCCATTGGAGAATTTTCATTCAATGTTTTTAAATACGATACAATTGTTTTAAATCTATCTAAATCAAGAGAGCTGGGTTTGGATCTAGCAATAGAGGGAAATTTTTTAAATACTTCAGAGAAATACTATGTATTATTTGAAATTGGCGAAAGAAAAATTAAAATTTTAAGCTCAATAAAGGAAAAAGGTAAATTAAGGATATTAAAACTTAAAGACTTAAAAAGTAAACAAGAATACGAAATTGAGGACTTTTTGAAAGTTTTAAAAAGAGGTTCAGAGTGTATTATGACTATAAACTCTGGCGTAAAGGTTATACAAGGCTTTAATGAATTAAATGGAAGTGAAGTTGCAATTAATAAAGTTCTGAGAGGTAATTATCTTTAGTCTATTTTATGTTAGAATTATTTTACACTTGTTGACTCAAAATACCAACTGACATATACAACAGTAATTGCCCAAAAATGAATACTCTCTTAGTTAACTAACATAAATTATAAGTATGTCCTATTCATTAGGTTAGAGATGCTAAATCTCTTTGATTAGTCAAACTAAGGTTTGTAAATAATTAATTAGCTACTTGAGATGTAAACAAGTTAGACTTTATCCCACATATTAAGAAGTCTTTAAAAATAGTAATCCAGTTTCCATGAATGAAACAAGCTACTATTGAAACAAGTGGAGATTTTATTATTAAAATCTTATTATTAGCAGAAATTTAAAAAAAGCTATTTTCTGCTATTTTTACTCTTTTTTGCGTGATTTTGATTCACTTTTAATGTTTTTTAGTCATTTTTGAGCAGTTTTCAGTATTTATGGATTAAAACTAATCCCCATCACGTATCCACACAAACCCTTAACAAACAACCTCTATTTTGTCATAAGCAAATCTTATCATAAGGCAATGAAATCAATGGATTAGAAGGGATTTAGATTGGAGGCATTGGTGTAAAAGAAAAACCCTCCGCTTGGGAGGGCTAAGTTTATTGATAGATTACATTAACTATACATCAGTCATTACACCTTTCACTGCTGCAACAACATCGTCTGTAATTGTCATATTGTGAACTCCATTAGCATGGTCTGCAACTTGTATCATCACTTCATCAACAGATCCTTTAACAATAAAATCACAATCGTTTCCTAAATCTATAAACTTTACTTGTTTCATTTTAATGGAGAAACTTTAAACTTCATGGTCTGGGCTACAAAATCCACTACTCCACTTACAATCATGATTTTATTATCATCTGTGGTATTATCGTAAGAGTACATTTTAAACACCTTACCTTCTTTTCTATAAACACCTTGTAATGTTGCCTTTACAATATCCTCTCCCATTTGTGTCCAAGCAAAACCTGTGAATTCTCCGTTCGAAGTACTGTTGTTATAATTGGTAAAAACATATGATATATAGGCTTTACCATAAGGACCCGCATCTCCCGACGCAGAAAGTTCATAATTGATTCCATCTCTTGTGTGTACAGCGTCAATATCAAAAATAGCTTCAAATGTAGTTTTGGAATCCCATTCAATGTCTTGTGCAAAACTCAAGGTTGTTGCAAAAAAGAGTAAGTAAAATAATTTTTTCATTTTAATTGATTTATGATTAATAATACCTCTAAGATATAGATAATGGGGTTTATTTCAAAACACACTACAAACTTCCCCAAAACAACTCCCCCTATAACCACTACACAGGAATCCTATCTTAAGACAATAATATCAATTGATTAGAGAGGATTTGGATTGGGGGCATTGGTGTAAAAGAAAAACCCTCCATGTAGAAGAGTTTATATAATTCTTTGTTCTTATTATTCTGTCATTTTTGAAATTACGTTGCGCGCATTATTTGCAAACTGATATTTTTCAAGAGCTTTCAAATACATCTCTTTTGCAGATTCATTCATTTCATTTTTTAAATAATATTCGCCCATTGAGTCGTATGAATTATATCCATCAGGGTAGACTTTAATATAGTCTAAAAACACTTTTTCAGCACCGTCCATATCTCCATTTGACATTAATTTATACCCCAAAAGATTGAGTAGATTTTCATAAGACTCATTATTTGTTTTAGCGGTAGTTATAAACTTATTAATAGTTGCGATACTTTGTTCTTTATCTTCCATAGTCCAAGCATAGAATTGTTTTATGAAGTTTCCTTTTGGTTCAAGCTCATGCATTTTTTTCCAAAGTTCATGCGCTTTTGAGGAATCAAAATAGCCCCAGTAACCATCAGGCTTTTGGTCTAAAATTGAAACAAAAACCTTAGATGTCTCATTGTTTTCTGCAACATTCTTTTTCGCTTGCGATATATGATATTTTTGTTTTTCAGAACCGTCTAAAGACATTTCTGCTAGGCAAACATGTGGAGCAAACATCGAAGAGTCGTAAGAAAGAGCTGTTTCTAAAAAAGCATAAGCTTTTTCTTGTTCAGCATTCATAAAGTGTCTCATTCCAATCATAGCAAATTCATTTGCCATTTCGTTATCACCAAACCACTCAATGTAATTTCCTGCTTCTGGGGCTGAAAATTTAGATGATGTTTTTTGAGGAGTATTACATGACGATATCATTAGAGCTGTAAATAAGACATGAAGAATTTTTTTCATTTTAATTGATTTATGGTTAATAATACCTCTAATATAGAAAGATTAGGTTATAAATCAAATCTCAACCCCCTGTTCAAATAGAAAAACTGTTTTCTAAAACCCATGCCCCGGTTTTTGGATTAATACAGGATTGAAACTTTTAGCTTTTAAAATTGAGTAGCCGTACAAATACCGTACAATAAAAAAACAAAAAACCCCTAAAACATTGTATTTTAATGCAATAGGGATTGTTGTTGCGGAGAAAGAGGCTCCATTTCTTTTGTCCATCATTGTCCTGTATTTATATGCAAATAGCGGACAACCATTGATTTTCATTGAAAACTGTCCATAATTGTCACCCTTTTTGGGGTACTCTTGTGACATAGTTCAGGCAACTATCCAGGCAACTGGAATTGCCAACGTTTAATTTTAATCAATGTAGTATGAATTTCAAGTTAAAAACACCAAAATCACAGTCAAGCTCTCTCATTTTATCCTATGTCAACCTACCTGATGGTAGTCGTTTTGTTTACTCTACAGGTCAAAAGATCCCAGTGAGACTCTGGGATAAAATCTATCAAGTTCCAATCAGAACAAAATCACAAAAGGATCAAGTGATAATTAATTCAGTTAACCTTCGTCTCGATAAAATCAAATCTGAATACTTAATACTCGATCTTCAGTATCAGAAAGAGGGGAAACTACTCACTAAAGAACAGTTAAAGGAAGAGTTTGATATTCTATTCAAAGGGAAACAAAAAAAAGAGACCCCAAATAGCCTTAAAAGCTGTTTTTCTGACTTCTGTGAGTTTAAAAACAAAGAGGGAAGTTGGAGTAAATCTACTGAACAAAGATACATGATGTTACTTGGGCTTTTAAATGATTATAAAAAACATAAATCAAAGGCAATTGACATTCGAGGGATTGATGAATCTTGGATTACTAACTTCAGGCATTACTGTCAAACAGTCAAGAAGCATCAAGTAAACACGCTTGGAAGAAACATAGGACTTCTGAAAACCTTTTTGAACTATTGCCTGAAGAAGAAGTATATAGACAACCCCAGCTTTAAGGAAGCAGCAGTAAACAGAGAGGTAACTCACCAGATTGCACTAAATAAAGAAGAAATTGAAGTAGTCGCTCAGCTAAATTTATCTCACAACAAGCGTTTAGAGCGAGTTAGAGACGTTTTTCTTGTTGGATGCTATACTGGAATGAGATTCAGTGACTTTAAGCGCGTGAAGAGCTCTAATATATCAGAGGGTTTGATTACAATTAGAGAAGTGAAGGACAAGACCAAAACACTTCAGATACCAATCACTGATAAAGTGAGAGCTATTCTAGAAAAGTACGATTGGCAGCTTCCATTGATATCTGAACAAAAGTTTAGAGAATACCTCAAGGAGATCTTTAAACTTGCTGGATTTACTGATCTAAAAATCAAGTCAAAAAAGATAGGTAAAGAGGTGTATGAAAAGGAGGTGCCAATGTACGAGCTGATCAGTACCCACACAGCTAGAAGATCGTTTATCACTATTATGCTCAATAGTGGGGTTCCAGCAAAGGCAATAATGAGCATAACAGGTCATAAATCAA
>Ga0209603_1002897_pt1 | contig 15252 bp, 12 predicted proteins | sample COGITO_mtgs_1206_FD_184812 | JGI IMG/M metagenome (GOLD analysis project Ga0209603, IMG submission 184812) | Pelagic marine microbial communities from North Sea - COGITO_mtgs_120607 (SPAdes) (version 2) | ecosystem: Environmental > Aquatic > Marine > Epipelagic ... | reverse complement strand
AGTAATGGTGTTTAAAAATTGGCTATAATTAATTTCATCATCTTGAGATTTACCTTTGATATTAAGTAAAAAGACTAACGTCAAAACAACTGAAAATTGTTTATTTAATTTCATAATCAACAAATATAATAGTTTAACGCAAATTTACTTATCTAAGTATTACTAATTTTTCTAATTTTTTAGAGGAATCTCCATTTGGGGTTTGTACTTCTAATTGATAAATATAAACACCACGACCAATTTGATCCCCGAAATCGTCTTTTCCATCCCATTCTATTGGGTTTGGTTTATTATTTCCTAAGGAGTTAATCTGAGTTTTAATAGACTTAATTAACTTCCCTGATACAGTGTAAATCTTTATTAAAACATCCAAATCTTGATCAATTTGATTGTGCTCAAAATAAAACTCAGTGTAGTTTGTAAATGGATTGGGGTAGTTAAAGATATGATCGATTGCTAATTTTGAATTAGACGACACTATAAATTCCGTATAAGCTTTTCCTGAATTATTATTTACATCCCAAACCTTTAAGGATAAGCTATGTTGACCATCACTTAGTTCATTTAGTGGATAGGTGATTTTTCCACTTTTGTAGTCATTTAATGTAGAAGAGTAGTAGTTATTAAGTATGATAGGATTACTGAAATCTTCATCTAAAACAGCTGAAATATCATGGCCTAAGCTTGTTCCCGAAGTATTTATACCATTATCGTCACTAACGTTTGCTATAATTATGGGATTTTCATCTGTTAAACCGCCGAATATGAAGTTGGTGTCGTTCATGAATAATTCAACAATCGGATTTATATCGTCATTAGTAGCGATTGATGAGCTACCTCCAATGGTGAAATCTTCGGAAAACCCTTTGCCATCAACACTATCGTTAGCAAAATAGTAACTTATTCTTCCTAATCCGAAGGTGTATTTAATATCTTTTGGAACAATAAATTCAAAGTCAAATTTTCCATCATTAACTGTAGCTACACCTTTATAAATAATACTATTCCTATTATAAAAAGTGACTGTGTTTCCAGTTCCGTTATTATCTAACGTAGAGGTTTCATTAAGCTTATCATAAACAACTGGATAGATAAAACCATCCATAATTGATAGTTGATCATTGTCGTCTCTAATCTCTCCTGATATTTTAATTTTATCTAAAGCTTTTAAGGTGTCTGGTGAGTTTGAAATATCGGTGTCGTTAATTTTTGTTGTGACAACGTTGTATTTTGGATAGGCCATTTTTAACGCAGGATCACCTAATAAAACAAATTTTCGATTGTTAAAATTTGTACCTAAACCATGTAAAGCTTTGGTAAGTCTTATCGCATCACCGAGTCTTGGCATTTCACCATTCAATTCATTTAAAATACTTTCAAAAAATTGGATGCTGAAACCTTTATTGTTTGTTTCCCCACCATATACTAATCGAGTTGTGGTTATCATTCCTATTGCACCACCATTTGGATTTAAAACAACTAACTCGCCAGCTGAAGTTCGTTCAGGATCATCATATCTACTAAACTCACAGGTAGCTGTTACAAAAACAGGCATTCCGTCCATGTTATCCCAAGCGTTAATATCACTAACACTTAAAACTCTTTCATCCCCCCATCCGGCTTCACCACCATGACCGATATAACTCACGAAAAAAGCACCTTCATTCATTGTTATTCTTATGGCTTCGCTCACATCAGGATATCTACCGCCTCCAGCGGTTGACTCCTTATTGTAAGCATCGAAATAAACTTTGCGTGAATTAAATGAGCTATCCTGATCGAGGTAAGCGTCAATAATATCTTCTGTCTCGTTCATATGGGCATTGGTATATTTATCTATGCTAGATCCATCATCAGCAACAAATAGTATGTTGTTTTTCCAATCTCCGTAAGTTGATTTTATATCGTTTCCTTCCAACTTATTATAAGCCATGTTGTTTTGGGAAGACGCATAGTGTTTTACTTTTTTGACAAATCCTTTTGCATCAGTTAAATTTCTAGCAGGAAAACGTCCTATTCCAAGGTCAACAGATGCATCTTCATGATAAATATCATGAGCGTCGTTAAGCATTCCAAAATAATCATCACTTACAAAACTTCTCGTCGGTGAAATTGAATTTTCTGATTGGAAGGATGGGAAGTATTTTAGGCCTTTATTCACTCGGTTTTTAGGGTCGTATGAACCATCTCCCATTAAGAATAAATATTTAATTCGAGTTTCGCTGCTACTTGCGTTTTTATATAAATGTTGGATGAAGTTTCTAATTGCAGTAATGTCAGCGTGACCATTTGAAAATTCATTATAAACCTCTTGTAATGAAACAACTTTAGTGGAGAGTTTTGAGTGGGTTTTATGAAAGTTGGCTAGTTCTTTAGTTTCGTTCAAATAGTCATTTAAAGAAATTAAAATGTAATCAATGTCAGTATATGAAGCTAAATTTTGATTAGCGATTTTACCTGCGTAAAAAGGCTTTTTTGATATTGATGGATTAAACACGACAAATTCTTTTATCGAGTCTGTTTCAATTTTAAAACTTAAAACATCACTGTTTAAATTACAATTAACTTCTTGCGTATTATATGGATTGGTCACATCCCATACCTTCGAATTTGAAGTTGTATTTGAAATTTGAAATTCACTAATATTTCCAGATCCAACTGTTGAAGGTTGACTGAAAAATAATTGATTAGAATTCAAACGTAAATCACAATCGGTTTTAACCTCAACGTAATCAAACCAAGCTGTAGCACTAGAGTTAGGGAACGAGTAAGTGAATGATAAATTAAGGTTGGAGGAAGCTAAATCAAAACTAACCGTATCGTTTAAATCTACGGCGTATTCCGCAGTGTAACTGGTGCCTATTTTTGATGCGTTTGCAGATGTTTTAATCGTTGTTCCATTTGCTTTGATTACAAAGTTATTATTGTAACTTGTTGTCGATCTCACAGCTATTCTTGTCTTTAAACGGATTTTTTCTTCCGCTACTTTATTTGGGAAAGAAAAGTTGAAATTCTGTGTTAAACCATTAGATAAATCAAAACGTTCTCCAAACCATTGCTTGCCCGTTTTTATTAAGTTGTATTTATCCAATTCATGAAACTGATGATTTTCGTAAGTTGTAACCGAGTTAGTAGATGGTGACCTTGATGCATTTACTAGTTGGATTCTTTTTCCTTCATCCGTATCGATGTTGATATAATAAAAGACAGTGTCAGCATATAAATGTTTTTCATGATTGTATTCTTTTTGAGTTTGATCCCATTCCCAAACATTGGCTGCTTTAGTAAAGAAAAGTAAGTACTCATTAGTGTTAAACACACCGTCGTTATTACCTTCAAAATGAATGGGTATTTCAGGAATTGATAAAGGTGTTCCAGAAGTTGCGTCTTCGGATAGCATACCTTCCGAATATCCAAATATTCGAATGTTTTTTGGATTTACATTGGAGATTGGAATACCGTTATCTGAAAAGAAACTCTTATTTAGTTTTTGAATACCAGTTGATGTTACTCCTATTTTGTACCAATCACCGGTCGCCAGAGGAGAGTTTGTAGATGATCTAAAATTAGGAGTTCTAAGTTGTGTAATCGAATTTGTTTTAATAGTAATTGAATAATCAAAAGAGATCAGTTTTTCTGAAATTCCAATTTCATTTTGTCTAATTGCAGGAATTAAAAACTGAATAATTGTTTCTGCCCCACTTTTTTTAATAATTTTTTGAATTTTTTTATCGTATTGTAACCAAGGGTAACTTACTGTAAGCTTATCATATTGAGTATCAATAATTGTAATATTCGCATCATCAACGTTTTGCTGTGTTATTTTAGAAACAACATAGAATGGAAATCCATTTTCAGTTTGATAAAATGCTTTTTTAAAATAGGGCTTCTTAATAGATTCTAAATTACTTGATGTTTCTGTAATGTCGTTTTCCCAAACAAGCGTAACGTGCTTGTTTTCTTGAGCTTTTATGCTAAAAAACAGACAGGTTAATAATGTAATTTGAATAAATATTTTCATAATCAGTGCTCTAAACGCTATGTGTACAAATCTATTGTTTTAGCTTAAATTTAAATTAGGTGTTCATACCTATTAACACCTTAAATTAAGACGGTTATTCTTCAACGAGTTGCTTATTGTATAAATTGTTATAATTTCGATTGAGGGCAATTAATTCTTTATGGGTTCCTTGTTCAATGATTTCACCATTATCAATCATAATAATTTGATCGGCATGTTGAATTGTTGAAATTCGATGACTAACTATTATCGTGGTTTTATCAACCATAATTGACTTTAAGTTACCTAAGATCTCCTCTTCAGTTTCCGTATCCACAGCTGAAAGACAATCATCGAAAATTAAAATACTTGGGTTTTTTAAAATCGCTCTAGCAATACTAATTCTTTGTTTCTGACCTCCCGAAAGTGTAACACCTCTTTCTCCAACTTTAGTTTTATAACCATCTTCGAAATTAATGATGTTTTCATGAACAGCAGCCTGTTTTGCTGCCCATTCAACCTTTTCCGTATTTGAGTTTTCTTCATTTCCAAATGTTCCAAAACTGATGTTATTCGTAATTGTATCCGAGAATAAAAAAACTTCTTGTGGTACACAACCAGTTTGACTTCTTAAGCTATTCAAGTTTATCGATTCAATATTTTGATTATCAACCGATATTTCACCAGTATTACAATCATAAAGTCTATTTAATAGCTGGATGATTGTGGATTTCCCAGAACCAGTTTTTCCAACAATGGCTAAAGTTTTTCCCGGTTTAATGCTAAATGAAATATTTTTTAACGCTCTAATTCCGCTTTCTGGGTAAGTGAATGAAACGTTTTTAAATTCTACATTTCCAACTATATTCATTGGTGTAGGATTGTTGTTTTGAATTTTAGGCTCTATTTTTAAAAACTCATTTATTCGCTTTTGACTTGCAACCGCGCGTTGAATTAGCGATGTTACCCAACCTAACGATGCAACAGGCCATGTTAATAGATTTATATAGATTACAAACTCACCAATATTTCCATAAGTGATGGTTCCTTTTATAACTTCAAGTCCTCCAACATAAATTGTGATTAGTGTACTTAAAACAGGAAGAAACAAAATGATGGGGTGAAAGAGAGATTCTGTTTTTACTAAGTCCATTGCAGTATCCTTATACTGTTTAGATTCTTCATTAAAATTTTGAATGGTATCTTCAGACTTGTTGTAAGCTTTAATCACTCTAATTCCTGCAAATGTTTCCTGGCTTAAACTGAAAATTCGAGACAGTTGATTTTGAACGCGTTCACTTTTAACATTAATTAGTCTGGAAACGTAATAAATTGTCACAGACATTACAGGGAGTGGAAGCAAAATGTATAGGCTCAATTCAGGATTGATATTAACCATTGTGGTTATGACTAAAGCAAACAAAACAATTAAATTTATTAAGTACATGATCGAAGGACCAACGTACATTCTAACTTTACTCACATCATCACCAATTCGGTTCATGATATCACCCGTTTTATTCATTTTATAAAAGGAAGTATCTAACTGCTGATACTTATTGTATATGTCGTTTTTTAAATCAAACTCAATAAATCGAGATACCATTATAATGGTGTATCGCATAAAAAAAGTGAATACCCCTTTTATTAACGCTAAGCCAATTAGCGCAGCACCAAATAGTAATAAACTCATGACTAATTCATCATAAATATCTTTTTGGATAAATGAACCCTCCACCATGTTATAGGTGTTTAAGGATTCGATTACTGTATCAATTGCAGTTCTAAAAATCTTTGCAGGATAAAGGTTAAACCAATTGGCACAAATAATAAAGAATACACCCAGAATTAGTCGGCCCTTATATTTAATTAAGTATTTATTTAACGCCTTTAATTCCTTCACTAGATTTTGTCCTTGTAGTAACGCGAAAATAAACTAATCTGACTTGTTTAAAAAGGAATGTTATTGATAATAATTATAAATTAAAATGATTAAACTTTAATTCTTCTCAAAACAAGCGGAGCAACAGTAAATGAACCGATAATTATGGAAACGACTCCGATTGCGATTGGAATAAGTGTAAACAAAAGTTTCTTTTCTTCTAAATCATTAATGAAATATTTTGCAAACTTTAATTTATTAAAAAGATTTATATAAGTTGCAATGGCAAATGAAGACCATACAATGGTGTTTATTTTAAATGAATAAAGAAAACAAGCTGTTGAAAATTTATATTTTGAAAGGTGCTTTGGTATTTTTTTTCCAGCAAGAAATAATGCAATAGTAAGCGCGACTAAAAAAACAATAGAGGGGGCTCCATAAATAAAATGCATTGGAATCATACTAAACCCGAATCCAGTATAAAGTTTAGGCGAGAAAAAAGCAATTAAACCAAAAGACACTCCAACTGGGAGTCCAATAGCGTAAGAAAAAAGTACACTTTTTGATTGCACAATCTAAATATACAAAAAACTCGTTTTTTTTAATTGTAAAAACGAGTTTAATTATGGTTACACTGTAACATATTTAATATGCAAGCAATCCTTTATTTAAACGAGTAATTACCAGCGAAGCTGTAATATTTTTTCAAGTCTTCATCGTTGTTTTTTATCCATTTTTTAACTTCTTTAATTTTGTTTTCAAAGGAGTTAATATGATATGTAAAGCTTGTGGTGTGATTCTTTTTTTCTAATTGCGTAAAGAAAGGGATGAGGTACTCACTATTAAATCCTTCCGTTTTCTTTTCAATTCCATCAATCATTTCAATAATTGTCTTAAAATTGCTTGAAAAATCTTGAAGCTCGGTTTTTTTCTGCTTTTTTTCTATCCCTGATAACGCATTTCCTAGTACACCTAATAATGACATACTCATTTCAATACTTTGAAATTCATTAGGCATTGTGTCTAATCTTGAATTATTTATTTCAAGTGTAAACGTGTTGCTATTTCCTGTTTTCTTCGCTGGTAATTTGTTTACCTGTTTTGTTAAAAATGGAAGAATTTTTTGTGCTCGATCTCCTTCAGGCTCTAAAATCATAAATCTTGAAAGCGCTAAAATTGCAGAAATTTTATTTCCAAAAATGTCTTCTATAATTCCTAAAAAATAAACAGAACTTGCATGCCTTGGGTTTAATTTAGCAGAAGCTTGAAAAGCTACACGCGCTTCATAATAATCTTTCAAATTATAAGCAGTAATTGCTTTGTTAAAATGAAGCATATAATGTGAAGGGAATTTTGAGATTGCTTGATCGTAAACATCCATCGCTTCTCTTGGCTTTCCTGTTACGTCAAGTGTGTTGGCGTAAAGGGTAAAAACTTGTTTTAATGTTTTAGAATCAGGAAAACGGTGAATTGCTTTTTTACACAGTAAAATAGTTCCGTCATAATCCTTTAGCATATAGCTTGAATATCCCATTTCATAAAGAACTAGTACATTCGTAGAATCAATTTCAAATGCTTTTTTATATTTTTTGATTGCCTTTTTATACTGACCAGCGTCATGAAACGTGATGCCTTCTCTAATAAGGTCTTTAGCAGTACTGGTTTGACCAAATGTTGTAATCGAAATAACTAGGGTTAATAGGACTGAAATTAGATTTTTAATTTTCATTATTTTAATTTTTTGATCGTTAAATATAGAATTATATACTTTAATTCAAGTTGGTCTTCGTTTTATGTTAAAGTTCATCAAAATGTGAACTTTAACATAAAGCTATCTTTTCTACTAGAGGAGAGCGGTACAGAAATCCCATTGTTTAATTTAATTTCACCCGTTTTTCCTTTTTGATAAGAATCCACATAGTTTATGTTAATTATGTGACTTTTGTGAACCCTTAAAAAATTAAATTCAGTAAGCGCCTCCTCAAAGAACTTAAGTGTTTTACAAACCGTTTTCTTTTTCCCATCCGCTAGGTAAAAGTCTGTAAGATTATCATTGGCTTTACAACGAATAATGTCTTTTAATTTTACAACATCAAATCCCTCCATAGTAGGAAGTACAATTTTTTTAAGCTGTTTGTTTTCAATTGAAAGGTTTTCTAAAAGAATATTAGCTGTTTTAAAACCCGACTGTTGAACAAGGTTTTCCTCCACTTTATCAACTGCGATAATCAATTCATCAATATCAACAGGCTTTAATAAGTAGGAGCAAGAGCTTAAATTAATAGCTTGGAGTGCATAATTACTAAAAGCCGTCACAAAAATAGTTTCAAAAGGAATCTCAGTGTATTTATCCAACAAGTCAAAAGCATTTCCAAAAGGCATTTCGATATCTAAAAACACCAATTGTGGTTGCGTTTTTTGAATCAAATCATAGCCTTCTTTAATATTTGCAGCCTCACCCAATAATTCAATCTGCGGACAGTATTTTAAGAGGTAATTCCTTAATGTTAATCTGCTTGCTGCTTCGTCTTCTATAATTACCGCCTTAATTTTCATAGTTCTTTCGCATTTGAGGAATTGTTAATTCAACATAAGTTCCGGTTCCATCCTCATTTAAATCCTTAATGATAACCTCAATTTTAAGCTGATGTAAATCGTTGAAAATTTCAATTCGTTGATGAATGTTTTTTAACGCAGTACTCTTATTCTTCTTTTGATTATCCGTTTTCAATTCCGCACTCTTCTTTCTTCCAATACCATTATCCGAAATCGTTACAATTAAATTATTTTTTTTTACCGAAAGTCTAAGGTTTAGTAATCCACTTGAAGGTTTATAGCGGAGTCCATGCCAAATAGCATTCTCTATATAAGGCTGAATTAACATCGGTGGGATTTCAAATTCTTCCTCATCAACTTCTTCATCAATCTTAACGTTATAGTCAAATTGATCTTTAAATCTAAAATGCTCTAGCTGTAAGTAAATTTTTAAAATCTCTAATTCCTTTTGAAGTGGAATGAAATTATGCTCTGAATTTTCCATAACCAATCGCATCAATCGAGAGAAGTTAGACAAGAACTTATTTGCCGATCGTTGATCGTTTTCCGAAATAAAACTATTAACCGAGTTCAACGCATTAAATATAAAGTGAGGATTCATCTGAGATCGAAGTGATCTTAAAGCTAATTGCTGATTTGCCACTCTGCGTTGTTTTGAAACCTTCAAAATATATTTCGATCCTAAAACACCAATAACAATTAAACCCAATAAAAGTGCAATAGCCCAGCGACTATATGTTAAAACTTCCTCCTTTAAAGAGTCTTCTTCAACAAGGTGATTAATTGCGTTTTGGGAGAGTTCTTTTTCCTTTCTTAACATTTCTAGTTGAAGTAAGTTTTGTAAACCTTGCGTTCCGTTTTTTAAATTGTTTAAAGCCGAACGCCTAGCAACAATTGTATCCTCTAATGCTGTGTAAAAATCTATAAATATCAAAGCTTGATCAAGATTATCCATTGATCGTGAAATTTTTCTGATAATTTCAATTTCACTTTTATCAATTAAATCATAGTTCGGATTTGCTATAAATTGATTGATCGAATTGGAAGCTTGATCCAATTTATTAAGTTCGAAATACGATTCAGCAAGCCTTAAAAATTCTTGTGAGTTGAAGAGTCTTGTATCTTGACTTGAAAAGCTAGAAATGGACTTATTTAGAATGGAAACATCTTCTTTAAATCTACCTTTTTTCTTTAAAGCTTTAGATACTGATTTTTTAACTTCTGCTTGGTTTTCAATTTTTAAATTTTCGTTTTGATTTTCGGTTAGTTGTATTGCTTTTTGATAGTATTTAATTCCTTTTTCTACTTGTTCGGTAGAGATATAGCAAATTGCCAATTTGTTATATATTGTAGTAAGTTTTTGATTACTAGGGTTTCCTTTAAGTAAATCGATGAGTTTATCCGTTGATTTTTGATAGTTTTTTAATGCAATGTGGTTATCAATGTAAAGTAGCTCTTCATTAAAAGAATTCGCACTTTTTTGATGGCTTTGGTAGACCGATAAGTTTTTATTTGATCTTTCGTGTTCTCCCGTGATAGCAAAAAGTTCGGCATAAAGAAGGAGTATTTTATTGGTAGGGTTTTTCCTGTTTTTTTGTGCTAGTTTAAGATACTGAATTGCAACTACAGGTTGGTTTAATTCTTTATAAATTTTAGCAGATCCATAGTACGACCAACTTAACGCCTCGGGTAAATTAAAGTTGATACAGGCTTTCGTGATTTCTTCAATGTTTTTTAAGTCTTTTTCGGTAAAAGAGCTTTTTAAAAGAATACTCTTTATTGTTTGTATATGTTGGTCATTCAAGCTTCTTTTATCAACCTGATAGTTCTTTTTTATGTTGGTCATCTTTTGCTCATATTCAGCTTTTGAATATTCTTTTTTTTCACCCGCAAAAACAAATGAAGAGATGATTAGAAAACTAAGTAAAGTTACAGTTGCTTTTTTAAGCATATTTCGAAATTATTGGATTGTAAACATCCTAATAAAGATTGATGTTTCCAAATTTTAAAATCCTTTAAACCCTTACTTTATATTGGTTTGTATTGGTTTTTATTCTAATTACTAAATTGTAAGTAATGTTCCCTAAATGAAAATGACTGTTCCCTAAGTCTACATTTTTTATCATTTATTATTGGTGGAAATTTAGTTCTGTAAACAAACATAAAAAAACCATTATGAAGACTAAAGTGATCCCATTAATTGTATCCGGAATTTTAACCACAGGTTTATTTTCATGCGAATCCGAAACAATAAATAGAAGAGTAGAATCTCCTGTGATAAACCAAGGTTCAGCCGTTACAAATGCAACCTTGGTGCAAACTAAAAAAGGTAAGAAAATTAAAGTGGCTATACTATTGGATACTAGTGGTAGTATGGGTGGTTTAATTGAGCAAACGAAAAATCAATTATGGAAGATTGTTATGGAGTTAGCTAAATCGAAGGATGTAGATGGTTTAGATCCTGATATTGAACTAGCCTTGTACCATTACGGGAATTCTAGTTTAAGTATAACGAAAGGATATGTTCAAATGATACAAGCTTTTACTGGAGAATTAGACGAAATATCAGAAAAGCTTTTTGCCTTAACAACAAGTGGAGGAGATGAGTATTGCGGAGCGGTAATTAATACATCATTAAGTGAGTTAGAGTGGAGTAATAATCCCGATGATTTACAAGTGATTTATATAGCAGGGAACGAGGAGTTTAATCAAGGTGGAATTGGTTACGAATCAGCTTGTGCAGTAGCAAAGAATAAGAATGTGATTGTAAATACCATTTTTTGCGGAAAAAGATCAGAAGGAATTAATACATTTTGGAAACATGCGGCTGATTTAACAGGTGGGAATTTTGCCAGTATAAATAGTGATGCTAAAACAGTGCATTATGAATCACCTTACGATGCGCAAATTTCAAATTTAAATGTGGAATTAAATAGTACCTATGTTTCATTTAATAAAATCGGAATTGAGAAAAAAGCCAAGCAAATTAAAGAAGACCAAAACGCATCGGCTTACGGGCGTGGAAATGCGACTAAACGATATTTATCGAAAAGTAGTAAGGTTTATAAAAATTCAAGTTGGGATTTGGTTGACGCTTCTAAAAAGAAAGGCTTTAAGGTAGAGGAAATTAATAAAGCTCATCTACCCGATTCGCTCTCCTTGCTTACATCAACTGAGTTACAAGTTCGAATTCATCAACTGGCTGGTAAACGAACCGCTATTAAAAAGGAAATGAGCTCCTTAAATAAACAGCGGGAAGCTTTTGTAAGATCTGAGAAAGCAAAAGTCACAAAATCAGATACCAACATGCTTGATGATGTAATGATTAAAGGATTACGAGAACAGGCAGGTAAAAAGTCGTTCACATTCCAGTCAGAAATCAACTAAACCAAGACTAATGAAAAAATTATTTCACCTCATGGGTGTTGTACTACTATTTAGTGCGACCCTGCCAAGCAGTACAAGTTATTCAACAAAATTAGTCACTGCAAAAAACAACCTACGTGCTGCTCAAAGTGATTCGGTAATGTCTTCAGTTTTGTTTAACTCAATGATCGATTCAATTTTTCCAGCTTGGATGGGAACCAACTGGGATTTTAATGGAACTTCTAATGTTCCAAAGCAAGGAGAAATTGCTTGTGGTTATTTTGTAAGTACCACTTTGAAGCACGTAGGTTTTAATTTAAACCGCTATAAATTAGCTCAGCAAGCAGCATCGGTTGTGATTGATGTATTGTGTGGCAATAATAAAGCTTACTCTAGTGATAAATTTGCTTTAATAAATAAATTGAAAGCTAAAAAGGGAAACCGATTATATGTAGTTGGTTTAGATTATCATGTTGGGTTTCTTGCGGTTGAAAATAACGAAGTTTACTTTATTCATTCCGATTATTTCAAAGATAAAGTTGTGAAAGAATTTGCTTTGAAATCACAAGGCTTCTCAGCTACGAATGCCTATGCTTACGGTGAAATCACCAACAATTCAAGCCTATTAAAGAAATGGAAATCAAAAACAAAAATTTACTGATGAATCTACTAGCGGCAACAATCGTTGGAGCAGTATTGGTAAATATTGTTTCAGGTGAATACACTAAGAAGAATGTATCGTTTCAGCAAAAATCAAAGGAAGCTTTTGAGTTTTGCAAAACGAATAAGATGGATACGAGTTTTTGTATCATGGCAGATATGAGTGTACATTCTGGAAAAAAAAGAATGGTGGTTTGGGATTTTAAAGGAGATTCCATTCAACGTTTAATGTTGGTTTCCCACGGAAGCGCAGGTATGAAAGGTTTAGCCTGGAGTACAGTCGGTAAGCCAGTTTTTAGCAATATTCCTAATAGTCATTACTCTTCTTTAGGGAAGTACCGTATTGGTAACCGAGGCTGGAGTAATTGGGGAATTCATGTTAATTACAAAATACACGGATTAGAGGTCACTAATAATAAAGCATTTAATAGAGTAGTGGTATTGCATAGCTGGAGCATTGTCAGCGATGATGAAGTTTACCCCGAAGCTTCCCCATACAGCTGGGGCTGTCCCGCAGTAAGTGACAATGAAATGAAGTATTTGGACTCGCTACTAAAAACTAAAAAGGATGTTATGTTGTGGATTTATATTTAGATATTAGTTTTGTGGCTGCTCGAAAAACAACTCTTTCAAATAGTTTTTCCTTTATTTGTGATTTCTCCCTGGCTCTGAGTATTTACTAATTGTAGGTTTTTAAAATCATGGCACACCACAATTTGTTTTTAAATTAAAAAAGATGCATTAATTGTTACTATTTCTTCTAGTGCAGCTATTGAATGACAATGGTTGATTTCTTTGCGTTTTTTTTGAGAATGAATAGTGAATTTTTTCTGATTTATAATAATCAAGAAATATTTTAACCTTATGTGTAATCGAATAGAAGTTTTTATAATAGGTTATTCATTGATTGAACCGGAACCATCAGTTTTTGTAGAGAGTTATAGAAGAAACAATTTTTCAAAAAAAAACGGCGAGAAAAACTCGCCGTTAAACATTAGCTATAAGTCAACAAATTTATTCTTTTTTAGAATCAATAATCATTGGTGTAGTACCATCAGTGATTATTATTTTTGTGTTTGGAGACTTTGATAATTCTTTAAATACCTCTAAACTTTTCCATTCAATATTCTCTTTTGTAATACCTTCTTTTAAAATCTGCTGAGCATTTTTGATTCCCTCAGCTTCAATTCTTTTTCTTTCAGCTTCAGATTTTTCTCGATCAAGGATAAACTGCATTTGCTGTGCTTGTTGCTCAGCTTTTAATTTTTCTTCAATAGCTCTATAAAGTCTGTCTGGAAGTGAAATACTTTTAAGCATTATGCTTTCAATAATTACTCCTCTATCTTTGAGCCTATCAACGAGTAGCTTTTTAATTTCTTGCTCTATCTCTCCCCGTTTTCCGGAGTGCATATCTTTTGCGTAATATTTTGCACAAACGTCTGCGGCAGAGGATCTAAAAGAACTTAGTATAAGAATTCTTTCATAATCTAAACCAACTTCTTTTAAAATGGTTGTTACTTTATCAGATTGAACATGATAAAGAATTGATATTTCGGCACTTACATTTAAACCTTCTTTTGATGGAAGGTTTAATTTTACCTCTCGATTTATGGTACTTGTTTTAACTTTTACTACCTGAGTGATTAATGGATTTATAGTCATAAAACCCTCTGTCCTCGTATTACTTTTAAGTTTACCCAAAGTGTTACGTACACCAACTTCACCAGGATTAATTATAACACAAGAAGATAAAAGAGTTGCTGTTGCAGCAATTAAAGCCAAATTTTTCATGTTTATTTTTTTTTAAATTAACAAAAAAAATAAAGCATTGTAGTAATATTTGTCAAGAATTTTACTTGTAACATAAAAATATCCATCGGCGAGTTTATGGTTTTCAGTATTTTTCTTCTGCTATTTGACAAGAGATGGTTAAAAAAACAAGTAAAAGTGATGCTTTTTAATAAAAAAGTTTTAGTAAAAGTAGGAAAAGATCATTTGTTAATTTTTGTGATTTTTTTCGGAAATTACTTAATTAACATAGATTCGATTTTATCAGCGATAGTAAAATTCTAAGCGTTAATTTTTTAGGATTAAATGGGAAATGTATTTCGGTAATTACTATTTCTATGGGCTTATTTTTATGAGATGTACTTTTACATATCAACTAGATTGGGTAATTAGTGCTTTATTAAGCAAAGGGCAAATGAATTTTACTTTAGGAGTTTTCGACTGTTTTAAGTACTTGTGTCAAAAAATTAATGGTTTTTCACATAATCCGATCAAGGAATTAATTACAAAAATCGTGTCGAAGTATATTTGATTTTTTTTAAAAGTTTATTTTTCTCATCTTGAATAGCATCTTAGATGGTAAAGGTTTAAAACATAAAAAAGGGATTCTATGGAATCCCTTTTTTGATTAAATAAATATAATGTGTTTATTTTTTGTATTTCTTAATAAGTACAGTAGCAACGTGACCTCCGAATCCGAAAGTGTTACTTAACGCATAATTAATTTTCTTTTTTTGTGCCTTTCCAACTGTGATTTCAAACCCTTTAGCAAATTCGTCTATTTCTTCTACGTTGATTGTGGGGGGGATGATATCTTCTTGAAGAGCTTTGATGGTTGCGATAGCTTCAACTGCTCCTGCAGCTCCTAAAAGATGTCCTGTCATGGATTTTGTTCCGCTTAAACTCAGTGAATCTCTTTTTCCGAATACTTTTTCGATTCCGATTAATTCTGATGGATCTCCAATTGGTGTTGAGGTTGCGTGCATGTTAATATAATCTA
>Ga0209603_1002893_pt1 | contig 15265 bp, 11 predicted proteins | sample COGITO_mtgs_1206_FD_184812 | JGI IMG/M metagenome (GOLD analysis project Ga0209603, IMG submission 184812) | Pelagic marine microbial communities from North Sea - COGITO_mtgs_120607 (SPAdes) (version 2) | ecosystem: Environmental > Aquatic > Marine > Epipelagic ... | reverse complement strand
AAAATTTGATTTTAAGAACGAAGGATTTGAAAAAAATTTAGTATCAATAGATGGTTCTATAATATGAGTTTTAATATTTGGAGGTAGCCCAATATTTTTAGCTTTAACTAATAATGCATTTGATATTGAATGTAATTTATCAATTTTTAACCACAATTTATTATAGCATCCAGGATTTTTTAATGGATAAATAGAAATGTCAAATCCTCTAATACTTGCACTCATTTTAGCTCCGATAGCTGATGCTATATTTTCTCTTGTATCAGATAAAGTTAAAAAAGAGAAATGTAGATAGTCAGTTTTTTCTTGCAAAATACGTGAATTTAAAAAGAGATGCTTCCATCTTTTAATTAACAGAACTTGGTCAAACTTTTCTAATTTTAAAAACTTATGTACTCTAGATGGCGATAATAGCAATAATTTGAAAAAAGGTAATATCGAAGAAATAAATTTTATTATTTTAAATTTTGAACTTTTTATGTTCTCTGTCGACAAATATTTTTTATTATCGGAAAAAAATACAATATCATAGCCATTTTTTTTTAAGTATAAAAATTTTAATGTTAAAAATGTTTCAGAGTAACTAGGCTTATTAGATAAAATAAAGCATAATTTTATTTTTCGCATATATAAGCAAACTCTAATTTTTTAATCGCGTATAATTTCCCATTATATTTATACATATTTATCTTGTTTACTTTTTTAAATTTTTTTTTCATTAGATTTTCCACATCTAAACCATAATGCCTATAGTGTCCATTATGGTAAATAGGGTTTTGAGAAATTGTCGTTTTATTTCTCCAATTCCCGGGAATAGTAATTATAGCTATCCCTTTTTTCTTAAGAATCCTTGAAATTTCTGAAAATGCTTTTGTATCACTTTTTACATGTTCTAAAACATGATTACAAAGTATCATATCAAAAGAAGCATCTTTAAAACTTAGATTTTGAATATCCTCTTTTGGATAATTAACATTTTTCATAAAAAGATCTGTTGTAAAGTAATATTTTTTTGTTTCAATAAATAAAGATGAAAAAATTATTTCTGGAGCAAAATGGAGAACTTTTTTGTGAGGTTTATTTGAAATATATTTTCTATAAAGAAAAAATAGACCTCTATGCCTCGACCTACTATCACAATTAGTACAAGCAGAATTCCATGAAATGGACCTGTGGTTACTTAAATGATGAAAACTATTTGAGCTATATTCACAGATTGGACAAATTTTAATAGTCAGAAAATTAAATATTCTGAACTTTGATGAATTGTTGAGTAATTCAGTTATTAAATAATAGAAAAAGCTTTTCCATTGATCGTTTATAAAAAAAAGAAAAGATTTCTTAATAATTTTTTTTATTGAATGGGGCTTTCTTTTTATATTTATTAAGTTCATGTTTTTAAAACGTTTGAATAAATTTTTTCCATTTCGTTTCCTAATTTGTTTATGGAAAATTTATTTTCAATGGTCTCTTTTCCTTTTTTAATTATCAATTTTTTTTCTATATCATCTAAAAATATAATTTTTTTCATTTTATTAACTAAGTCTTTAGAATCACGAGATCTAAAAAGAAAACCATTATACTCATCTATAATAATCTCATTCATTCCTCCACAATCACTACTAATAACTTGTGTTCCTATAGCCATAGATTCTATAACGACATTTGCAATTCCTTCCTCAACACTAGGAAGAATTAAACAGTCAGAGTTATATATTTCTTGATAAATTTGATCTTGAGTAGATACTTTTTTTAAGAAAATATTTTTTGAAATCCCAAGATCTCTTATCTGGTATAAAATTTCTTCTGATGGTTTATCATTAGCTATGATTGTATAAGTTACATTTAGACCCATATTCAAAAGCTTATTAATGGCTATAATAGATAGATGAAATGCTTTTTTCCAATGAAAGCGACCAACAGAAATAAAATGGAATTCTTTCTTTTTATTTTTATTATTTCTTTCCTTTAGGTTTAGGTTTTTTAATTTAGAAAAATCAAAACCAGAATAAATAACTTTTGTCTTTTTTTCAATATCAGCATATTTTGAAGCCTCTTCCATAATTGATTTTGAAACTGCATGAAAGAAATCAATATTAGGAAATAAAGTTTTATATTCTTTCGCTAATTTATTGTCTGCTAACGGAGAATAATTAATATGAGCTCCTCTTAAACTTAAAATAATTTTAGTATCAAATAGCTCCCTTAGAAAAAACCAAAAACGTAATGATTTAGCCCATTGAATATGAAAAATATCAGGTAAGTTATTTATTACTGGAGCAATTTTATCCAACCAGAAAATTAAATTATCATTATTGTGATATAAGTTGTTTTTAAAGTAAAATAATAATTTAAAAAAAGTAACTGGTTTAAAAAAGGCAAGACGAGAAACTTGCTCGAGAAAGTAAAAAATTCTTTTAAATTTACCTGTTGGACTATCAAAAACTTTAATATTAGGAGAGAGATAATTAAATGCCTTAGTATTTCTTTTACCAAATAAATAAATATCTAAGTTTTTATCAGATAAAGATTTTATTAGAGTTTCAATAAAAATTGTGCTAGGAACTGTTCCTGAATAAATCGCAATCTTATTTCTCATTCTAAATTTTGATCACACCATACGGAAAGTGTTAATAACATACTTATTGCATGAGAATAATAAACTTTATTACTATTTTTAAATTTATTATAAAATTTAGAAACAATATTATTTGGAATTAATAAATTTAATTTAGGTTTATTAAATAACCAATCCTCTAAAAAACTAATATTTTCGTCCTCTAGAAATTGGATTTCCCAGTTTCTAATTATTGGTTCTTTATTTCTTAAAATTTGATAACTGACCAGTCTCTTAAAGAAATTTTTCATCCTGATTGGAAGGTGAAATGTATTAAATCTTTTAATCTGATATAGGTTGAGGTCGTATGCCTGCCAAGGTATATTTGCTAATTCAGGAGATTTTTTTTTAAGATATGCAATTTGTATTATTCTACCTTTTAAATACTCCTCAGGTAGACCACAAATAAACTCACACATTCTTTCATCATGATATGGTGCGAATGTGGAAATAAAATTATTAAAAATATTTAAGTTAGTATTTGTCCAATTTTTAACATAGTATTGTGCTTTTATTGCTCTAATTTTATTAGGTACGTTAGAAATTTGTGTAGAATTGATATAATTAATTAAAATTTTATCCATGTAAGATTCTAAATTACTATCTAGATTCCAATGAGACCAAAAATCTTCTGCTAGTTTCATACCACTATTTTTGAAGATAATCTTTTTAAGAAATAATAATTGTTGCTGTTTATCCGCTTGATTTTTCAAAGAGAAACTATCAAAGAGAAGATCACCCATTGAGCCAGAGATTAAAATATTTCCGAGCTTTGAGATTTTATCGATACAAGCCATTTGCCTTGGATGTGTGAATTCAGCTCTACATTTATTTAGATTAGAGAGTTCTTCTATCTTTTCCCAAAGGTAACCTTTCTGTATAATATATTCATGGAACCTCCAATTATACAATTTTGCTATTCTTTTAGCATAATTAATTTCGGGAATTCCATTATAAAATTGATAAGAATAGGATACAACCTTCTTGTTATTTTTTAATGCAGCTGCAATTGTTCTTGAATCCAGTCCTCCGGATAAAGGTAAAACAATATTTTTATTTTTTGTTTTTTTAATTATTATTGACTCAAAAAGATCACCAAATTCATTGACTGCATTTCTAAAAGTTATATTTCGAGGATTATGAAACCATTCAAAGTTTGGACTTAAATTATTTTCATAAGAAGATTTCTTTAAAAATGATTTTTTATCATTTTCAAAAAATCCTGTAGTCAGCCAATGCGCAATTGACTTGTAATCAAGTTCTCTCAAATTATCTATCACTCCCTAATATTTTAAAATAAACATTTTCATGCTTTTTAGCCTCGATCTTTATATCATAATTTTTTATTGTATAATTGAGTATCTTTTCCATTTTATCATTGTCTTTCAAAATTAACTGCTTTTCAATTCTTTTTTTTAGCTGATTCACATTGCCTGATTCAAACATATTTTCAGGAAAAAATTTTAATATATCCTTTATTCCACACACTTCGCTTCCAATTACCTTTAATCCACTTGCAAGTGCCTCAAGTAATGCTACAGGACTCCCTTCTCCTGTTTTTAACGTTGGCAGTACAAAAAGATCACTTATTGATAGAAAATCCTTAACATTATTAACTTTTCCTGTAAAGTATAAATTCTGTAAAGACCCTTTTTTTTTTAATCTTACTTTTAAAGAATCAGCGTAAATATTTTCATCAAACCCTACAATAAAAAGATGAATGGGATGAAAGGTTCTTGAAATGACTGAGAATGCATCAATAAGTGTTTCAACACCTTTAACTGGGTGAAGATTAGCAACGCAGATTATTACATTATCATTTTTTTTTATTTTATATTTATCTAACAGTTTTACGTTTGGATTGGATGGAAAAAATTCTTTTGTATTTACTCCTCTCGCAACTAAACTAATTTTCTTACTTTTTTTAAAAAACTCTTTGATCATATCAGTGTTTTGAACCAAAATATGTTTAGATAGTAATGTTCTTAAAAACCACGAGTTCTTAGATTTTCCGCCCCAATTCATATTCTTTTTTGTATAAATCCAAGGAATCCCAGCTATTTTAGCTGCAACAGCCTCTGAATAATCATCTCCATAATGATATGAATGTATAATGTCAATTTTTAAAGTTTTAAAAAACTTGGCTAATTTAAAAGAACTTTTAATTCCCTCCATTCTTGGAATCATTGGATGGGTGGTTTGTTTTATATGTATTGGGATTCCAGAATCTTGAACAGTTTTATAGTAATCTCCTTTTGAGTGTGAACAACATATATGAGGTTCGAATTTGGATGTATCTAAATTTTTAGCAACATTTAATAATGCCTTGCCACTTCCGGCACTATCAAAATTTGGAATTGTGAATAATATTTTTATTTTGATAGGTTTTGCTTCCAATTAAACAGTGAGTATATAGTAAACATTGGCCATTTATTATCTTTTTTTCCACTTAAATGATCAAAAATCAGTTTCTCAATTATCTTTCTATCTATTCCAAAATGATTTATAAGCGAATGATCCATTAGAATATCCGAGAAATGTTTATTTAAATCTTGCCTTAGCCATCTGCTCAATGGTACTGAAAATCCTTTTTTCTTGTTTTTCAAATTAAGTTTTTTATTTTTTTTATAAATAATTTTTCTTAAGATATTTTTATTTGTTGAATCATTTTTAAAATTTAAAAAAGGATCAATAGTTAATGCTGTATCTATAAAATCCTTATTTAAAAAAGGAACTCTCACTTCCAGCGAATGATGCATACTAGCCATATCAACTTTTCTAAGTGTCTTCTGCATCATTCCATAAAATTCGGCTCGCCTCATGAATTGTAGTAATTCATTTTTATTTTTTGGTTTTTCATAATCATATATGTCAAAGTTTTCTGGAATAAAAGTTTCTTTTAAATTAGGGAATATCTTGTGCATCAGATCAAAATGAAAACGTTGTTGAAGATGTAAATGTGCATCACCTTGAGTACTAAAAAGACTGTTACTATTTATATGCTTATTACCCCAAAATAATTTATCAAATCCATAAATAAAATATTTAAGAATATATGGTAAACTTTGAACATTGTAATTTTTAAAGATAGAAAAAAATCTTTCATAACCAAAGAATAATTCATCTGCACCATCTCCAGAAAGAGCCACAGTTACATGTTCCTTAGCAACACTCGAAATATAATAGGTTGGTATGAGTGAAAAATCAGCAAAGGGTTCAGTTATAGATTTGCAAAAATCATCTAATAAATTTTCAACAATGGAAGAGTTCATTTGCCTTAGATTTTGATTTAGACCAATCAAATCAGCGTATATTTTTGCATCAAATGATTCGTCATGTTTTATACTATCACTTCCAATAGTAAAAGCATTTAATATATTTTTGGAATTTTCTTTAGCTAATAAACTGATTAATGTTGAATCAATACCGCTAGATAAAAAGACACCCAAAGGTACATCTGAAACCATTTGCATTTTGACTGAATTACTAATTGACGATTGAATTTTATCTATAGCAATATTTTCATCAAAAATTTCTGGCTCAATTTTTACCGGTAACTTCCAAAATCTATATCTATCAAAATAACCGTTTAAATCAAATGTAATCATTTCGCCGGGTAAAATTTGGTGAGTATTTTTTAGTAGACCAAAATGAGAAGGTATAAATTGATGAGCTAAATAAAGTTTCAAAACATCTAAGTTATAACTCTCGTCTTGAATTAAAGGATGCATACAAACTTGATTGTATTGGCTTGCAAAAACCACTTCTCCATTTTTATAACCGTAGTGAAGAGGTTTTATTCCAGCAAAGTCTCTAATGAGGTGTAATTTTTTTTCGAAGCTATCAAAAAGCCCAATTGCAAACATCCCATCGATTTTATCTAAAGTCTTTTTTATCCCAAAATATTGAAAACAATTTATTAGAACTTCTGAATCTCCTGAGCCTCTAAAGTTCACTCCATTATTTTTTAATTCTCTTCTTAATAAATAATAATTATATATTTCTCCATTAAAAACCATAATATATCTTTTATTGGAAGAGATCAGTGGCTGGTTGCCATTTTCACTAAGATCTAATATTTTTAATCTATTAAAGCCGAATTGAAGAAAAGAATTATTTGAGTAATAGCCCTGTTTATCTGGTCCTCTATTTTTACTGAACTGTAAAATATCGAGAAAAAGTGATTTTTCTGTTTGCTTATTATTAAGAGTTAGCTCTCCAAAAATACCGCACATATTACATGAGATCCATAATTACTATTTTATACATTTGTATTAAAAAAGATCATGTGATATTCTAAATTTTTCAAAGGCATATAATGCCCATATCTCCCATGAATTATTGTTTTCATTATTCATATAATCTTCAACACTACTTTGAATGAATTTTTGATTTAGAATAGTGCTCAGACTTGTATTTTTGGAATGTAATAAATCCTGAACTTCTTCCTTAAGATCATTTCTTAGAATTTTTGCAAGGTCAATGGAGAATCCTTGCTTACCTTTAAATATTTTGTTTTTCGGAACATGTTTATAAAGTATTTCTTTTAAAAGGAATTTTGGATCTCTATGTTCAATTCCCAATGATGGCTTAATTTTCAGACTTAAATCAATCAGCCTTTGATCTAGATATGGTACCCGAACTTCAATTCCATGCCACATTGAAGTCCTATCTACTTTCAAAAGTCTTCTCTGCATATGCCCCAAAAACTCAGTTTTTTTCTGCCATTTTAATAAATCCATAGCGCTAATGTTTTTTGAAGGGATTTTATAAAGATCTCTTGTACTTTTAGAATATTTAAAATCAGGTAATAAATATTTTAAACGATCTGAATTAAATGGCCCCATCATTTCAAATATCCATGTTTTTAAATCATTGCATTCAATTCCAGAACTAATTTTTTTTCCAGTTTTTCTAAGTATCCCCGAAATTATACGCCTAATAAAGGGATGATATTTGAACCAATTCTTATGGTCAACGGTTTTAAGAAAACGCGTATAGCCCCAAAAAAGTTCATCTCCTCCATCACCGGCAATCATTACTTTGTAAGAACTAGAAGCAATTTCACAGATTTTAAATGAAGGCAATGATGAGAAATCAGCAAATGGTTCTGAGAATGACTTAAAATGATTATCAATCCATTTATTCAAAATTTTATCTGAAAATTCTTCAATATGATGATCTATTTCTAAATGATCCGCAATTTGTTTCGCATACGTTGATTCGTTAATGCCATTATGTTTTTCTGATATTGTAAAAGCTTTAAAGTTCTTTATTTTTTTTGAGATTAATGAATTTAAAAGCGAAGAATCAACTCCTCCTGAAAGGAAACTTGCAATCGGTGCATCACTTTGTAAATATTCAGAAATATAAGATTCTATAGAGTTTTCTACTTTGTGAATTGTAGAAAGTTTTATTTCATCTAAAGAGCTTAAATCATCATAATTATAAAATGAGCTAATTTTTGTATTATAATTATTGTCAATAATACAAATTTCTCCGGGACCAAGCAGATAAGAGTTTTCAAACAATGCTAAAGGAGACGGAATATATCCCAATTTAAAATATTCAGATAGTGCTGTAGTATTAATTGATTTTTTATTTTTAAACCAATCATGTTTAAAAATTTGATCATATTGCGATGCAAATATCATTCCAAATCTAGTTTTTGCAAAATAAAGTGGCTTTATTCCTGCAGGATCACGGGATAAAAACAATTTTTTTTCTAAACGATCAAAGATAGCTAATGAAAACATTCCTCTTATTTCTTTGTGTAATCTACTAATACCCCAAATTTCAAGTGCATGACTAAGTATTTCAATATCTGAATTAGATCTTAATATATTATTTTTAATTGAAAGTTTCTGCTTTATACTTCTGAAGTTTACTATCTCTCCATTGCAAATGATAACATATCGCCCTGAAGGTGATTTCAATGGCTGGTTACCATTTATTGAAACATCTATTATAGATAATCTGTTAAAACCAAATTGAATATCTTCATCTCTATAATATCCATCCATATCAGGACCTCTTTTTTTACTAAGATAAAGCATCTCATCAAAAGATTTTTTAGATGTTAATTCAGTTCCAATTTCTCCAAATATTCCACACATTTATAAATTCAAGCCTTTGTTAATATGTCATTTATAAAATTAAAATAATTCTTGGCTATTATTTTTATTGAAAAATTTTGAACAATTGTTTTTTTTGCCATTGAACCAATTTTTGATTTATTATGGTTACTCATTTCCATAAGATTTGTCAAAACCTCAGAAAAGTATTTTGAATTATTAACTGGAACTATAAATCCATTCTCTCCATCATCAATGATATCTGGAATATTTCCGACTGAGGATGAGATTACTGGTAGAGAACAAAGCATAGCCTCTTTAATTGCTACAGGTCCAACTTCACTGATAGATGTTTGAATATAAATATCTAACCCACTTAAGAAGTTATTTATTTCTTTGAAACTAATTTCTCCAATTAAAAATATTTTATTTTCTAAATTATTCATTTTAATTTCTTTCTTTAATGAATCATATAACGGTCCACCACCTACAATTTTAATATTATACTTTAAGGATGTTTTATCATTTACTAGTCTAGAAATTTCTATTATCTGTTTAAAATTCTTTTCTGAAACCAGCCGTCCAATTGTTCCTATACTGATAGTATTACCTGTCTGTTTTTTTTTATTACTTTTTGAATTGTTTAAGTCAAAAGGACTTGTTACTGGAATGATTGGTATTTTTTTATTTTTATTAATTATTTGAGGATTAACAATTCCTAGATTTTTTTTAATTGTATTTTTTGAATCAGAAATAAAAGAAGTATTTTTATAAATAAACTTAGTAAAGTTATACTTTTTATAAAATTTAAGTTCTTTATGCATATGCAAAATAAAAGGAATTGAGACGAGTTTACAAACAAGAACCTGCGCTAAAAGCATCTCAGGTTCTTCATTTATTATAACATTTGGTTTAATTTTTTTCACTAAAAAATAAAATCTAAAAGGAAAAGAAATATATCCTAATAAATATCTAATTTTTTTCCAAAAAAAATATGGTTTTAGAATAGGGGTTTTAAAAAAAGTAGTACAATAATATACCTTTATATTATTATTGTCAATGAATACACTTTTTCCCTCTTTGTAAATAGGATATAGGCAAACTATACTTCTATTAATCTTAAATTTTTTGTCATATTTAGATAGCCCAAGAATTCCATTTTGCACACCACCAAGAGTTGGAGTGCCAATAATATTGAGAATATTAATCATTAGTTATAAATATTTATTTTAAAAAGTTGAGAAAAACCTAAAAAGCCTTCTCAGTTTGTACCTTAAATAAAACATTTCTGCTTCACGAAAAATATTCTTGTATAAAAATGATTTAGATCCATTTTTTATAGCTTTTTCAGCATAAAATTTTGATTTTTTTCGATCACCGATTGATTTAGTGAAGCCAGCTAATTTTCTATACATCGTGGCCATTGTCTTTTTTTTCCTATCACCAATATTAAAAAACCAAGAATGATTTTTGATTATATTTTTAACAACAGCGGGTCTTTGCAGCATCATTTCATTCCCGACATTATTTTTTCTATCTCTTCTTTTATAAATAATTTCATCAATATATTCACCCTTAATTTTTTCACGATGTACCTTTAACCAAAAATCCCAGTCAGCATTTATAATTAAATTTTTAGAAAAACCACCAAGATTCAGTATTGTTTGTTTTTTTACAGGACTTGTCGCATTAAACAAAGGTCCAAAACATAAATCTTCAAAATCTGCTGACGGTTTCCTTATAGATGAATATTTCTTTGAAAAATGTTCACAGTTACCATAGATATATTCAATATTTTTATTTTCTTCAATTTTAGATAAAATTAATTCTATGGAATTATGAGGTAACATATCATCGCCATCAAGTTGGTAATACCAATCAGTAGAGCATAGTTCGATGGCTTTATTTCTAGTACCATATGGACCTTTACGGTCTGATAGAGAATGTTTTATAAAATTAGAGTGACTAAACGATTTGAATATTTTTTTTGTTTTTTTATCATTTCCTCCATCTAATATTAATACGCCTCTCCACTGATTTGAGGTTTGGTTGATTACAGATTGAAGGGCTCTATTTAAATATTTACTTATTTTATATGCAGTGATACCAACTGTAATTATAGGTTTATTTGTCATATCTTTTAATAATTCTTCTTTTCAGTCTTTTATACCAATTAAAGAAATAATATAATTCAGGATAAAGCTTTTCTAAGTTTCCTAAATCTCTATTTTTAAAAGTATCAGATGTTTTTTTTTTAAAAATACTATTATAAAAAAAATAGTTTGTATCATTCAAAATTGATGTATTCTTATTTATAAGTTTTTTTTCTGTTAAAATATCTTATTTGAGATAAATTTTTTTTATTTTTTAAAATTACTTAAAAAACAAAAATAAAATTCGTGAATTTCAAAAATTATAAAATAAACAACTAATCAAATATAATTAAAGTTTATTTAGTTCTTTATTAAATTAATTTTTTTTTCACTGACTAGACTGAAAATATTATAATAAAAAATCGTAAAAGATAAAAAAATGCAGAAAGATTATAGTGAATTATCTTTTTTATCTTACAACTAATTCTTGGATTAATTATACTTATTTCAATATATAAAAAACATTTTAATTTTTAGTATTATTCTATTTAAATAAAATAGTAATTAATTTTAATTTAAGGATATAAAAATAAAATAATATTTTTAAAAATAATGAATTTTGTAAAGAATAACTGTTCTTTATAATGTCTTATCAAAAATATTAAAAAATAGTAGTACAAATCTTTAACCAAATTATAGTCAAAAAATATGAAATTTACAGAAAAAATATCAATGTTTGGTTTGGGAAAACTAGGCTCAACAATGCTAGCTTGTTTTGCACAAAAAAAGTGGGATGTTATAGGAGTAGATATCGATGAATTAAATATTCAAAAAATAAATAATGGTATATCTCCTATTTTTGAACCTGGAGTTGACCTTCTTATTAAAAATAATCAAGAAAATATTACCGCAACCTTAGACTGCAATTATGCTATACAAAATTCTTTAATTAGTTTTGTGGTAGTGCCCACTCCAAGTCTAAAGCAGGGGAATTTTTCCCTTGAACATATAAAAAGTGTTATCGAAAATATCGGAGAAGCTCTTAAACTAAAAAAAAGTTATCACCTAGTGGTTATTACAAGCACTGTTTTACCTGGTGATATGGAGAAAGTTATAAATTTATTAGAAGAAAAATCAGGTAAGGAGTGCAATAAAGATTTTAGTGTTTGTTATAACCCTGATTTTATAGCTCTAGGAAGTATAATAAATGATTTTTTAAACCCAGATATGATCCTGATTGGAGAGTCTGATGATAAAGGAGGTTTATTACTAGAATCAGTTCATAAAAAACTTATACAAAATAGTCCGAATATTCATAGAATGAATCTACATAATGCTGAATTAACAAAAATAGCGCTCAATTCATTTTGTACCCTGAAAATAACGTTTGCAAATGTTCTAGCAGAAATCTGTGAAAATTTACCTGGGGGTGATGTTGATATAGTCACAAATGCTATTGGAGATGATAAAAGAGTTGGTGAAAAGTACATAAAAGGAGGTTTAAGTTATGGTGGCCCATGCTTTCCTCGAGATAACCGGGCTTTTGCATATTCAGCAGAAAAATATGGAGTAACTAATATTCTTTCACACAGAACCGATGAAATAAATAATTATCATAAAAACAAGAGAATTCCTTTAAAAATTGAAAAAATTTTAAAGTCATCTAATACTAATAGTTTATCTATTTTAGGATTGACGTATAAAAAAGACACAACAATAATTGAAGAGTCAGCTCCTATTCATATTATTAGAAATTTATTAAAGAAAGGTATTAGAATGAAAATATATGATCCTGAAGGTAATAAAGCAGCAAAAGAAGAATTTAAAAATTTAGAAAAAATTGAATTCAAAAATACAGCAATTGAATGCATAAGAGACACTCGAGTATGCTTTATAGGTACACCTTGGGACGAATTTAAGAAACTAACAGAAAAAGACTTTTCTGATAATATGGATAATCCTATTATTTTTGATGCTTGGGGATTGTACACATTTACAGATAAATCCATTCAATACATTAAAATTGGTAAAGCATCCTGAAAAGTCATTGGACTATTTTTAATATCTCTAATCTTTTAGAGCTTTAATTTTATTTTTATAATCGGTTTATTTTTTTTTCAAAAACCTTCTTTTAATCCTCTTGTACCAGTTAAATAAATAGTATAGCTCAGGATAAATCTTTTCTAATGTTCCTAAATCTCTATTTTTGAATTCATCAGATTTTTTTTTCACTATTTTATAATTTTTAATCTCATAGTTTGCGTCATTTATAGTTAAGCCATTTCCTTCCGTTAAAATTTTATTTTTTGTTATATCCTCTTCATGGTTTTCTTTTGGGTTTAAATTATCATATATAAAATTATAATGATGATTTTGGTGAATTACTTTAACCTGATTCGAAATATCAATAACAGGTATAAATCTTCTTCTGGAATACCAAATCAACCAATTATCATACCCAAATCGTCCAATAGCAAAATGAGGTAATTTTTTAAAAGTATTTTTTTTAAACACAAAGTAATCAATTCCTGAAGATGCATGTTTTTTTGCTTCTTTTACCATTGAAGGCCAATAGGTTTTATCTTTTTGAGCTACATTAAAATTAATAATATTTTTTACATCTAAATCCCACCTATGCCCTATCATTAAAAACCTTTTGTTATTTTCTTTTATAGCAATTATTGTTTTAAGGAAATTATTTGGTAATAGAATATCTGCATTAATAAATATTAAAATATTATTTTTTGAAATTTTATTTGCTATTCTAAAAAGATCGGATATGAAGGGAACACCTTTAGAACTTTTTTTAACATTTGGAAAATACACAGCATTAACATTTCTTGCTATTTCTTCTGCTCCTTTTGAATCTCCAATAATTAAAATTTCAATATCTTCTCCTAATGCTCTCCAACTATAAATCGCATTTGTTTGGATAACATCAAATATACCTTCAAAATTTTTAGGTGTACAAAAAATAGTTATCATTTTAAATTATTTTATAAATCAACTATTTTATTCATTATAACATCTAATGATTAGGATAAATTTTAATAAGAGGAATTGACATTTATAAAATGATACTATAGTAAGATTTATTTAGTTTTGAAAAATTTTATTATTTGATTTATTGAGTTTTCGAGTGAAACAGTAGGTCTCCAATCGAAGTATTCGTTCATTTTATTAATATTTGGTTTTCTTCTCATCATATCTTCAAAACCGTTACCGAACATATCTATATACGGAATTAATTTAATTTGTGATTTTGATTTTGTCTGAGCTATGACAGTCTTAGCAAGGTTCAACATTGAAATTTCATCTTTTGAACCTATATTAAAAACCTCTCCATTTGCATTGGAACTAGTCCCAAGCATATATAATGCTTTAATGACATCACTTACATTACAAAAACATCTTGTTTGATTTCCATCACCAAATACGGTAATGTCTTCATTTCTCAATGCCTGCGAAATAAATCTAGGTAATACCATCCCATAATTCCCAGTTTGCCTTGTTCCAACAGTATTAAATAATCGGGCAATTGAAATTGGCAATTTATGTTCAATAAAATACGAAAAGGCAAGAAATTCATCTATTGTTTTTGATGATGCATACCCCCATCTAATATTATTGATTGGACCGATTAAGCGATCGTCATTTTCACTAAACTCTTTATTTACACCTCTTCCATAAATTTCAGATGATGAAGTTAAAATAATTTTTTTAGAATATTTATTTGATGCCTCTAATAAAATTTCTGTGCCTCGCACATTAACTTTTAGAGTATTTAAGGGATTTTTCATTATCAGATTAACCCCGACAACTGCCGCAAGATGAAATATTAAATCTGCATTTGAAACTAAATCATCAACAATTTTTTTATTAAGAATTGATTCCTTATGGAATTCAAAATTTAGATTTTCAAATAAATGCTTTATATTATTTATACTTCCTGTACTTAAATTATCTAATCCATATACAGAGTGCCCCTCTCTAATTAACTTATCAGCTAGATGACTTCCAATAAAACCTGCGACACCTGTTATCAAAATTTTCATTAATTATTATCCGATACTTTTTGATTTAATTTTATATTGATGCATATTTCAACAAAAGAATCTACATGTTTCTTTAAGTTGAAATTGTGCTCTGCATAAATCTTAGCATTTTCACTCATCTTTATTTTTTCGCTCTTATTTTCAATCATAAATTTTAAAGTATAGGATAATTGATTAATATTATTTTTTTCAAAAAGAAATCCGTTTGCTTCATTTATGTTATAGATATTGTCTTTTGAATTATTAATGTTTGAAATGTTTAAACCTTTAACTTGATCTTTCAAACCACCAACATTAGAGGCTATCACTGGAATTCCTAAGCTTAAAGCCTCAGTAACAGTAAAACCCCATGTTTCAATATTACTAGAATGTACAAGTACATCACATTTTTTATAAATCTTTATAATTTCACTAAATTCATAAATA
>Ga0209603_1002891_pt1 | contig 15282 bp, 6 predicted proteins | sample COGITO_mtgs_1206_FD_184812 | JGI IMG/M metagenome (GOLD analysis project Ga0209603, IMG submission 184812) | Pelagic marine microbial communities from North Sea - COGITO_mtgs_120607 (SPAdes) (version 2) | ecosystem: Environmental > Aquatic > Marine > Epipelagic ... | reverse complement strand
ATCATCAATAAACTAATTTCAGAATAAAAATAAAACGGTAAATTAATAAAATAATTTATATCACAAATGAATGATTTACAAACTAAATACGAAGCACCTCTGATAATATATTTAAAACAGTATTAATCATATAAAAATAAAAAGATATGACAAAAGTTAAGTTATTAATGACTTAAGTAGCGTATGAAACAACGAATAAAACAATGTGGCGCAAAGTAAAACGTTTCTTTATACGTCATTATTAAATATTTTTGAAACTGATGCTACCATTTCATTAGTTTGTGAATAGGTAATTTGATAGCAGTTTACTGTAGCAAACCACTCTAAAAAAGTAGTAGCATTCTCTTTTTTTGGAGATAACCAAGAATCAGGCACCAACTGCTCGAAAGCCTTTTGTTTAGATATTTTAGAAAATGATAATGCAACATCTTTTTGGTATTTTATAAATACCAAATCCTTGCAAGCAAGGTGGGTTTGAGTGTCTGTATAATTTGGCGGTAAATAACGAACTCTCTTATTTAATCTTTTTAAATGATATTCTTTGGTATCGTTTAATAATGGATACAAGGGTGCTAATGTTTGTAAACTACTGTTTTTAACAGAAATGGCTGCAGGAAAATGATATACTTCTTTATTTGTAGCTGCAACTGGCACAAAATCATCAGCCATGCACTGAAATCCGTGTTTCTGAAGAAGTGCCAACGAAGTACTTTTACCATTTCCCGAGTCACCTAAAAAGAGTACTGCCTTTTGTTGGTTGCTTACTGCTGATGCATGAAAAACACCCATCCATTCAGATTCCTCTTTATGATACATTGCTTGTATAAACTCCATGGAAAACTTGCCTTGAAAATAATGAATTTCTTCCTTAGACCATCCGTATTTTACCTTATTATTAATTGCAAAATAGATTTTATCCTTTGCTATAAAAACCTTAAAATCGATTTCTTTGTTAGCTGTTTCAGTTTCTAAGTGTGCAAATTTAGGATGAATATAAGAAGCTTCTAAATCACTCTTATACGAGACTTTTATAAGCGTATTGTTTACTCGATAGGTAGTTATAATCTTAAAGTTATCTGGAATTGTAACCTTTGATAATTCGTTGATACTTTTCTCTTGAACGGTTATGGATGAATTTAAAATCCGTTCTTCTAACTCTTTCACAAAATTTAGAGCCGCTTCAAATGGAACCGACAATGTTGTTTCAAGATCTGTTGCAATTGTCTTTGTTAATACCCCATTAATAAGTTTCTCTACAACATTAAAGGCTGCGTGTTCCAATAACATATATTGGTTAGTTTCCTCCAACCAAAGGTATCTTTTATCTTCGATAGTTTTAGTAATTAATGGACTACTCATATATTGTTAATTAGATCTGTAACAAAATTAGAGAAAAAAAGTTGTTTTTTCTTGGAATTTAACCGCTTTAAAAAAAATACAAGCATACGATCAGGAAGTACATGATAAAATTGCTGAAAACGCCTTAGACATTATTAATAAAGTTGAACGTTTTATAAAAAGTTACGATTTTCGCAATGATATACCATTAGACTTTAAATCTATTTCTGTAGGAATTAATATTAAGGCGTATCATTTAAATTATATCTTTAAATATTACTGTGTGTATAGTAAAAGTGATTTTTTCAACTACTGTAAAGTAATACATATTTTAAAGTTGATACAAGACGGTTACCTTCAAAATAAAACTATAAATTCTTTAATTAGTGATTCTCACTTTAAATCAAAAAAAACATTCTACAATAACTTTAGAAAGTTTACAGGGAAAAGTCCACAAGAAATGAACACTGCATTAAAATTTAAAATGTAATCTTTTCAGTTGGTATTGGTGTTTTCCTCATAGAGCAATATACAGCGCATAAAGGGTGTGCTCAAATGTGTGCGCAGTTTAGTTATTTGTAGTTTATTTCTCTTTATTTCATTTTATATCTTCATAATAAAAATATTGTTATAATATTAATTTTTAATGTTTTACGTATTATTAAGGTTAAATGAAATAAAGTAAATTCTTCCTGGAGGTTCCACAAAATTATCCCGTAACTCATTTATAAAAAATGAATTACGGGTTTTTTGGTTTTTAAAGTTGCTCCAAAGGTTGCTCGGGAGGGATAAAAAGATGTTTAGATTAGGGCTATTTTAATTCTTAATTATTTTATGAATTAGCTGATGATTAGTAGATTTATTCGTTGTCTTTATTAAATATGTCGCATTTGGTAAATGTGAAATATTCACAGAATTCCCTGTGGATGATGAAAGCTTTTGCCCGAGCAGATTAAAAATCTCAATTAAGTAATCATCATTCCCTTTTAATTTTATTACTGAATTTGTTGGATTGGGATAGATTTTAAAATTACTGACAGAGTTTTCCAATGATAATGTTTGATTGAAAAGCTCAGCTATTTCATAATCAGTCAGCTCCCTATTCCAAATCATCAAATCATCAATATATCCTTTAAATGCCTCATTTAAGTAGCCTATTTGCGCTCCTATTTGAAAATAAGTTGATACAAATGAAGACTCCTTTACTCCAGAATATTTTTGTTGACCATTAACAAATAATGTGTGTTTATTAGAATTTTTATTAAAAGTTACTAAAATATGAATCCAATCGTTAAAATCACTGAAGGCTGAATTGAGGCCATTATCTCCCCAAGTACCAATTCTTAAATTTCCATTAACTATACCTAAATGTGAGGCCGTTCCATTTTCGCCAAAAGCTAAAATCCACCTTTTTGATGAAATTTCGGAAGGATTAATCCATACCGAGTATGAGTAATCTTTATCAAGATGCTCAGGCATGTTACCATTTATAAAAGTGTTTTTTGTTCCATCACAATAGTATGCTTTACTAACACCTCCATTACGGTCTTCGACATAGGCCTCAGTCCTAAAATTCACAGGAGTGCTATTAATGACTTCATTTGTATTCCCATCAAAAGGGAAGTGCATGATTAGTCCATTGGTATCAGTTAATTCTGTTTGATTATTTCTTAAAAAGCGAACAGATAAACCTAAATTCTTATATGCATTATAATTATTTATATAATTTTTTTGATAATATATATCACGATCCAATGCAAAATCTGAATCAATTTCAGTGGAAGTCCAAAAAACAGCAGATCGTCCAATAAAATTAAATGCACCATACTCTTGGCGTAAACCCAATGGGAAAGCATTAAAACCACTACTGTTATTTGTATCTTGATCATTTCCAGGAGTTCCCACGGTTGATGAATTATTCCATCCTGTTTTAGAGGTCATTGCCTTTGCTAGTTTTTCTCCAGTATTTGAACCATCATAATTAAAGCCGTTAGTTATTAGGAAGTTTTCTAAGGTAGTCCAATCGGCATCGTTTGGAACACGCCACCCTGCAGGCGCAAACTCTTTATCAGGGGTAGTTTCGTCATTATCATGGATACCTGCAATGGCGAACCAATTGTAAAGTTTTCCTTTCGTTGAATCATTATTGATATAACACCAAGCACCTGTAGTGAGGTTTGACCATTCTGTAGCGTCTGTTATTTGAGGAATTAAAGTACCATCTCGATATGTTTCTATACTAGCATTCTCAACAGCCCAATCTTGTGATTCGTAATTTTTCCATTCAAAAATATTTCCTTCGTGATCACCGGAATAATTGACTTTTGTATTTTTAACCTCAATTATAAAAGGCATTGTACTTCTTTCACCACAATAATATTCTAGACCATCGTTCCAATCGCCTGAATTATCAATTATTACATAATCTTCGCCATAAGGCCTACAAGCACTGCCGTTTCCTGAATTACTTGGCTCTCCACTCTTCCAATTCGAAAAATCATATTCACTGTTATCACTCCACTTCCAAACACCTTCCTCTTCGGAATCCGTTAATCCAATCCAAGTCTCTGAATTAATTTTACTGGTAATAAAGTCATTTTCTTCCTGAGAGTTTATAGAAACTAAATTCCCTCCGTATTGCTCAGCATATGTCTGTGCTTCAGACCATATCATTTCGTTTTCGGGATAATAATAATAGTCACTATCACCAATGGAACCAATAAATTCTGGTGTGGATAATAGTGGACAAGTACCCCAAACTGGTTTATTACTTTCTGACATTGGGGAGTTAATACTAAAATTAATTGGTTCTGAAGCAATATTTGTAACACACCATCCTGAAATATCTTGATTGAAAGGAGAGTTTTCAAACATTGCCCCCATATTCGTTACACTACTAACATCCCATGAACTAATATCTTGGTTAAATGGAGTTTTATAAAACATGTTCTGCATATTAATAACACTACTCACATCCCAAGAACTTATGTCTTGATTAAAGTTACTTGCTCCAAACATACTGAACATACTAGTAACACTACTCACATCCCAAGAACTTATATCTTGGTTGAAATTATTAGCCTCGTCGAACATGTAAGTCATATCAGATACACTACTCACATCCCAAGAACTAATATCTCCGTTGAATTGATTTTTATTGAAAAATAACTCATCCATATTAGTTACACTACTAACATCCCATTCAGTAATCGAACCGTATTCACTATCTGTACACAAACCTGTTACAGGATGTGTGGATAAACAAGTATTTACAGCCTCATGAATATTAGCGTCCGTAATAGGGGTTGGAGCAGTATCATCTACATGAACAATAGTTATTGCAAATGATTTTGTAAAAATACCACCATTACCATCGTTTACTTGGACTCTGATGGATAATGATGAATCATCAATATCTAAAAAAGAAACAGCACTTAGCAACTTATTATCTTCAATAGAAAAAAATGAATTTCCAGAATCACCTGAACCTTCTACAAAAGAATATGTAAAGAGATCTCCATCATCTATATCTTCGGAATTAAACAAACCAACTTGAGTTCCAATATCTACATTATACATTATTTCATTATTTGACAATAAAATATCAGTAGGTGCAGAATTTGAATTTGTAGTAAAAGATAATTCTTTAGAAGAATAATATATGATACTATTTCCATTAGCAACTGCCCATCTAAAAGTGTAAAGTTGATCAGGTTTTAGACTACTTAAAGTCATATCTGTAGTAAATTGCATTGTTACATTTCCATATACAGAGATTCCAGATGGTGTAAAATATGTAAGACTTTCACCTTCTCCCCACCATAAACCTACTGACCCCGAGATCGAGCCGTCACCACTAATTTGTGCAGAAGTATAAACACTTTTTGTTGTGATATGGTCTTCACTGATGTCATTTGGAACAATACTAAAACTTCTAGAATTTCCTATATTTATTATATTATTTGCTACTTTAACGTCTATTGTTTGTGATGATAGGTTAATAGATGTCAAAAACATTAAAATTATTAAAAAAAACTTCATTTTAAATTATATTTATTTTTTCTTAAAATTACTATATCTTTACTTAAGTAAATAGAATCATTGTAATGATTTTAATTTAAAATAGTTTTTTTTAATGACAAAAACATTAATTTCAACACATACGACAAAACCCGAATTGTAACTTATACATAGATTATTTTTGAAAATTAATTTTTCAAAAAATAATCTATTGGAAATCCACATACATTGATCCGGTTCAAGAAACAGATACTAGTTTTCAGGAATTTCGTTTCCGAATTCGGCTTAATCCTTCATGGGTAAGTCTTAAATAGGAAGCAATCATATATTGAGGCACCCTTTCATAAAAATTAGATTTAGTATTTATGAAATCCAAATAATGCTTCTCAGGTGATTTAAGGAAAAAGATATAATACTTTCTTACAAAATTTGGAGGAACAAATAATAAATTTGATTAAAGAAGAGAACTTCATTTACCAAATGAACAAAAGCAAAATTAATTAATAATTAAACTTTAATGTTGTTGTTATAATTAAATTTTTTATTTTTGATTATAACAAATGATGGGATGACTAAACTAAAATTATCATCTATTAAATTACTCTGGTTTGTCGGGGTATACCTATTATGTACTTCCTGTTTCTCACAGGCTACTGATTACGGTTTGAGCTTTAACGGCCGAGGAGTTAAGCTGGATGACCGAACACAACTAAATCTTACTAAAAACAATTCATTAAATTTTAAAAAAAATTTTGAATTGGAGTTTGATGTTCGATTCAATCAAAAAAAAGAAGTTTATGGTTATATTTTCAGAATTATCAATAATGAAAATAATATCGATCTTTTAACTTCAAACAAACCAAAAACAAAAGATTTTTTAATCGTAGAATCAAATAAAGAATCAACTTTAAGCCCTTCGTCAGAAAAAACAAATCCAATAGTCCAGGGAAAATGGTATCATGTTAAAATAAATGTATCTATTCCAAACAGCTTACTAACGGTTTCCGTTAATAATAGAATATTAAAAACCAAAACAAATTTTAAATCCTTAAAAAAGCTTCAATTTTTATTTGGGGCAAATGACTTCAAAGGATACATAACTAGGGATGTGCCAAATATGACATTGAAGGATATTAAAATTTCTGAAGAAAACATATTAAAATATCATTTTACCCTCCAACAATGTGGAGGCAACAACACAAAAGATAGGTTAAAAGGAGTTGTTGGACATGTTATAAATGGAAATTGGGATTTATGTAAAAACTCCTTGTGGAAAAAAAGATTTTCTACAACAACTAACGGAGAGTTGTTGTCTACAATAGATGAACAAACAGGAGAAATGTTTTTATTAACTAACAAATATCTCACAAGATATAAAAGCAATACTATTGATTTTATACAATATGATTTTATTGATAAAAATTATAAACTTACATTAGATCACCGGATTTTTTATAATCAAGAAGATCATAAACTTTATTGTTATTTAGCGGATACTAAACAAGTAGCTGCATTTAATTTTGAAACTAAAACATGGGATAATGAAGATATTTTCCAAAACAAAAAATCTTTAAGTTTATTTCAACATCACACAAGTATATACGATGAGAAAAATCAAACTTTACATATAATTGGAGGATATGGTCAATACGCTTACAAGAATAGTATTCTTAAAGTAGATTTAAGAACTAAAAAATGGTCTAAAATTGATTCAATTACTAACGTTCTAAAACCAAGATATCTTTCTGGTGGAGCAATATCAAATAACAACATCTATATTTTAGGGGGGTATGGTAGTGAATCAGGAAAACAACAAATTAACCCTAAAAGTTATTTTGAATTAATTAAATTAGATACAAACAATATTTTATCAGATAAGGAATTTAGTTCACCACCTTTTTTTAATGAAATGATTGTTAGCAATAATGTAATAATTGATGAAACAACTAATGACTTTTACGCTTTAGCCTCAGAAAAGTCTAGATTTAAAGGAGGTCTAAAACTTATAAAAGGAAATCTTAATACCACAAATTTAGAAACTTTCAGAGATTCTATCCCTTATAAATTTGAAGATACATACACCTATTTTAATTTATATATTGATAAAAAAAATAAGCAATTAAAAGCGAGTACTTCCTACTTAAATGATAACAAAGAAACAGAGTTTTCAATATATTCAATCAACTTCCCTCCAGCTAATATTTCGATATCTTCAGAACCTCAAAAAAAAATATTAAAACCTAATTATTACACATACATCATTTTAATTACACTCACATTATTCTTAGGTTTTTTAATTGTAAAACGACTTAAAGTAAAGAGAAAATCTACTATTAATAAAAAAGAAAGTAAAATTAAGCTTAAGAAAATAGTTCAAAAAAGAGACTTTCAAATCCTATTTTTTGGAGGCTTTCAAATTTTTGATTCCAAAGGGATAGATATTACAGGTATGTTTTCTCCCTTACTTAAAGAACTTTTTCTATTAATATACTTGTACACATACAAAGATGACAAGGGGATTTCTTCAGGAAAACTCAAAGAAATCCTTTGGTATGATAAAAATGACAGAAAAGCTCAAAATAATAGAGCTGTTAATACTACTAAACTTAAACGAATACTGGAAAACGTAGGAGAATTAACAATTAGTAAAAAAACTGGTTATTGGAGAATTGAAAATAATACAACTATTCAATTTAACGATTATTCTTTCATAAACACTACTATTTTATCTAAAAAGTCAAATAAACAAGACGTCATACAACTTATATCAATTATAAAAAGAGGAGCTTTCTTAAACAATCTAGAATACCAATGGTTAGACAGATTCAGACAAACCGTTACAGATTCAATCATAGATTACCTCACAGATTATGTATCTACCTATCGAAAAGAAGAGGATTTAAATTTATTAATTGAGATTTCTCAGTGTTTATATAATTTTGATTCGGTTAATGAAATCTCTCTTTATCTAAAGTGTAGAGTATACAATACAAAAGGCAATCACAAAATAGTTGACGAGACTTATAAAAAGTTTTCAGCAGAATATAAATTACTTTATGGTCAAAAATTTAAATACACTTTAAATGATATTTTAAGTAAAGATTTAGATTCGTTACTTTATTAAATTTTTTTCTTTTTATATTTAAGATCAGTTTTCATTAGTTCAACTTTACAGAACACAACTCCCTAAATTCATTGGGCTTATATGGCAATGAATATATCTTTTTTTTTTTAAACCTCCTTTTATTAATGAATAATTAATATGAAATTAATAGTAGTTAATTAACATTGATTATAATTTTAAAAATATTAACCAATGAAAAAAATAATTACACTCAATTTTATTTTTGGTCTCTTGATGACTACATCTCTTTTGGCTCAGCAAACCGTTTACGTTCAAGCCGGCGGGTCTGGTGATGGAACAAGTGAATCAACACCTTATGGAAGCTTTAATACTGCTCTAGCAGACATAGACTCTGCAGGAGATAAGCTTATTATCATTGGAACTATTTCGCTACAAGGAATTAATCTTACTTCTAAAAGTTTTGAATTTACAATTGAAGGCTTAAATTCAAGTTCAACTCTAGAAGGAAACGGAGGTACAGGAAGGTTATTTACAATCAATGGAGCAACCTCTGCTGATGTAACCTTTAAAAATCTTATATTTTCAAATTTTAACACAACCCTTGCAGGTGGTGGTGTCTTCTTTAACAACAATGCTGGAGCTACAGCTACCTTTGAAGACTGTACTTTCACTGGAAATACTGTAACTAATAATTCTGGTGGTGGGGCAATACGCTTTGACAATGGAACTTTAAATATCATAGACTCCTCATTTGAAAATAATACTTCCTCAGACGAAGGAGGTGCTATTGTTGCTAATTCAGGAACAATTACAATCACTAATACACTTTTTAAAACGAACTCTGCGGCTACTAAAGGAGGAGCTATTTATACAAATAATGGAGATTTTACCATATCAGGGTCTACTTTTTATGATAATGAAACAACTGGCGCAGGTGGTGGATCTGCGTTCTATGTTGCAGGTTCTGGAAGTACCAATAGTATTACTAAGTGTACATTTTTTCAAAATACAACTGCAAATACAAACCTAGATTATGGAACTATACGAACAGACAATGGCAATACTTCGGTTACCAATAGTTTATTTTACGATAATAAAACCAATAATAACACTGGAGCATATTCAGATTGGGGTTCAGGTCCGGGTGGAACACAAACATTCAATACCTCTATAGCACAATGGATTAGTACGAATGTAGATAATCAAGATGAAGGAACTGGTTCTATTACTGGAATAAAAGGTGGTGGAGGTACTGCAGCAAACCTTACCAATTCTAGTTTATCTTGGGATGCTTCACTAAACAAAGTAACCTTTACAGCGGGAAATGCATTAACAGATAATACACCAATAGATTTTGGAAGTGACACAGAAGATGTAGGAGCTTATGATTCTAAGATAAATATCTTTAAAGCTACTACCAACAATGTTTGGAATGATGTAACTAATTGGTCAAATGGTGCTTTACCAACTTCAACAGACAATGTTGCGGTATTATCAGGAGCAGAAGTAACCTTAAACACAGATGCTACAATAGTAGATTTAAAAGTAAAAGCTCCCTTAAAAATAAATTCTGGTAAAAGTTTAATTGTAACAGGTGAGGTATCTGGAGATGATAACAAAGTATATTACAAAAGAAATTTAACTGCAATTGCAGGGGATGCAGAAGGTTGGCACTTAGTAGCTTCACCTGTCTCTGGAGAAACATATGACAATGCCTATGCTGATGCAGAGAGTTTAGTAACAAGTACCACTAATACATCTCTTCGGGGTCTAGGTTTTTATGCCACTGCAAATGATACTTGGTCCTATCTTGTAAACGATGATAGCAATGCAGGAACTTTTAGCTCAGGTAGTGGTTATACCATGAAAAGAGCTTCAACTGGTCAAGTAAAGTTTATTGGCAATTTAAATACAGATGATACTGGGGTTGATGCTACAATATCTACTGCTGGCAATGGATTTAATCTATTAGGAAACCCTTACACTGCTTTTATTAATAGTCAAACTTTTTTAACTGGTAATGCCAATAATATAGACCAACAAATTTGGGTTTGGGATCAAACGGAAGGAAATTATGAAGCAAAAATTGCTGGTGTATCTTTTGAAATAGCCCCCGGTCAAGGATTCTTTGTTAAGGCTAACAGTGGAACAGCTGTTAATTTTGCTGAAAACAACCAGTCTGTTCAAGGAACAGATACTTTCTTGAGAACAAATTCTTTGACAGAAGTAAAACTAGTCATGACTGATGGTGAGAAAAATCGTTTTGCAAAGTTGTATTTTACAGACAATGCAACTACCGGTTTTGATGCTGGTTGGGAAGGAGAAGTTTTTGGAGGAATTCAAAACGAAATAGATGTATTTACTCATTTGGTTGCAGACAATCAAGGAAAAAAATATCAGGTACAATCATTGCCATTATCTGATCTTGAATCTTTGATTATTCCATTAGGTGTTAAAATTGAGGCAGGGAGAACTGCTACTTTCTCAATAGAAAATACAAATGTCCCTTCTAATATTAATGTATATATAGAAGACAAACAAAACAATAGTTTTACTCTTTTACATACAGATGCAAACTTTAGCTTTACACCAGAGAATAATCTTGACGGTGTTGGACGTTTTTATATCCATACCAACACTAATTCATTAAGTGCAGATGATTTTGGGTTTAATAATAATCTAAGCATCTACACTTCAAGTAGAAAAAACTTACGTATTGTAGGTGTGCAAAACGGAACAGCAAACATTCAATTATATAATATCCTTGGAAAAGAAGTACTTAAGGGTTCTTTTGAAGGAAATGGAGTGAATAATATTGCATTACCTAAACTAAACAGTGGTGTTTATATTGTAAAAATAGCCACAGAAACAAGAATAACTAACAAAAAAATAATTATTCAATAAAATATAAATAATATGAAAGTTACTAAACAAATAACCAATAAAAATAAAGAGATTTCAAGAAAAGACGCTCTAAAAAAAATTGGTAATTACGGGAAATATGCAGCCTTAACAGCTATAGGAACCTATTTAATTTTAAACCCTAGAAAAGCACAAGCACAAAGCCCAGCTAATCCAGGTAGCGGATTTTAAAAAATTAAATTGTAAATTTAAAAACATATAAATAATCTTTATATTTTGTATGACACATTTAATTAAAACCCCTTTAAACATAAACCCATGAAAAAAATTACAATTTTAACTTATCTATTGATAATATTCGCTTGTATTATTTCAACAGCGCAAACCACTGTCTATGTATCAGCTTCGGGAAGTGGTGACGGTACCAGTGAATCCAGTCCGCTAGGGAACTTTGGAAATGCTTTGAATCAGATTACTTCTGAGGGTGACAAACTTGTCATTATTGGAACTATTTCGACACAAGGAATTAATCTTACTTCTAAAAGTTTTGCATTTACAATAGAAGGTTTAGATGCGAGTTCAACTTTTGAAGGAGATGGAGGTACATCAAGGTTATTTACAATCAATGGAGCAACCTCTGCTGATGTAACCTTTAAAAATCTTACATTTTCAGATAACAATACAACCCTTGCTGGTGGTGGTGTCCTTTTCAATAACAATGGTGGGGCTTCAGTAACCTTTGATAACTGCACCTTTAGTGGTAATTCTGTAACTAATGGTGCTGGTGGTGGTGCCATCTGGTTTGCCAATGGAACTTTAAATATTACAAATTCAACATTTGACAGCAACAGTTCATCAGACGAGGCAGGTGCTATTTTTGGGCAATCTGGAACAATTACAATTACAAATACACTATTTAAAAGTAATTCTGTACCTACTAAGGGAGGGGCTATTTATGTACTTAATGCAGATTTTACCATAACAGGTTCTACTTTTTATGATAATGCAACAACCAATACTAGTGGGGCTTCTGGTGGGGCTGCTTTATACGTTGCAGGTGCTAGTAGTACAAATAGTATCACAAATTGTACATTTTTTCAAAATAGAATTGGGCTCCCTAATAACCAAGATTATGCGACTATAAGAACAGATAATGGTACTACAACCGTAACCAATAGTTTGTTTTACGATAATAAAACAAATAACGGTGAGGGTTCTCCAGCAGACTGGGGATCAGGTCCTAACGGAACACAAACATTTAATACCTCTATAGCACAATGGATTAGTACCAATATAGACAATCAAGATGAAGGAACCGGTTCTATTACAGGGATTAAAGGTGGTGGTGGTACTCCAGCAAACTTATCTGAATCTAACCTAACATTTAATGCAACTTCTGGATATGTAGAATACAATACAGTAGATGAGGGAACAGACAGCCCAATTGATTTTGGTTCTGATGGAAATGATGTAGGTGCTTGGAATTCTGGGTTTACTTTAGCTTTAGATGAAGTACTAAAATCTAATGTATCTGTTTACATGAATACTGATTCAAAAACCATAGAAATAAATCATGACTTGGATCAAAGTTTATCTGTAAAATTATTTACTATTTTAGGCTCGAGTGTAATGGAGGTGAAAAATGTAAGCAAAACAGCAACATTAAACGTAAATCAACTAAAAACTGGAGTGTATATTCTAGTAGGAAAATCTTCGGGAAAGTATTTTTCTAAAAAATTACTAATCAATTAGATAAAATAAAAAACTAATTATAAACAGGAATTTTAATACAGTTCCTGTTTTGTTTTTAAAAAAATGAAACAATTCCTCAAAATAAAAGCAATTCGTATTTTAACAGATAAATTTGCAAGTAGATTAGAGGTGACAACTTTTTAAATAATTTATTACATGGTAAAAAAACTGGTGATGTTTATTTATATTAATTCTTTAAAAGTAATTAAAACGACTATGAAAATTAATACACTCATAAGAATTACAATAATTTGTTTTATGACGCTGGTTACTATTTCCGCTAAAGCTCAATATGAATCCTCTATACTTTTCTACAACGATTCAAATCAATTAGTTTATATATCAGATGAAGAGGGTAATCATATTCCTGATTTCAGTTACGTCGGTTACAAAAATGGTGAAGAACCTTTGCCAAATATCGAAGTTGTTTTAGAAATAAGCCCAATTTCTGGTGATAACACAACTCATATTCAAGCAGCGATAGACGAGGTAGAAGCATTCCCATTAAATGAAGACGGACACAGAGGTGCATTGCTATTACTTCCAGGTGAATATCCAGTTAGTGGTCAACTGATAGTAAATAAAGGTGGTGTTGTTATCCGTGGTTCTGGTGATGGCGAAAATCCTTCACTAAATACAATAATTAAAGGGGTAGGAAATATTCCTGTTGAACGAACACTAATTAGAATTGGCACGAATAACAAAAGTGGTTTTGGAGGACAGGTTACAGGAACTAGACAAAATATCATTAGCCCATACCTACCGGCTGGTAGCAGAACTTTTGAAGTTGCAGATGCATCTATTTATAATATTGGTGACAATATTATCATAAAACAACCTAGTACTGAAGCTTGGTTAGCATCAGTTGATAATGGTGGAACAGGAAGCGATGCTCCTTGGAAACCTGGTGAAATCAATTTAATTTTCAATAGACACATTACAAATATAGATGGAAATAAAATTCAAGTGGCCACACCCATCTATGACAAATTAGATAGGTCTTTATCTCAATCCTATATCTATACTTACAATGGAAATAGTCAATTAAAAGAGTGTGGGATTGAAAATCTTAGAATATTTGTAGAATCATCAGGAGTAACAGGAAGAAACCATGTCAAAACAGGTATAAACATGATCGGCGTAGATAACTCTTGGGTAAAAGGAGTCACAATTTTAAGAGTAAGTGACCAAGGAGTAAAGTTTGATGAAGCTACTCGTTGTTCTGTAGTAGACGCCAAAGTATTAGAAATGCATGGTCCGATTTCTGGAGGATGGAGATATAATTTTGAAGTAACTGACTTCTGTAATAATATCCTTTTTGAGAATTGTACAGGACATGATGGAAGGCATACATTTGTTGCTAATGGAGCAAGTGATGTTAATGGAATTGTTTTTACCAATTGCTCATCCAGTGGAGATTATACTAGATCTGAGTCTCATAGACGCTGGGGACAAGGAATACTTTGGGATAATATTTCGTGGACAAACACCAATGCAACGGGTATTTTAGGATTGCACAATAGAGGAAGTTATGGAACAGGTCATGGATGGACTTTAACCAATGGAGTAGCATGGAATATTGATGCCCCATATAACCAAATAGCTATTCAAAAACCACCAGTTGGTCAAAATTACGCAATTGGTTGTAATGCAACTGTAAATAATGCTGGCCCATTTAACTACCCAGCAGGCTATATAGAAGGAACCGGAGAAAATTTATTAATACAATCTTTATATACCGCTCAATTTCAAGATAGAATTACACATGGAGTATTACCTGATACACCAGGAAATTTGTTCCCAAATGATTATGTGTATACAGATGAAGAAAAGTATGTACAACTTACATGGCATGATGTTTCTATTGAAGAAGAAAATTATATTCTAGAACGTTCATCTAATGGAACAGATTTTGTAACTATAGCGACACTCCCAGCCAATACAGAAACCTACACAGATACAGAATTAGATCAAGAAAACTATTTTTACAGAGTAAAAACAACGAACTCAATTGGAACTTCACCAACTTCCAATACTGTTCAATCAAGAGACTATCAATCACCTACGCAAACCACTGTCTATGTATCAGCTTCGGGAGGTGGTGACGGTACCAGTGAATCCAGTCCGCTAGGGAACTTTGGAAATGCTTTGAATCAGATTACTTCTGAGGGTGACAAACTTGTCATTATTGGAACTATTTCGACACAAGGAATTAATCTTACTTC
>Ga0209603_1002878_pt1 | contig 15334 bp, 13 predicted proteins | sample COGITO_mtgs_1206_FD_184812 | JGI IMG/M metagenome (GOLD analysis project Ga0209603, IMG submission 184812) | Pelagic marine microbial communities from North Sea - COGITO_mtgs_120607 (SPAdes) (version 2) | ecosystem: Environmental > Aquatic > Marine > Epipelagic ... | reverse complement strand
ATTTAAAATAAATACATTAATAGTAATATTAACCCAATACTTTTAAAAGTTACTAAAGTTAACAAGGAGTGCAAAGGGAATAAAAAAAGGGACAAATCAAAAAAAAATGATTTGTCCCGTTTAGTACTGAAGATGGGACTTGAACCCATACGAGCATTACTGCTCACTGGATTTTAAGTCCAGCGTGTCTACCAATTCCACCACTTCAGCATTGGATTTGTTTTGGTGTAGAGCGAAAGACGGGATTTGAACCCGCGACCCCCACCTTGGCAAGGTGATGCTCTACCCCTGAGCTACTTTCGCAGTCACTATTTTTATGAACTTAGACTCGATAATTGATAATTAATGATATCTAATTATTAGAGCGGTGCAAATATAATAAGTTTTGCTTATCTAACAAATACTTTCTGCTTTTTTTGACAAAAAAAGTACTTTTATTTAGTCTTTATTTTTTTTAGTTCAAACTTACTTTTCTTGTAATCTAAAGGCATCACCCAAATTGCTATAAAACAATTACTTACTTCGAAAAGGTATAAAATGCTCCTTTTAATGTGGGTCTTACATATATAACATGAGCCCGATTGAATATCGGGCTCATGTTATTTAAAATCAATTATTCGGTAGTTTGTTATTTTAAATACATTTTAAAACAATAAGATGCATTTTTTTGGTTACCGCTGATGTTTATTTAGCAGCTGCGTACCGTTTTGATACTTCATTCCAATTTATTACATTAAAGAATGCAGTAATATAGTCAGGTCTTCTGTTTTGATAATTTAAGTAATATGCATGTTCCCAAACATCTAATCCTAAAATTGGAGTACCTCCACAAGTAACACCCGGCATTAATGGATTGTCTTGATTAGGTGTGGCACATACTTCTACTTTTCCTCCTTCATGAACACATAACCAAGCCCAACCAGATCCAAACTGTGTTGCTGCTGCTTTAGAAAATGCATCTTTAAAAGCTTCTTCAGATCCAAATTCTGCTTCGATAGCATTCTTTAAATCTCCAGAGATTTCTCCTTTATCATTTGGGTTCATTACCGACCAAAACAATGAGTGATTGTAAAATCCACCTCCATTATTTCTAACACCAGCATTGCTCATATCTAAATTATCTAGGATGTCTTCAATAGATTTTCCTTCTAGATCAGAACCAGCAATTGCTCCGTTTAATTTTGTTGTATATCCATTGTGATGTTTCGAATGGTGAATCTCCATAGTTCTTGCATCTATATTCGGTTCTAACGCATCATAAGCGTATCCTAATTCTGGTAATTGAAAAGCCATTTTTTCTATGTTTTAAATGTTAGTTATCTTTAAAATGTAAAATTAATCATAATTACATGGTTTTACAAGAAGTTTAGGTTTTCATAATTGATCACAGTATAAGAAAGATTTATTCTCCAAATTTTTTCATAAAATCTTCCAATTTTGTTACCATCTTCTTACTTCCACAAAAAAAAGGAACTCTTTGATGTAGTTCAATAGGAATTACATCCATGGTTCTTCTATATCCATCAGAAGATTTACCATTTGCTTGTTCTGCAATAAATGCCATTGGATTGCATTCATATAGTAAACGTAGCTTTCCATCAGGGTTTCGGGAGCCTTTGGGGTACATATAAATTCCACCTTTGATCATGTTTCTGTGAAAATCAGAAACTAATGAACCAATATATCGACTCGTATAGGGCCTGTTTTCAAATTCTTCCTGACAGTATTTTATATATTTCTTGACCCCTAAAGGAAAGTCTAAATAATTTCCTTCATTTACAGAATAAATACTTCCATCTTCTGGAAATTTAATATCAGGATGCGATAAATAAAAAGTTCCTATTGCAGGATTCAATGTAAAGCCATTTACGCCATCACCAGTTGTATAAACGATCATTGTTGAGGTACCATATACGACATAACCCGCCGCAACTTGCTCACTTCCTTTTTGTAGAAAATCTGCCAATTGAACAGGAGTTCCGACTGGAGTAATTCTTCTATAAATAGAAAAAATAGTTCCCACAGAAACATTTACATCAATGTTAGAGGAGCCATCCAAAGGGTCTATTAAAACAACATATTTATTTTGATGGTTTTGATCAATACTATTAATCGTTATAAAATGATCTTCTTCTTCGCTGGCAATTCCACAAACAATATTTCTACGTGTCAAAGTTTGAATAAAGGTATTGTTTGCATAGACATCCAGTTTTTGTTGGTCTTCGCCTTGAATATTTGTATCGCCATAAGCACCGATAATATCAACTAACCCCGCCTTATTTACTTCGTGATTGACTACTTTTGCAGCCAAACGTATTGAATTTAAAAGACTCGATAATTCACCAGAACTGAATTTAAATGCGTCTTGATTTTTAATGATAAATTCACCCAAAGTTTGTTTTTTTCCTTTCATTTTCATAAAATTTTGAAATTGCTTACAAATATCTAAACTTTTATTGAGTTACTACAACGATTTCGCTCTTAATTTTCAAGTAAAAAAAATTAAACAAAAGCCAGATACCTGTATAAAATAGTTAAATATTTTTGGTCGAAATCAAAAAAACTATCTTTGATGAAATTTTATAAAGATGGATTTTATTGTAAGGCAAGGTGAAGAAAATGACATGCATTCGGTGTTGGATTTAATTACAGAATTAGCAGTTTTTGAAAAAGAACCAGATGCTGTAGATATTTCAGTAACTGATTTGATAAATGATGGTTTTTCTGAAAACCCAAAGTTTAAAATTTTTGTAGCAGAACAAGAAAATCAAATTATTGGGATAGCACTGTTTTATGAACGTTATTCGACATGGAAAGGAAGAACGATTCATTTAGAGGATTTAATCGTCACTAAAAATAAGCAAAAAATTGGCGCAGGAAAAGCCTTGTATACTGCTGTTTTAAAATATGCTTTCGATCATGATTTCAATAGGGTTGCTTGGGAAGTGATTGATTGGAATGTGAATGCAATCGATTTTTACAAAAGTACAGGAGCGACCTATTTAAAGGATTGGTCTGTGGTACAAATGAACAAAGAAAATTTAGCGAAATTTATTCAAAATAATTAAAATGAAGATTTTTAAATTTGGAGGGGCTTCTGTAAAAGATGCAGAAAGTATAAAAAACATAACCCAAATCCTACAATACGAAGGAACAGAAAATACCTTGGTTGTAATTTCTGCAATGGGTAAAATGACCAATGCTTTTGAAGAAGCGATTGATGCTTATTACAATTCGTCAGATCAATTAGCTGAAAAATTAAGTTTTATTGAAGATTTTCATACATCAATCATACATGATTTATTTGATAAAGAAGATGAAATACACAACGATATTGAGATTCTTTTAGGAGAATTAAGATGGTTTTTGGAACGAAATACTTCCAAAAGATACAATTATGTGTATGACCAAATTATTTGTTTTGGAGAATTATTGTCAACCAAAGTCGTTAGTGCCTACTTATCAAAAATTGGACTTCAAAACAATTGGTTTGATGTTCGTAATTTTATAAAAACAGATAGTAACTACAGAGATGCTAAAGTAGATTGGGAGTCAACCCAAGAAATTATTAGCAATACATTAGATGCTTCCAAATTAAATATCACTCAAGGTTTTATTGCTGCTAATGATACAGAAAATACAACAACATTGGGCCGAGAAGGTTCTGATTATACTGCGGGTATTTTTGCTTATTGTCTTAATGCAGACAGTGTAACCATATGGAAAGATGTTCCTGGAGTTTTGAATGCCGATCCAAGAGTCTTTGCAGAGACTACTTTATTGGAACACATTTCTTATGAAGAAGCTATAGAAATGGCATTTTATGGAGCTTCAGTAATACATCCAAAAACATTACAACCCTTAGAAAGAAAAGAAATTCCTTTGTTTGTTCGCTCTTTTGTAAATAGGAAACAACAAGGAACTCGAGTTTCAAAGGGAGCTCGATTGGTCCCTTTTATCCCTTGTTTTATTGTAAAGAAAAATCAGATTTTAGTATCGATCTCGGCTTTAGATTTCTCTTTTATGGTAGAAAATAATCTTAGTTATATTTTTCAAAAACTACACGAGTATCAGTTAAAAGTGAATCTAATTCAGAATTCTGCCATTAGTTTTTCAGTTTGTATCGATAATAAATTTAATAAGTTTGATGCTTTTTATGATGAATTAAAAGCAGCATTTAAAATAAATGTCCAGAGGGAGGTAGATTTATACACGATTCGTCATTTTAATGAAAAAGCCATTCTTGATATTGAAGCAAAAGGAACACCACTTTTGACACAAGTAAATAAAGAAACCTCACAAATTGTGTTAAGTTTAAACTAATAAATCAGCTTTTTTATTATTTTTAGTAAGTTTGTATGTACGTTTAATGATAACTTATGGGATTAGTTACATCTAAAGAGGTTTCGAAAGTAATTGGTTTGCAAAAGTTTCGATTTTTGGGAACATTTATAGGATGGATCATTATCCGAATTCTCAGTATTTCACACATCAATAACTTATACAATAAGAATAAAAACAAGTCTGATTTAGATTTTTTGGAAGGCATTTTAGATGATTGCGATATTAATTTTGAAATCCCAGAAGAAGACTTAAAAAGAATCCCAAAAGAAGGTGCTTTTATTACTATTTCAAATCACCCTTTGGGAGGTATAGATGGTATTTTATTACTGAAACTTCTTATTGGAAAAAGAGCAGATTATAAAATTATTGCCAATTTTTTGTTGCAGAGAGTTGCTCCTTTAAAACCCTATATCATGCCTGTGAATCCTTTTGAAAATAAAAAGGATGTGCAATCGAGCATCGGGGGAATTAAAAATGCATTGCTACACTTAAGAGCAGGAAAACCAATAGGTATTTTTCCCGCAGGAGAAGTCTCTACCCTTAAAGACGGAAATTTAATTGTAGATAAACCCTGGGAGGAGGGAGCTGTTAAACTCATAAAAAAAGCCAAGGTTCCAGTTATTCCTATTTATTTTCACGCAAAAAATAGTTGGTTGTTTTATTTTTTATCTAAAATTTCAGACACCTTGAGAACTGCAAAATTACCATCAGAAGTGATTGCACAAGGTGGTAAAGTCATAAAAGTAAGAATAGGAAAGCCTATTTCTGTTAAAGATCAAGATACGTACAAAGAGCTCCCCGCTTTTTATGAGTTTCTCAGAAAGAAAACCTATATGCTGGCAAATCCTTTTGAGAAATCCCACAAATTACTTTCGACGAAGAACATCAAAATAAAAAAACCTGTAAAAAAAATTACTGCTCAAAAAAACACAAACCTATTTATTAGAGAAGTTGAAGCATTAAGAAAGGCTGATGGTAGGTTGCTGGAGAGTAAAAATTATGAAGTGTTTTTTGCAAAGGCAGATAAAATCCCCCATTTATTATACGAAATTGGAAGATTACGTGAAATAACTTTTAGAGATGTTGGAGAAGGAACAAATAAATCCATAGATTTAGATAAGTATGACAATTATTATCATCAGATGTTCCTGTGGGATAGAGAAGCAAACTGTCTTGTAGGAGCCTACAGAATGGGGTTGGGTAGAGAAATCTACAAGAATTATGGAATCAATGGATTTTATATTCAAACACTTTTTAGAATAGAGCCTGAACTGCATCAAATGATGGAGAATACTATAGCGCTCGGACGTGCCTTTATTATCAAAGAATATCAACAAAAACCAATGCCCCTGTTTTTATTGTGGAAAGGAATCGTGCATGTAACTTTACGATATCCCGAATACAAGTTTTTAATGGGGGGTGTTTCTATAAGTAATAAATTTTCAGAGTTTTCAAAGTCCTTAATGATAGAGTTCATGAAATCGCATTATTATGACCCATATATTGCACAGTACATTCATCCCAAGAAAGAATACAAGGTTAAATTAAAAGATGTAGATAAAGATTTTGTCTTTGATGCTTCTAAAGCAGACCTGCAAAAATTTGATAAAATTATTGATGAAATAGAACCGGGAGCTTTAAGAATTCCAGTTTTAATTAAGAAATATGTCAAACAAAATGCTCGTTTGGTAGCATTTAATGTAGATCCAAAGTTCAACAATGCTGTCGATGGCTTAATGTATATTAGAGTGTCAGATATTCCTGAGAGTACTGTAAAACCTGTAATGGAGGAATTTCAAGCAGCGTTGGAGCGCAAAGTTGCAAATCTATAGCAACTCCCTAAAAAATAACTTTTTTAGACGTTTACTTATTTACTTTACACACGATTAAGAACTCTATTGTTAGCGGAATTCTATTTTTATTGTAAAACAAAGCAATACTTCAAGATAAAACTAAATAAGATTCCTGAAATAGAACTATTTAACACTTGTGCAAACAATTAAAATGATTAAATTTGCACTCGATTTTTTAAAGAATAAGAGAACAAAGATGAATATTACAAAAGAAAACATAGATGCGTTAAACGCAGTTGTAAAAGTTGATATTGTTGCTGATGACTATCAAGGAAAAGTAACAAAACAATTAACAGATTACCGTAAAAAGGCAGATGTTCCTGGTTTTAGGAAAGGGCACGTTCCAATGGGAATGATTCAAAAGCAGTATGGTAAATCGATTATGATTGATGAGGTTAATAAGCTTTTACAAGAATCGTTAAATACTTTTTTAGCAGAAGAAAAATTAGACATTTTAGGGAATCCTATCCCTAGAATGAAAGAAGATTTTGATTGGTCTGCTGAAATATTTTCTTTTGAATTTGAATTGGGTTTAGCTCCAAAATTTGATGTTAACCTAAAATCAAAAAAGAAAGTAACACAATACAATATTGTTGCAACAGAGGAATTAATTGACAAAGAAGTCCACAATATTCAAAACCGTTACGGTAAAATGAGTTCTTTAGATGTTGCTAATGAGCAATCTAATATGACAGGGACTTTTGTAAATGAAGCGCATGAGATCAATAAAAAATCTTCTTTTTTAGTAAGCGACCTGAAGGGTAATAAAAATGAAAAGAAACTTGTTGGAGCAAAAGTTGGAGATGTTATTTCTTTACAAACTAAAAAATTATTTAATGAAGAACAAAAATTAGGATCTATCCTAGGTGTTTCTCCTGATCTTGCTAATAATTTAGATGTTGCAGTTTCTTTTACTGTTGAAGAAATTACAAAAACCATTCCTGCAGATTTAGACAAAGAATTGTTTGATAAACTTTTTGCAGACGGAAGTGTGAATTCTGTAACAGCGTTAAGAGAGAAAATTAAAGAAGATGCAGAAAAGCAATTTCAACAACAAGGAGATCAGCAATTATTAAATGCTGTAATCGAACATTTAGTAGCCACTACTAAATTTGATTTACCTGCTGACTTCCTAAAGAAATGGTTGGCAACTGCAGGTGAAAAAGAATTATCTTCTGAAGAAGCTAATGCCGAATATGAAAAGTCAGAAAAAGGATTGCGTTATCAATTAATCGAAGGAAAGATTATGAAAGACAACGATATCAAATTAGATTATGCAGAATTGGTAGATTATGCAAAAGGGTTTATTCGAACGCAAATGGCTCAATTTGGAAACATGAATCCAGAAGAAAAAGAATTGGATGATATTGCTGGTAGAATTTTACAAAATCAAGAAGAAGCTCAAAAATTACAAGCGCAACTAATCAGTCAAAAATTATTGACTTTTTATAAAGAAAATATGAGCTTTAAATCGAAAGAGCTTTCTTACGAGAATTTTATTAAAGAAGTTTACAAGTAATTGTAGATTTTTTTGGTCTCTTCTTTGAGGTATTTAATCATGTATTGGGTCCACATAGAGCGCTAAAGAAACAAATAATAAAAAACCTGAATTGTTAGATTCAGGTTTTTTTAGTAACAAGCTGAAACTAAATAGTTAGAAATAGTTCTTATCTTTACAAGATTAAACTTAAAAAAGAATCACGAAAATGGATTACGGAAAAGAGTTCGAAAAATACGCAACGAAACATCACGGTATCAATAGTACATATTTTGGTAAAATTACAAGTAGTTTAACCCCATATATTATGGAGGAACGTCAAATGAACATTACACAAATGGATGTTTTTTCTCGTTTAATGATGGATAGAATTATTTTTTTAGGAACAGGAATTAATGATCAAGTAGCGAATATTATTCAAGCTCAATTGTTGTTTTTAGAAAGTGTAGATTCTAATAAAGATATTTCAATTTATATTAATTCTCCAGGTGGAGGAGTATATGCAGGTCTTGGTATTTATGATACGATGCAATTTATTAAACCTGATGTTGCTACCATTTGTACAGGTATGGCAGCATCGATGGGAGCCGTTTTAATGTGTGCAGGACAAAAAGGAAAGCGTTCGGCGTTGCCTCACTCAAGAGTCATGATTCATCAACCTCTAGGAGGTGCTCAGGGTCAGGCTTCTGATATAGAAATTACGACAAGAGAAATTTTGAAATTAAAAGACGAATTGTACACGATTATCGCAAATCATTCAGGGCAAACTAAAGAAAAAGTTCATGCTGATTCTGACAGAGATTATTGGATGAAAGCAGCCGAAGCAAAAGCGTACGGTATGGTTGATGAAGTTTTAGCAAGAAAATAATAGTTACAAGATACACAGCAGAAAAGAATAAAGCAGATTTAATGTCGAAAGAAGAAAACTTAGAGTGTTCGTTTTGCGGACGAAAAAAAGCGGAAACTGACTTGTTAATAGCAGGAGTTGATGCTCATATTTGTGATAAATGTATAGAGCAAGCTCATGGGATCGTCAAAGAAGAAATTTCTGACTCAAAATCTACCAGCTTATCAAAAGATTTAATATTAAAAAAACCCTTAGAGATTAAGGTTTTTTTAGATCAATATATCATAGGTCAAGATGAAACAAAAAGAGCAATGGCCGTTGCTGTTTATAATCATTATAAGCGTTTGTTACAAGATGTAGACAGTGAAGATGATGTAGAAATAGAAAAATCTAATATTGTTCTTGTTGGAGAAACAGGGACCGGTAAAACACTTGTAGCTAGAACAATAGCAAAGATGTTAAATGTGCCTTTTTCTATTGTAGACGCAACTGTATTAACACAAGCAGGATACGTTGGTGAAGATGTAGAAAGTATCCTAAGTAGATTGTTACAAGCCGCAGATTATGATGTAGAAAAAGCACAGAGAGGTATCGTTTTTATTGATGAAATAGATAAAATTGCAAGAAAAGGAGATAATCCCTCCATAACTAGAGATGTTTCTGGTGAAGGAGTTCAACAAGCCTTGTTGAAATTATTAGAAGGTTCTGTCGTAAACGTAGCGCCAAAAGGAGGAAGAAAACATCCAGAACAGAAATTTATTGAAGTAGATACAAAAGATATCTTATTTATTGCAGGAGGAGCTTTCTCTGGAATAGATGCAATTATTGGCAAACGTTTAAATAGACAAGCAGTAGGTTTTGGAGCCTCTTTAGAGGAAGATAAAATAGACGAAGCAAATCTATTGCAATACATCACACCGGTAGATTTAAAATCTTTTGGATTAATTCCTGAAATTATTGGACGTTTGCCAGTACTGAGTTATATGAATCCACTAGATGCAAAAACATTGCGATCAATTTTAACTGAGCCAAAAAATGCCATCATCAAGCAGTATGCAAAATTGTTTATAATGGATGATGTTGAATTCACGATAGAAGAAGGGGCCTTAAATTATATTGTCGGAAAAGCAGTTGAATATAAATTAGGGGCAAGAGGATTGCGCTCCTTATGTGAGGCTATTTTTACGGATGCAATGTTTGATTTGCCAAGTTCTGATCAAAAGGAATTTAATGTAACCAAAGAATATGCAGAAGCTAAATTGACACATACAGCTTTAAAGAAATTAAAAGCTGCGTCTTAAAATTTAAAATCTTGTCTCGTCCTAAATAATCGATACAGATTATTAAAGGGTTAAATTTATAAATTAAATCTGAACAATATTAATATTGTTCAGATTTTTTGTTTTGTACTGTTTTCTTTTGAGTTTATTTTGTTTGTGCATTTGTATTGGAGTTAGCATATTGTTAGATAAATGAGGTCTTTGTGTATTGTATATTTTAATTGCATTTTTAATTAAAGTAGTTTTTAATTTTAAATCAAGATTATGTTTTGCAATAGCAAACTCCTGTTTTAAAATACCGTTTATGCGTTCTGCAATAGCATTTTCATAAGGGTCGTATTTTTCTGTCATACTTGGTTTTATAAAGTTATCTTTTAATGTTTTTTGATAGTCATCAGCACAATATTGCAAACCTCTGTCAGAATGATGTATCAACTCTTTAGTTTTATATTTTCTACTTTTAATTGCCATTTCCAAAGCCAATATTGAGCCAGAAGCATTTAAACTATTAGACACATTATAACCTACAATCTTTTTAGAGTAAGCATCTGTAATCAAGGCAAGATAAGATGGATTTTTTCTGTTTCCTGTATAGGTAATATCGCTAACCCAAACTTGTTCTGGCCTTTCAATTTCTATTGTACTTACTAAATTTTTATGCTTTCTAAAGCGATGATGTGAGTCTGTTGTAATATGATAACTCCTTTTTGGTTTTATTAGTAAATGATTGGCTCTTAATATTCTAAATAGTTTGTCTCTTCCAATATTTAAAAGTGTTAATTGTGTTTCTAGTAAATAATAAAGTTTTCGAGTTCCAAGCCTCGGCATAGTTACGCGAATGGATTGCACTAATGCTATTACCTTTTCGACCACACGTTGTTTCTGTCTTTTGGACTGTATGGATCTATAATAAACCTGTCTGCTAATCCCGAGTAAATAACAGGTAGAAACTATTGTTTCTTGGTGTGCTTCTTTGAAGCGGTCAACAACTCGGGTTTGTAATTTTTTCTGACATCAATGTTATATTCCTTTTCAGCCATATCGACCATCATGTCAAATAGAATTACTTTTTTATCTGCACGTTCTGCAAGATATTCTGCTCTTGCTTTCTGCTTTTCTAAAAGTTTTACTTGTTGTTCTAACTCTAAAATACGTTGTTCAGGAGTTTTAGACATCGTTGTTGGTGTTTGTTGTTGCCAGTCAAAGTTACCATATTTTTTTAACCATCTGGTTATTGTGGAGCCTGCTTGAATGCCATATTTGTCTCGTGCTTGACTTCTAGTTAGAAATCCTTGCTCGATTTCTTGGACTACTTCTAACTTAAAAGAAAGTGAGTAATCTTTTTGGGTACGCTTTACATACCCTGAATTTTCTGATCTTTTCATTACACTATAGTTTTAGTGTATCGCTATTTCAGGACGGGACATCTAATCCTAAAAAAAACCTCACAAGTAAACCGGTGAGGTTTTTTTTATTTATTGGTGTTTATAAATCCATACTAAATGGAATTCTTATATTTGTTTTCACTTTCCAATTATTCTAATAAATGATATCAAGAAGTACCATAGACCGAGTTTTCGAATCTGCTAGAGTAGAAGAGGTTATTGGTGAATTTGTTCAGCTAAAAAAAGCAGGAAGTAATTTTAAAGGTTTGAGTCCGTTTACAGATGAAAAATCTCCCTCTTTTATGGTCTCTCCAGTAAAACAAATTTGGAAAGATTTTTCCACAGGAAAAGGTGGAAATGCTGTTTCATTTTTAATGGAACACGAGCATTACTCTTATCCAGAAGCATTAAGATGGTTGGCTAATAAGTACAATATAGAAATTGAAGAAACTGAGCAAACTTCTGAAGAAAAAGCACAAATGAATGAAAGAGAAAGTATGTTTTTGGTTTCTAATTTTGCCAAAGATTATTTTCATGATGTGATGCTCAATTCGAACAAAGGAAAAGCAATTGGTCTGTCGTATTTTAAAGAACGTGGTTTTACAGAAGAAACCATAAAGAAATTTGAACTAGGATACTGTATTGATGAGTGGGATAATTTCACAAAAGCTGCATTGGCAAAGGGATATGATTTAAAATACCTTTCTTCAACAGGGCTTACTATTGTTAAAGAAAACAAACAGTTTGATCGTTTTAAAGGGCGTGTAATGTTTCCTATTCATTCGATGTCTGGACGTATATTGGGTTTTGGAGGGCGTATTTTAACAGCAGACAAAAAAGCAGCTAAATACTTAAATTCTCCCGAGAGTGATATCTATCATAAAAGTAAAATTCTTTATGGAATTTATCAGGCTAAAAAAGAAATAGCCAAACAAGATAATTGTTTTTTAGTCGAAGGATATACAGACGTTATTTCTTTAAACCAGTCTGGTGTTGAGAATGTTGTAGCCTCTTCCGGAACAGCTTTGACGTCAGATCAAATTAGATTGGTCAACAGACTTACAAAAAACATAACCGTTTTATTTGATGGAGATGCAGCAGGAATTAGAGCTTCTCTTCGTGGAATAGATTTGATTCTAGAACAAGGAATGAACGTGAAAGTAGTTCAGTTTCCTGACGGTGAAGACCCAGATAGTTTTGCGAAATCAAATTCAAATACCGATTTAAAAGAATATCTAGAGCATACAGCACAAGACTTTATCAATTTTAAAGTATCTCTTTTATTAAAAGATTCTAAAAATGACCCCATTCAAAAAGCAGGAGTTATTCGAGATATTATTACTAGTATTTCTAAAATTCCTGATGGAATTCAACGTGAAGTATACGTAAAAGAATGCGCAAGAATTATGGACATTTCTGAGCGAGTTCTTTTTAGCGAGTTAGCTCAGTTATTAAAAAAAGGGATTTACGAGAATAGAAAATCATCCAAACCACAACAAGACACAAATCAACCTCCATCAGAATATTTTGCCGCCCAAGAACAATCCCAAATGGGATTGGTAAAAGGAGGGGAGGTTTCTATGCAAAAAATAGATCAACTGTCTATTCTAGAAAAAGAGATCATTCGTATTTTACTTTTATATGGTAATGAAGAGGTAGGGTTTATTGAAGAAATTACAAATGTTGAAGAGGATGGAAGAGAAATACTTTCTGTTAGAAAGTATCAGAATTTAGTTTCGGCTGAAATTTATTTGCATTTACAAGAAGATGAAACAGAATTTACAAATCCGTTGTTTCAGGAGATTTATGCTGAAATGATCCATCAATTAAATCAGACTGAAAAATTGGTCATAGATCAATTTGTAAATCATCAAAATCCCGAAATTTCAACGACTGTTACTTCGATATTAATGGATGAAGAAAAGCATCAACTTAGTAATTGGGAAAGTAAAAGTATAGAGGTGAAAACTGCGAAAGAAGTACTACCAAAAGCGGTTTCTGATGTGATCTTTAATTTACGTAGAATTTTAATTGACCGCTTGGTCAATGAATCCTTGGTGCAAGGGAAAGAATATACAACCGAAGAAAAGGAAGTCGTTATGAGTTATAACTCTTTAAGAATTCGACTTTCCGAAAAGCTAAAAAGAGTGGTGTAACATCAAAAATAACGAATAAAGAAAATAGTTTTAAAGGCTGTTTCACGCATTATGAACTTCTGATGAAGTCTTACTTTAATTCTTTTGGAATTTCACAAACAGGAATGGGTAACATTTTATGTTGATTAGAAGTGTTTAATTTTGTGTAAATTTCAAATACTTCTTTTTCTCTATCCACAAAATCAGTTGCTTTTTTTCCTGATTTTTTTGTTTTCATTGCCCATTCTAATTCGTCATAAGATGCCCCAATCTGATCTTCATCTGTTCTACTATCTCCAAACAAACCATCTGTTGGCGCTGCTTTTTGTATCGATCCTGGAACCTTTAAAAACGCAGCTATTTGATATATTTCAGATTTCATTAAATCGGCAATAGGACTTAAATCGACTCCTCCATCGCCATATTTTGTGTAGAATCCAACTCCAAAATCTTCCACTTTATTTCCTGTACCAATAACGAGATAATTATGAATACCTGCTAAATAATATAAACTTGTCATTCGAATCCTTGCTCTTGTATTTGCTAGTGAAAGTGCTATTAGATCAGAAGATGCTACTACTGGAACGACATTTTTAAAATTTTCAAAAGTAGTGGTTAAATCTACTTTTACATCAGAAACATTATCAAAACGTTCTTTTAGCTGAGCAATATGTTCTTTCGCTCTAGATACCTGACTTTCTGCTTGATGTATAGGCATTTCTACACACAGTGTAGGGAATCCAGTAGATGCACATAGTGTTGAGGTTACAGCAGAATCAATTCCTCCTGAAACACCAATTACAAATCCATTTACTTTTGCATTTTCTGCATATTCTTTTAACCAACTAATAATGTGTTTTGAAACTTTTTCGATTTTCATTGATAAACTATTTTAGTACTTTTATCGTTTTATATTTCTGAATAGCAAGATACGAAGTTTATGAGATTTTTTATAGTAGTTTTTTTTATTTTATTTAGCTTTTTTTCATGTAAATCTGACGGTAAGCCTACGGTTGATGTCTCAACTATTGAGGTAGATTTTTCAGTAAAAAGATACGAAGTAGATTTTTACAATACGATGAAAGAAGATTTGCCAGGTTTAAAAAATAAATATCCTTATTTTTTTCCAAAAGTATTTTCAGATAGTTTGGTGATTGCCAAAATTAATAATAAGGATGAACAGGAGCTATTTAAAGCAACTCAAAAAAAATATCCAACTCTTTTAGAATTACAAGCTCAACTCACATCCCTTTTTAAACATCTTAAATTTTATAATCCAAGATTTACATCGCCAGATATTGTTACTTTAATATCAAACATTGATTACAAGAGTAGGGTCATCTATGCAGACAGTTTATTACTGGTCTCATTGGATGTTTACTTAGGGAAAGACCATGAATTTTATGCCGATTTTCCGATGTACATCAAACAAAACAATACAAAAGAACACCTTATTGTTGATGTTGCCAATTCGATCATAGAAAAACAAGTCCCTTTTTCTTTAAATAGAAGTTTTATTGGTCAGATGATCTATGAAGGAAAGAAAATGTATCTAATAGATCGGTACCTTCCTTTTATTTCTGATCCTTTAAAAATAGGGTATTCTGAGAAAACATTACAATGGGCAATTGAAAATGAAGAAAATATTTGGATGTATTTTATAGAAAGAAAATTATTGTTTAGTACAGAAACGAAACTTCACAAAAGATTTTTAGAGAATGCTCCATTTTCTAAGTTTTACTTGGAAGATGACCGTCAATCTCCCGGAAGAATTGGTGTTTGGTTAGGATGGCAAATTGTGAAATCTTTCATGCAAAATAATGATGTATCTTTGCAAAAATTATTAACCATAGATTCTGAAGATTTATTCAAAAAATCCAGCTATAAGCCTAAAAAATAATGTCAATAAAACACAAATCACAAGTCAATTTTGAAATTAGTTTAGATGAAAACAAAGTGCCTGAAGAAATTTCTTGGACAGCAAAAGATGGG
>Ga0209603_1002872_pt1 | contig 15341 bp, 12 predicted proteins | sample COGITO_mtgs_1206_FD_184812 | JGI IMG/M metagenome (GOLD analysis project Ga0209603, IMG submission 184812) | Pelagic marine microbial communities from North Sea - COGITO_mtgs_120607 (SPAdes) (version 2) | ecosystem: Environmental > Aquatic > Marine > Epipelagic ... | reverse complement strand
CGCTAGAACCAGAAACATCAACATTCACATCATGGTTCGAGCCTTTCAGCCCGTCCATAAGCGCATCGACTTCTTCGCTTGATAATTTGCGTGACGACATGATCTAACCGACCTTAAGGGTTACCGTGAAACATCTATTGCAGCACAAATGACGTAAAGTGAACTTCCTGAACACCGCCAAAATCTTCAAGCTCAATCAATTTTTGATTAATGCTTTCGGTCAGTGCTTTTGCCAGTTTCTCGCGCCCAACCTTCCCTTGAATATCAGCCTCGGAAAACTCGCTAATTGCATTCAGGATTTCCGAGCGAAGTCCCAATTGATGCGCCTCGATATTCGCCATGACCTCGTCGTCATATTGCGTCGAAACACCAAGACCAACCTGAAGGAATTTGCGTGAATTCATTAGATTTGTCGTAAAGGTGCCCGGAAATTCGAAATAGGTTGTCATAAAGGTTTTAACCTCAGGGGTTTCCTTAGCAACCTTGCTTTCGCCCTCAGCAGCTTTTTCTTCAGCAGCTCTCTTTTCATCCGCTTCGACCATTTTCCGTTCGATGATCTGTTCAATCTCTTCTGACGGATCTGGTTGATTGCTGCCAAACATGAAAAATCCGGCACCAAGACCTGCACCAACTAGAAATAGGCCGCCAAAAACAAACCCTAGAATTTTTAGAATTCCACGACTCTTTTTAGGCTGGTTATTTTCGTCATCTGCCATAGATTCATCCTCCAATGGACGTCCCTACCTAATACATTAGTAATTACAACTGTACTAGGCTTGAATATTAATCAAATTTTCTGATCGCTCAGTAATTACGTCTGCGCTTTTATTGCCATCATCATCGGCTTTGTCAGCAATCGCCTTGCCGGAATTTTCAGCCTGATTTTGTTGGTTGGCGTGACCGCCCAACATATTCCCACCAAATCCGTGTGATTGGCCTGAATTGAGGCTGCCAAGGCGAAGACCAGAGGCTTCCAGCATTTGCGCCAGCCGCGCCTCAGAATCACTTAGCATTGATGCCGCAGCCGATGTTTCAGTTTGAATCTGAATGTTTGTGCGGTCATTCTGGATCACAAGACTGATCTGCATTTTGCCAAGGTTACGCGGGTTCAATTGAAAATCTAGCTGATCCTTGCCACCGGCAAGGCCCTTTTGCACGCGCTGAAGCAGCATCTCGGTCCAGTTATTTTTGGCCATATCAATCGTTTGCAACATGTTCAAACTATTCAACAAACCACCGCCCGACGCAGCCCCAGCCTGTCCACCTGATTGACCACCAGCTTGCCCGCCAGTTTGACCACCAGCTTGTCCACCAGTCTGGCCAACGGCCTGATTATTCAAAGACTGCCCATTAGCGCTAGATGCGCTGTCAGCCAAGATTGGTGAGGCCTGATTAGGCCGCGCCATATCAAGACTGAAGGTCGCACGCGCCGGCATCTTATCAACCATCAGCATCGGGTTATCGGGCACAAGAGCCTGTTTCAGGATTGCAGCAGTGGTGATGAGTTTATCTGATTTGCCTCTAAAATCAACAACATCATCACCAGAAATCTTGGCGTTGATTTCGGCATTCCGCTGTTCGAGATTTGCCGCGTGAATGGCACGAAGATTGGCAATATTAGCCGCAATCTTGGCATCAGCCGATGCGGCAGGCATCGGCCCAATAAATGTTTCAGTCGGCGCTGCCTGACCTGTTGCCGCCGGATCGCCTGCAAATTTTGCAAGGCTATTTGGCGGTGTCATTGGCACTGTTTGCGCCATCGGGCGCTGCCTTAATCCCTGCATTGGACCAAGGCCAATTTTTGGCATATTGCCAGTGGCTTGACCTGATAATTTACCATCTTCAAAGGCCATATTTGCACGGATTGATTTTGTGTTTTGTAATGAAGCAGCAATTGCGCCCTTTGCCAAATCACCCTTTGCCGTATCGCCATTTACTGGGTCGATATGGGGACCAAGCGGAACGGCTGCAATCATATCTGCCAAGCCATCGCTATTTTCATCCGCGCTTGCCGCATCACTATTTTCCGATCCCACATCCTCTGCCTCGCCAGCTTGTCTCTGATCGAAACCTCCTGCCGCCTGCAACGCCGCAATCACAGCCAACGATGCCTCTTGCGGCGGGTTTTCAGGATCATCCTGTTCGGTTGCTTGCACGGCAAAAACACCAGCCAAAACCGCAGTGTCAGTTCTATCATCTTCGGCAGATATATCAACAGTTGCACCGCCAAAAAGCGCGGCAAACAACAGATCATCGCCACTAGTTTCGGTTTTTGCCGCTACAGATGACGAAGCGCCTGCCCCTGAAATATGCATTGATTTAGACAAAATTTCTGACATTCGTAAAAAGCCCGCTTATCGAGATTGGATAAAATTCATCTCATGGACGATGCAATTCGAATGCCATTTCTGATGCAAGGATTGGATTTTTTGATAGCTGGATTTTACCGCGGCTGATTACGCCGACGGGAGGCTTCGTCATCTTCACGCTTGGCATTACGATCATTTCGCGCCTTAGCCCGAAGCGCATCGGCCTTGTTGGTCGATTTTTCGCGGCGGCGATCGGATTGAGCAATTCGTTGCCGCATATGCCGCAATTCTTCGGCCAGATGTTCAGACCGGTTGCTTGCCGTTTCAAGCTGAACACGGATTTGAAAATTCAGTTGCGCCGCCGCCCGCAGTGACCCTGCATCCTGCACGCCATCACTAGGCCCTTGATCACGCGCCATTTCGTCAAGCTTTTGGCGCATTTCATCAATCTGCCGAAACTCATTTGACAATGCACCAAGGCTTTTTAGTTGCTGATTGATCGCAACACGCTCTTTTAGCGCAAGCCGGTCAAAAATTGAGGCACGGCGGCTCATGGCCCAGCCTGCAGATTAAAAAGATCGGTCAATGCACTCAAACTATCGGCATAGGATGCGCTTTGATCAAAGGGCTGTTGAATATGCGCCATTAATTGCGGCCATAGCTGGACCGCAAGATCAAGGTCCTGATCTTGACCAGGCGCATAGCCACCCATCAAGATCAAATCACGGTTTTCCATATAAAGCGAAACCAGCCGCCGGAAATATTGTGCCGCTTGAATTTGTGTTGGGCCAGCAATGTCATTCATCACCCGACTAACCGAAGATGGCACATCCACCGCCGGATAAATCCCCATTTGGGTTTGTTCACGCGACAGTAAAATGTGACCATCAAGAATGGCGCGGGCGGTATCAACCACCGGATCATTCGCATCATCGCCATCAGCCAAGACCGTATAGAAACCGGTGATCGACCCCTCATTGCCAGTGCCCGTGCCGGTTCGCTCGATCAATGCTGGTATCATCGACACAACCGATGGCGGATAGCCTTTTGAGGTTGGCTGTTCACCAAGTGCCAGCCCGATTTCACGGCGCGCATGCGCAACGCGTGTCAGCGAGTCCATGATCAAAAGAACATTTTTGCCCTTTGACCGGAAATATTCGGCAATGGCGGTTGCCCGATTTGCCCCGCGAATCCGCAATAGGGGCGAACGGTCAGCCGGTTCTGCCACAATCACCGTCCGGTCGCGAGAGGTGCCGTTCAGAACTTCCGCGGCAAAGCTTGCCACTTCACGCGCTCGCTCACCAATTAATCCAACAACAACAATATCAGCCTCGGTAAACCGCGTCATCATCCCCAGAAGAACCGATTTACCAACGCCCGATCCGGCGATGATGCCGACACGCTGGCCTTGCCCAACAGTTAAAAGACTGTTGATTACCCGAACGCCGACATCAAGTTGTCTATCGACCGGACGCCGCGCCAGCGGGTTGGTTTTTTTACCATTCAAAGGCCAGCTATCAACAAGATGCATTGGCCGCCCGTCATCAAGCGCATGGCCAAGCGCGTCAATCGCACGGCCAAGCAATTCTGGTCCCACCTTGATTGAATGGCCATCATCGCTGACCGTAACTTTCGCGCCAACGCTGATTTGCGCATTATGGTTATGAACCGATAAAAGATTGTTATTATCTTTAAAGCCAATCACTTCAGCATTGGTTGTTTCGCCCTTTTGGGTTTCAACCTGACAAAGCGTGCCAATCGTGGCGGGAAAGCCATCACATTCGATAATATGGCCGTCAAACCGGCTGACCCGGCCGGACAGGCGGATCGGCTTGTCAAAATCAAGCGCGTCAATATCACTTGTCAATTGCCCCATAAGCGCACTCATGATGATGTCTCATCTGGCGGCGAAGGGGGCTGATCATCTTGCGCATTTTCAGATGCGGCACTATCCGATGCGGCAACACCCTCTCCCCATGCTGTTTCAGCTGGCGCTGTTTCAACTGGTGCTGTTTCAGCTGGAGCTGTTTCAACTGGTGCTAGCTCGATTGGGGCTGGCTCGGTTGGGGCTGGCTTGGTTGGTGTTATTTCATCTGGCGTTATGCCGGGGACAAAATCAGCAGGTGCTTTGGCCAATGTCTTTGAGGTTTCAGCATATTGCCCACCAAGGCGGGCTTCAGCGATATCATGCAATTCAACACCAGCAAATTTTAGAATGACATCACCGCGTGCAAGGCTGGGTTCGGCAACAAAATCAAAATGCGTATTGGCCAAATATGGCAACATGACTTTATAATCATCAGCGTTGATATACACTTTTCCAGCGGCCATTTTCTGGCCGATACTGGTCACTAGCGCCTCGATACGGGCAAGGAAATTTTCAGGCATATCATCAATTTGTTGACCAGCACGCTGGCTTGCCAGTTTCAAAATCGCAGCATGGATTGAGCGTGATAAATCTTCTGCCTGCAAAGCCTGTGGCTTTGTAAGCGCAACAAGTGCCACCTCAAAAGCAGCAATCTTATCAGTCAAATTCGCCTGTGCCGCCGCTTCGGCTTCGGCTTTTGTTTCAGCAATCCCCGCGTCGCGCCCAGCAATCATGCCTTCCACTTTACCACGTTCAAATGCCGCAGTTACGGTCTCAAAATTGGCAGCAATCGGTGTGCCTTCAGCGGCATCACCGTCACCATTATCAGCTATTGGATCATGTTCAGCGGCATCATTGGCAAGCGCATTATCGGTAAGCGCGTTGTCGGCAAACGGGTTATTGGCCGGAATAACACTTGCATCAGATGATTGGTCATCTGAACCCATATCTGGCATAACATTTGGTGCGGCGTCACTGATCGGTAATGACGAGTTGTCAGGAGACGCGGTTTGCCCACGCGGATCTTCAATGCCATCGACAGGCATCAAAGTCCCGTCTTCATCGCTGCTCAATACCGCATCTTGATTATCAAAATGCGGATTAGCCATTTTGGGGTCTACAGAATGGGGGGTATCTAAATTTTGGTCTTCGCCAGCTTGTGCATTGCTTGCCGACGCTGTCTCGGCGCGCTGTGCCGCGGCAAGTGCTTCCTCAGCCTGCATGTCCACTTCGATTTCGGCATCGCGTCGCTGCGCCTCAATCGCAATTTCCATCAGACTGCGGGGTTTAAAGCTATTATCCTTGGTAAAATTGCGAGTTTCAGACCGTTTGAATTCAGCATTTTGCAAAACCGCAAGAAGGCGGGCAACCTCGCTGTCAGCAAGATGGCCACTTTGCTCTTCAACATCCATTTTGACCGAGTCTATCATATCACAAACACTCTATTTCGGCCTAGACAAAATCATCGCCGCCGCGACCGGCAAGAACAATACTGCCCTCATCAGACAAGCGTCGCGCAACATTGATGATTTCTTTTTGCGCTGCCTGCACTTCTGTTAGCCGCACTGGCCCAAGTGCTTCCATTTCGTCCATAATGTTAGCAGCTGCACGTTTTGACATACATCCGAACAGTTTTTCTTGAAGTGGCTCATCCGCACCTTTCAAAGCCATGATCAAAAGCTCACTGTCGACAGAGCGCAGCAGAGTTTGCAATGACTTATCGTCTGACATAATTAAAGTATCAAACACAAACATGCTTTCTTGAATGGCAAGCATCAAACCCTTATCACCCTTGGCAATATCTTTCATGATACGGCCTTCCATGGCCTGCTGGGTAAAGTTCATAATCCGTGCCGCCGCATCAATACCGCCAACCTGAGTAGCCCGGAGCGAGGTATTTGCTTTAAATTTACGTTGCATCACTTCTTCAAGTTCACGAATGGCATCCGGACCAACGGTTTTCAAGGTTGCGATTCTACGAATCACTTCTGATTGAATATTTTCAGCTAAAAGCCCAAGCACATCTGCACCTTGGCCAGCGTCAAGGTAAGAAACAACGAGCGCAATGATCTGCGGATGCTCGTCAGAAATCAATTCCGCAATCGAACGCGCATCCATCCAGTCAAGGATCTCAATAGGCCGCTCACTTGCCGATGGTGCAATTCTACTCAAGACCGACTGGGATTTATCATCTCCAAGCGCTTTGACCATGACATTGCGTATATAGTTTCCAGCCCCCATGCCAAGGCTCGTTTGCGCTTTAATAATGGCCAGAAACTCATCAAGAACAAGATTCACGGTTTCCTGATCAAGCCCCTGAACCGAATACATTGCTGTGCCCAGATGCTGAACCTCACGCGGTGACAGATTGCGCAGAATTTCTGACGCTTCATCTTCACCAATCAGCATCATCAAGATCGCCGATTTTTGCGTTCCAGTCAGATTGTCAAACACTGACCCTTTATCTTTCTCTTGATCTTCTGCTGGAGCAGCCATGTCACTCACCTTTTACTTTTATCATCTTGTCGCTTAGCTGATATCGCGCGACATCATCGACTTGAACACGTTGGATACACGGCCCGCCTCGTCAGAGACGATCATACGGATTACCGCAACTTTGTCATCATAGGTGTTCGCCGTATCCAGCATTTCCGCTGAAATTGATGCCTTCTTCGGCTTCAGCTTGGCCTTGATATCTTCAAGGCTTTCACCTTCGCCAACCTCGATCTGGTCAATATCAATTTCATCCTCCGAAGCAGGTGCACCGTGCATACCCGGAACTTGTGTCGGGATCAGAATGCGGCTCAGCAGGGGGCGAACAACGCCAAGAATAACAATGGCGAGGATAAGCACAAATCCAGCCTGATTGATGATCGAGCGCATGTAAGGCTTTTCAAACCATTCCATCTTAACGCCTTCAGCCAATTCATTCATGAAGGGCGCACTTGAGACGGTTAAGCTGTCACCACGCTCTTTATCAATACCAACAGCATCTGCAACCAGCTTTTCAATCTGCAGCAATTCACCTTCAGACATTTTCTGTGTTGTTGGCAGACCAGTTTCGGGGTCCATGACGGTGCGTTCGCGCACCAGAACCGCGGCATTTATCTTACGAATGACATTGGTCGGCTTCATAGTGCTTGAAACGGTTCGGCTGACCTCATAATTCTTCACTTCGCTCGAGGATTGAGACCGAATTTCGTCATTGCCACCATTTGCCGTTGATTGTGTTTCCAGATTGGCCGCAGCCGGTGGCTGATTAGCAAGCGCCCCCGGAATCCCTTTGGCTTGGGCCGCCATTGTCTGATCTGATGTATTTTGTTCGCTTCGAAGCGCATTGCCTTTTGGATCAACGATTTCTTCGGTAACTTCGCTACGCGTGAAATCAATATCCAAATTGATTTGGGCATTGATATTGCCGGCCCCCACAATCGGGCTCAGCAAGGATGTGATACGGGCGCGGTAAATATCTTCTAACCGGATCCGGTGTTCTAACTGGTCATTTGATAACCGGCCTTCAGCACTACTATTGCTGCGGGACAACAAATTACCATTCTGATCAACCACCGAGACATTTTCTTTGGTCAGGCTTGGAACCGAAGCTGATACTAAATGCAAAATCGCCTCGACTTGAGACCGACCAAGGCTGCGCCCGCGTGCAAGCTGCAAAAAGACCGATGCTGTTGGCTCGGCCTGTTGGCGTACAAATACCTCTTTATCAGGAAGGGCAAGATGCACCCTTGCACTGATCACCAAATCAATCTCGCTAATTGATCGGGCAAGTTCCATTTCCTGTGATTGTTTCAATTTGGCCGCTTCGACCGACCGGCTCGACCCCATTTGAATTGAGTCCAGTTGTTCATAACCAGTTGCCACCGACGCTGGCAGACCCTGCGCGGCCAACGTCATCCGCGAGCTATGATAATTTTCAGTTGGGACGAGAACGTCACCCGTCACGGGATCCAGCGTTACACTCACCCCCGAAGTGCGAAGCGCATCAAGAACACGCGATTTTTCCGCTTCGGGAAGACCTGCATAGAGCGTTGTTCGGGTTGGTTGCTGCATCCAAAGATAGGCTCCAAGACCAATCACCGCCATCGCCAGCGCAATAAAGGTCGGCAGCGAGCGTTGAAATGCTGGCTGGTTATAAATGCGACTGACTTGTGAGACGATTGACCCTGCTTGCTGAAAAACACCTGAGTCATTCGAAACCATTTCGCTATTTTGATTTACAACTGCGTCGGCCATGGTTTTATGTCCTGAACTTTTAATAAATGGGTTTTAATTTCAACTTTTACGCGCGGTTAAGTGCTACCTAAACCGGCATATTCATAATATCCTTGTAGGCGCTGAGCATTTTGTTCCGCACATTCAAGGTCAACTGAAATCCAAGGCTGGAAACCTGCTGGGTGATCATAACTTTTGAAATGTCATTTTCGGTGCCAAGCTCATAGGCTTTGGTCATGCTGGCGGCCTCATTCTGGGCGTTTGCTACTTCCTTAAGCGCATTGCCCATGCGATCGGTGAAACCGGTATTGTTGGTTTCAGGGGCAAGGGCTGCATCAGCTTGCGCACGAAGTTGCGCGCGAAGCGAAGAAATTGGGCCTGTCATTGAACTAATCTGTGTCATATCGACCTCCTAAACAGTTAAGCGCTTGCGCTTTTTGAAAGTGCTATTTCGGTCGTCATACTTTTCGCAATCCGCTCTTGAATGGCGCCATCGACCATAATGTCGCCAGCCATGATTTTGCCGCCAGACGAAAGAACGATGGCACGCTGTAAAACATTTTCCAGCTCGCGAACATTCCCCGGCCAATTGTAAGCCAGCAAAATATCTGCCGCTTCATCATCGATCGACGGAAGATCATCAAGAACCATGCTATGACGCGCAAGCAAGATGCTGCTGATTGGAATAATGTCATCGGTGCGCTTTGCCAGATGCTGGGTAGTCAGTGGAAAAACATTCAACCGATAAAATAGATCTTCGCGGAATTTGCCATTGCTGATTTCAGACAGCATCTCGCGGTTTGTTGTGGCAATCACCCGAACATCAACATCAACCTCGCGTTGGCTGCCAAGCGGGGTGACCTTGCGCTCTTGCAATACCCGCAGCAATTTTGCCTGCAATGACAATGGCATTTCAGAAATTTCATCAAGCAGCAAAGTGCCGCCATCAGCAGCGCGAAAAATACCCTTATTGGCAGTTGATGCTCCTGTAAACGCACCTTTTTCATGCCCAAACAAAATCGCTTCAAGCATATTTTCAGGTATTGCGGCGCAATTGACAGCGACAAAGGCTTTGTCCTTGCGGCTTGATTGGTTATGGATGAATTTGGCGAGAACCTCTTTACCTGTTCCGGTTGGGCCATTGATAAACACAGTGACATCGGTCACAGCAACACGGCTCGCCAGCGCCATTAATTGGCGGCTATTTGGATCGGCAACGGCAACATGGTCACTATCAAGACACAGCGTCACTGCCATTTGCAGGCTATAGTTTGCCGCCGCAGGGGTGGTTTGTGCTGATTGTGGTATGCAAAGCCGGATCAATTTGCCGTTCATCTCGTGTGAGACAAAGAACTGATCGCTCTCATCATGCCCAATCACCATTAATTTTTTGGCCTTCATGCTTCGTGCCAAATCAACAATGCCAGACGTGCCACCATTTTTTTCAGCAAATTCGGCACTACATAAGAATAAATCATAGCTCTGCGGAATCTTACCATTCAGGTTTGCCGAACCGATCGCACAGTCACCTGCTGGCTTGGCTGTGACGTCCTCGCGGATGCCAATTTCGGCCATTCGCATTTTGAAAATATCGACCAGCATATCCGCCACAGGCAGTAACTGTCTCTCAATACAAACTTTAACCATGTCTCATGTCTCCCGACTAATCATGCTCGTCGGTAAAGGCAAAAACTAAGCCAAATTGCATCAAGAGAAGATAAAACTATCTATCTATCTATTTTATATATATTTTTTTTGGCTGCCTTTGAAATCTAGATTGCATTTTTCTGACACATAAACCAGAAAGATGCTCTTTTTTGTTCAAATTTCTGACACCATGGTCTAAGGTTAATCCGAAATCTCGGTCATCCGTTCTAATTTTAGTTGGGTATTTGTTGTGGGTGAAAACGAACTGGTCGGCCAATCCGCAGCAATGCGTGATGTAAGAAGGCTTATAGATATTGCAGCTCCGGCCAAGACAACAATTCTCGTGCTTGGCGCAACCGGTACCGGCAAAGAGCTCGTCGCCCGCAGCATTCACAAATTTTCGGCAAGAAAAGGTGATTTAATTTCGATCAATTGTTCGGCCATTCCAGCAGAATTGTTAGAATCAGAACTGTTCGGCTATGAAAAAGGGGCTTTTACCGGCGCTGAGAAAACCCGCAAAGGCCGGTTTGAGATGGCCTCCGGCGGCACATTATTTCTTGATGAAATTGGCGATATGCCATTGCCACTTCAAGCAAAGCTATTGCGGGCGATTGAAACCCGCACCATTCAGCGCGTTGGTGGTGGCAAAGATATTCCGATTGATCTTCGGCTTGTTTGCGCAACACATCAAAATATCGAAGCCGATATCGAAGCTGGAAAATTTCGCGCCGATCTATTTTACCGGATCAATGTTTTTCCAATCAAATTGCCTGCCCTCGTGGAACGCGCAGTTGATATCCCACAAATCATCATTGCCTTGAAAAGGGTTATGGAAAAACAAAATGATAATGGCCCCCTTCCCGAATTTGACGAAAGCGCCTTACAAGAATTTATGCGTTATACTTGGCCTGGGAATGTGCGCGAATTACGCAATGTAATTGAACGTGCCTGCCTATTATTTCCAGAAAAAAAGCTTGAGGCAAAGCATGTGCGCAATCATTTGCTGCGGTTGCGCCCGCCCGATATTGCCGAAGAGCAAGACGCTCTATGGGCGGCCTCGGCCGATCTTGAGCAGGCCGATATTGCCGATAATGAAGCTGCAAGTGACACCCCTCTGCCGCACCCAAGCCATTATCGGGATTGGTTTGCATATTTCGAGACCATCGACGTAAGACGGCATCTTCAGGATATTGAGGTTGTCTTGATCGAAGCGGCATTGGAGAAATCCAATGGCATGATCAGCCATGCAGCGGATGCGTTAAAACTTCGCAGAACAACACTTATAGAAAAAATGAAAAAGTTCATGATTGAAAAGCCGGTATCATGATTTGCAAAAAAGCCTTTAGTCAGGGGATGAAAGGCACCAAGAAAGACTATTTTGCGGTTAATTAACCCATGTACGCGCGTTGAGCTTTCAATGCACGACTAGTGTGCCGGCTCATCAGGCTCATATCTTCCTGAACTTGTTGGATCAAGTTGGCATTATCACGTGCGCACTCTTCGACCAAAGTGAAAAAGCCAGCATGGATGGATTGATTATCCATCAGACATATGTCTTTTAAAATCTCTTGGCGCGCACGATCTAGCGCGGTTGCCCGCGGATAATCTTGTTCAGCTATGGCTGAAGCAATATGGCGATTCAGCATTTGGAATTGTTCAGCAATGTCGTTTTTCATTTATTAACCTCTGCGCCAATAGCTTGCCATGCATCCCGAATTTCACTGAGCGCATGCTTCGCCTTTGGTGTACCATCTGCGACCCCTTTACCAAGGTCTGCAATCATTTGTTGGCGGGCGAACTCGTACAGTTGAAACAAGTTTGATGCAACTGGTTCACCCTTTTCAAAATCGAGTGATGATTGGAGCGCGTAAATGATCGTCAAGGCTCGCGCAAAATGCTTTGACTTTAGCTCTTGATCACCACCAGCCCTCACGTTGATGTTATCCTCAAACATCTGCATTGACTTCAAAAGCCCGTCAAGAATGGTCAAAACGATCAGATGTGGGTCATTCATTTCCTCAAGGGCCTGCCGTTCTGCGTTCTGGTAGGCCTTGGTCATGTTTTGGTAGTTCATTTGAGATTACCTACGTATTAAATTGCCTTTATCGCAAAAAAACGATAATTTCTTCGCCATGATAATTCCGCCATACACAGAGCCAAGACCGGCTCCACAGCTCAAGGCTGAAAACGGCTCAAGTGAGGGCGCTCGGAGCTCTGCTGCCATTTCATCTGCAAGCCTTATGCCAACCCTGCGCCAAACAGTGAGCGGTGTGGAGGTAATCCACCCTAGTTCAAACTTGCCCCAAAATTACCATGCAATGCCACGAGCTCGTATTTATCACCCAAGGCAAGCCCCATCAGCTGTTATGTCAGAAAATTTTCTTACAGCTCGGGCAGCACTTAACCCTGGCTTTATGCAAAATGTGGCACAAACAAATATCGCGCGGGTATCAAATCTTTACCGTGACATACCAGAATTCAAAAATGAACTGGATATCCTTGTCTGACTAATCGGGGCAGCCTTATTACAAACGAGTGATTAGATCAGCATATCAATCAAACCTCGCTTTTGCGCCGACGCCAATGAAATCATCTTTGATGCCGCACCAGCCAAAATTTGCTGTTTTGCGAGACGCGATGCTTCGCTAGTCACATCAGCATCAAAAATACGGCCGCGCGCGATTTGTGTTTGCATAAGCGCTGTGGACAAACGCTCTATATTAGAGATAAGTTGCATCTTCTTGGCGCCAAGAATAACTTGAGTTTTGCTCATCCGGTCAATCACTGACCCAATTGAATACATTGCCTCTCGAGCACCAGCAGCGGTGCTTATATCAACCGATGCCAGGACGAGATCCGTATCATCTGAGTAGTCATTCAGTAGAGTGATACTCAGGCGATCAGTGTATGTTGTTACCAGGTCGGAATGGGTGTAGATGACGTCCATGTCAAATGATGTCTGTCCATTATCAAAGTCAACATCATACGACGAAATATTCTGAATATTGCCCGAAGCATCAATCTCAAAATAAACGTGATCATTAGCACCATTTACTGTGGCCGTTGTTAATGTGAAATTGCCATTGTAACCGTCTGAACTCGCATACTCGTTTAGGTGGGACATCAGCGTATTAGTAATAGTAATCGTATCTGCCTCTATAACCGAGACATTAGTTGCTGAAATCTGGTAGGTCGTTTCTGTCAAATTTAGTGTGACAGCCTCGGTGTGAGTAATTCCATCTGCTGTATACAAAATGTTAAAATTGTAGGAGCTTTGGGTTAAATACCTCAACTCGCCAGTGCTTGTTATGTTACCACTTGCGTCTACACTAAAGCTGGCCGCATCAACTCCAGTTATCGAGTATGTTCCTGCCGGTGATCCAGGGTTTCGAGAGACATATGTTGCCGTACTGGTGAATTCACTTGCCGCAATTGTCAATGACTCTGTTTCCTCTGCCGAGACAGTGGCTGTTGATGTCAAAGTATCATTAAGTGTCAGCGTGATTGTATCGACAAATGTGTCGCTTCCAGATGCAGCGGCCTCAGTATATGACAGAGTGAACACATAAGTGTCTTGTGTGGAATAATCCAATGCGCCAGTAGACTCGATATTGCCATCGCTGTTGATCGTAAAGCTAGCAGCGTCAGCACCACCCAGCAAAAAGCTACCATTGTTGCCATCACGTGATGCAAACCCTCTAATTTTTGTCAAGTCGTCCAGATAAATTGTCACAAGGTCTGACTCATCAGCACTAAAAGATGACGTGCCCTGAAGCGCCTCGGTGAGAGTAATAGTAATTACCTCGCTGTGCGTAGCACCAAAAGTATCAAGATAATTCAGCGTTACAGAATAGCTAGACTTGTCAGTTTGAACTAACGACTGGCCTGTTTTGGTAGTAATTTCACCAGTGGAAGAATTAACATCAAAATAACTCAAATCTGTTCCTGATAGACTGAATGTGCCACCGGGTTTTGCAGCTTGGTATGTTTGTGAACTTGTAAGTTGGGCTATCGGAATTGTAAGACTCTCAGTCTCTTCGGTCGTAATCGCCGCAGTGGAGGAGACTGTGTCGGTAAGTGTTAATGCAATTGTTTCAACAAATGTGCGACCATCTGATGCAAGATAATTTAGATCAAAAGCATAAGTCTTCTGGGTATCATAATCGAGCGCACTGACAGAAGAGATGTTGCCATCACTATCAACATTAAACAAAGAGTGGTCACCGCTGCTTGAAGATAAAGAATATGTTCCTGCATTACGATCTCTCCCAGCAAAACCCGTTATGTTACTTGAGGGGCTGGCATTTACCTGGCTCGACTCAGCAGCAGTAAGTGTTTGAGAGGACACGAGTGTTTCAGTAATCGTTAATTTTACTGCTTCGGTTGATGTCGAACCTCCGATGGTATACACGACATTAAAATCATATGTATCGTAATAGTTGTAGGGTTCTGTAGAGCCAATTCTCAAAGAAACACCAGATTTGTTGGTTACAACACCAGCATTGCTGATATCAAAACTGGAAGCATTAGTGCCAGTTAGGCTGTAGGTGCCCCCCGCTCCGTTTGCTAGGACAAATGATGCGGTTGAGGTGAAGTTTGACGCCGGTATTGTTAACGCATCTGTCTCCTCTGCGGTCATGCTCGTAATTGATGATGCAAGACTCGGATCTGCAACATTGATTGTCACCGTCTCAGTAAAAGTTGTGCCTCCTTGAGTGTACCGGACATCAAAAATATGGCTACTCTCGACGCTATAATCCAATGCAGCATTTGACGTGACTACGCCGGTTGACGAATTAATGCTAAAATCCAGATAATCAGATGGATCCGCTGAATTAGACGCAAGACTCCATGTGCCACCAGAATTAGCCTGTGCGTAGGCATAGATTTTTGCAAAAGCAGTCTCACTGGGCGTTATTGTGACGGAACTTCCACTTGCAACCGTTGTGTCAGACTCGGCTTGCAACGCCTCGGTTACGCTTATTGTTATCGTATCTGTGTGCGTAACACCGCCAACAGTATATAGTAGCTGGACTGTTCTTGAGGCACTTTCTGCTAGATACACTCCACTGCTAGAAACCAGATTGTTACTTCCATCAAGTGTAAACATGCCTGCATCATCGCCACCTAGGGAGTATGTGCCGCCAGGATTTCTAGATACAAAGTCTTGCGTGCCTGTCAAATCAGAGTAATTAATTGTAAGTTGATCCGTCTCCTCAACAGAGACGGTCGTAGTCGATGTGAGGGTGTCGAGAAGGTTAAGAACAATAGAGTTTGTGTAAGTGTCGCCC
>Ga0209603_1002842_pt1 | contig 15466 bp, 25 predicted proteins | sample COGITO_mtgs_1206_FD_184812 | JGI IMG/M metagenome (GOLD analysis project Ga0209603, IMG submission 184812) | Pelagic marine microbial communities from North Sea - COGITO_mtgs_120607 (SPAdes) (version 2) | ecosystem: Environmental > Aquatic > Marine > Epipelagic ... | reverse complement strand
CACATAACATGCATCGGAACCACATCTGGAGCAAATTGTTAAGTTATCCATTATAGTTTTTGTAATTTAGGTAGTTCTAGTTTTATTTGTTTTGGGATTTTGGAGATGTTTGAATCTAAAATATTATCAAGGGTTTCAGCCATCTTTGACAAGCTAAAGTTGGTTTTACTATAGTAAGCTTGACGTTTACCCCCATCTATATAGTTTTTATAGTTTTCAAACATACCTTTTAAAGCACCTCCTATTTCTCCTGTATTTGGAGCAAACCACTTAGACCCTTCAATCAACATATCCTTTACTTGAGCTGTTGGGTGGATAGGTTTTAATTCACCTCCTAACAGAGTAGTAAAATCTTTATGTAAGAAATCGATTTGACCACTCCAGTTAGTTGAGATTATAGGTTTCCCTGTAACACTAAACTCTAATAATGGTCTACCAAATCCTTCCCCTTTAGTAAGGTTAACCATAGCCTTTACTTTAGAATGGTTATAGATTGAATTCATTTCCTCATCAGTAAAGTTACCATGAAGGAGGTATACGTTAGGTAAGTTCTTTGAGTTAACCGTATTTTTAATCTGTGTGATTCTTTTAACTATCTCATCTCTATCCATGTAAGAACCACCTGTTATAGATGTTTTTAAGATGAGTGCTGGTTGGGTTTTCTTGTTTTTAAAGGTTTCAAAGAATGCTTTAATCATTAAACTCACATTCTTTCTATCCTCACTCATACTTCCTGGTAACCAGTGTCCTACAAATAGATAAGCGAATGATTCTTTAATATTAAAATCAACCATACAAGGACTATCATCAGGGAAATAGGTATCTAAATTAACCCCTTCAAATAAAACCTCAACTGGTTTTTGTAATTTAAGTTCACCTGTAGTTTGTTTTGTATTTTGATCCTTAACCTCAAACTTAGTGTTTTCAAATACTGATTTACTATGATTTGAGGAAACAATGTTTAAGTCCATTCTATTCATTCCTTCAATCCATTGGGGAGCACAAGTATCAGTTTCAATCCCAGCTGTAAAACCAATATTATAATCACCAATAGGAGTAAACTCATTTGGTACTGTGATTTGAGCCCAAATGTTAGGTTTTTCGCTTAATCTAGCTCCTATAGGGAGGAGGTAAGGCTTTAAAAAGTGCCATTCTTCATGGTCTTCAATAAAACCCCAAGAGGTATTACCCCAACGTTGAGGCATAATCTTAACATCGTATTTATCGCTTTCTATGATTGATTTTACAACATCTCTACTGCGAGCACCATAGCCCGAATATGTTTGTATTGGGCAGCTTATAACAAAAGTATTCTTCATCTTAATATAACAATTTATGTGGTAGTGTAGGGGTTTTCACTTCAGTAACATTTAAAAACTCATAGTTTTCTCGAGGTTCCCAAGTATTAAACATTTCATCTACACCTTCGATTACTCGTTCACCCATTATTTCAGCTGTGAATCCTGCTTCTTTACTTAAAGCCCATTCTCTACCTTCAAGACCTAGTTTTTGTCTTTCTTCCTTAGATAGATTATAAACTTCCATAATCCTATCAGCAGCATCTTCTGGTCTACATCTGTCATCCCAAATGTAAGGAGTTACAGGTGAACCTTGGATTGATCTGTTTGTTGGGAATACTGGGAACGCCCAGTTACCATGCTCTTTATATCTCCCAGTATGGTTAGAAGGAACATCAGCATCTGGTGTAAACCATTTACCGTTTTCATCAGCAAATCTCATTTGATCCTGCATACCACCCGTTACATTAGCTATAATAGGAGTACCTGCTAAGATAGCTTCGGTTAGTGATAACCCCCACCCTTCATTTGAAGTTAATAGGATTTGAACATCTGCTAAGTTATAAAGATAGTTTAGTTGATCTCTACTTAACTTGCTAGTTGAAAATAAGATTGATGTATCACCCTCCCCAAACAGATAGTTTTTAACAGCCATTAAATCTGTACCATGATCTGATACTATCTCTGTGTGGAGTAATAGTTTAACTTTAGATTGTTTTTCTTGAGGTAGTTGTTCTTTAAAGTATTTAAAAGCTAATAAAGTATCTGGGATTTGTTTTCTTCTAATATTTCTTGAGTTGTAGAATACAACAAAATCATCCTCATTAATCCCTATTTGGGTTTTAAAATCTTTGTAATCCTTAAGATTAGTATCAATAGGTTTAAATGTATCAGCATCTAAACCGTGAGGAACATACTTTAAAGTTTTGTTCTTTAGTTTTTCACCTAACACTAACCTGTTGATATTCACTGTTTGTTTTGAAATACCAAACAAAGCATCACACGATTCGTAAAACGGTCTATTATACATTGGAGCAGGATAGTTATCCCAAATGTTTAAATAAGCGATAGGGATCTCTTTTCTAATCTCGTTCTCAATCTGGAATAACCACATAAAATAACGTGGGTCTGTAATCAAGAAGATAGCATCTATTTTCTCCGTTTTGATTAACTTCCTAACTTGATCAGGATTACCATAGCCATTATTACATTGGATAACAACGTTAGCGTCTTCAATCCCCAGTTGGGTATTGATTTCACTACTAACATCAAATCTTTTACCCTCATCAGGATGCTGTACAGCAGCTCCTAGATTAAACCAGTTAAAACGATGAGCTGTGTTTGTAGCTATTTCACGTCCTACGTTTGCAACACCTGAATGGACTCGGATGTCATCACAGAGCAAAAGAATACGTTTTCTCTGCTCTCTTGGAATATAACCTTCTTTCATTTATTTAGAGTTCTAAATCGTTGTGATTAGTAATTGTTTTTCTAAAATCTTCATCTGTAAGATACAAATAAATAGCACGGTCAGCAAGTTTTTGGAATGAAAACTTACGCTTTACGCACTCGATTTTGAACGTCTCAAAAAGATCACTTTTGATCTTTACTGAGGTTAATGTCATATCTTTTTTAGCCATAACGTTAATTAATTATTATTTATTCTTATATACATATCTACATATTTTTAAAAGTCGCAGAACATAAATGAGTCTTGAAGTAAGGGCACCACTTACAATTATTATTAGTTAAAGCAGGCATATCTTTTTCATTAAACCCATCTTTGGTAAAACAATTATCTAAAAATTCATTTAAGGATTTTGTAGCTTGATTAACTGATGTTTTACCTGAAGGTGGTCTGAATTGTTGGATACGTTTGATTACAAAATCTTGTGATTCATATAATTTACGTTTTACAATAAAGAACTCAATATCAATATCATCTATTGGGACGTTGTATTGTTTAGCAAAAAACTTCTTATACAATACTAACTGATGTTGTTTTGATTTATCTTTCTTTGCTTTATCATTCCAACCTCTTGTAGATGTTTTTATATCGATTATAATAAACTTCTTTGTATTCTCGTTATACATCACCACATCCAAAAAGCCCATGTATTTAACACGAGGTAAGTGCGGATTAGGCGCTAATACGATTGGTATCTCACAACCAACTAACCACCAACCACGTTTAGAAAAATATTTACCTCTATTCTTCTTTAAATACCTTATAATTTCAACACCGTCGGAATAGAATTCTCGAAGTGTTGAGGCGTCAGTAAAATGTTCTCCTTTATTCTGTTTATAAGCGTCTGCATAGCAATCTCTTAATCTGGTTTCAAAATCTGTTTCTAAATCTATTTTGTCAGCCTCAGCACCACTTTTATTATACATTACATCTAGATACATTTGTAGTGTCTCGTGTAGTGCTGTTCCAAAAGTCATGTGAATACTTTGTTCCTTAACTTTATGTCCATCTCTATATTGCAACGCCCACTTTTTAGGACATTGGGTATACATTGATAGCTGTGAATATGAGATGTTTTTCTCATAAGCAAAGTTCACAGGTTCAGGTGGATTCTGTTGTATTTCCCTAACTATTTGGGGTGCTTTCTTTTTAGCCAAAACTTATTTTTTCCATTGGTCTCTTTCAACTAACTGACAGATAATTGCATAGTTGCAAATATCTTGAAATGTATCTGAAAGAGGCTCGTTATTAACTCCTCTATTATTAATCAATAGATTTTTCCAGCGATTTATTTTATCGCTCATTCTATACCAAAGTCCTGTAAGAGCAAATTCCCTTTCATCTTCAGTAGCAAGGCTAGTGCCAGCAGTAATATTGTGCATACCGTAGTCAAGGTGCTTTTTACTAAAAAGCTCCAACTGCTCCTCCATGATAGCCATATAGCCAGCATGTATGTGAGGATATTCAGTCTTAAGTATTTCCGTAGCTGATAAGCCATATTTTATTGTTTCTTCACTCATAACCTATAATATACGAACTCTCCCTTGCTTCTCCAAATGTTTGCGTGGGAATTTTTAATTTATTTTTTACTTCCAAATCCCTTTATAGCCGAATCTTCTCTATCTAAACGTTCTTCAATATCTTTGATTTGGTCTAGAACCGTAGATAATGCGGCATTTGTTTCCTCAATAATAGCAGCATCAATCTCAGCTAACTCATCTAATCTTTTGGATGATTGGTTTGGTTTTGTTTTTGAAGTTCTGATAAGTAAGATAGTAAGTAGAATGATTGGGGCTACTAATAACATTACTATAAACATCCCTGCTACTGTTGTTAAAATATCTATCATATAACTTCTTTTTTAACTAAATATTTTTCTATTGTTTCTAATCTTTCATCAGCATCTGCTAACATAGCAAGTGCTTCTTCAGCATTTTTATAGAAATCTTCTGTTGAATGGTCTCCAATACCTGCTGGGTTCTTTTCTAATAACTCTAAAGTGAGTAATGCTTTTGCTTTATCAGCTATTGCTGATGAACGGAGCATATCTACTAATCTACTCATAACTTTGCTTTTTTAATTAACTTTTCGGTTTCATCTTCTTCTACTCCCATCTTCCATAAGATACTTCTAACACCTACAACTTGAAGTAAATCAATATACCTATCAGCTTCACCTAAACTACATTCTAAATAATCAGCAATGTATTCAGCTAGTTCTTGATAATTTCTTTTGTTTTCGTTTTTGATATACTTTAGGTAGACTTTCTTTTTAGGTATCATTTCTCGGTAGATTGAATAAACTTGTTTCTTATTTTGTGGATTTATCTTTTGGACGTAGTTTACCAACTGAAGGTATCCTATATCTGTAGATAAATATCTATGTATCATGTAAGAGTTAAAGTTATTCCACGATTCTTCCGAGATTTCGTGAACAGGAGTTTTATAGAGGGTGATTTCATTCAACCACCCCCAAATATTTTGTATGTCCTTACTCTTCTGAGGCACCTTCAAACTCTTTACGTAGTTCTGGGGGTAAAGTATTAGTTAGGATTTCACCTGTTTCTGGGTTCCAGAATACTGGGATTGGGACGATTCCGTTTTCACTTGTACCTGTAATAAACTTAGATACTTCTCTTAGGATTACTCCTTGTTGCCATACTTGACCACCTTCTTTAGTAGTAATAGCTGTTGTTTTGCTCAAATCGATGTTTGGCATTTGCATTTGTCCTTGTTCCATTTTATTGTTCTTGATAGTTAATAGTTTCTATTTCTCGGCACATATACAATGTACCATTATTTCTAAAAGCATGGGTACAATTCCATAACTTTTTTAGGATATCAACATCCCATTTAGATTCATCTTTTAGCTGTCTATATACTAGGTATAATTCCCCTTTTACATTTATTACTTCTCGATTAATCATTTTAATTCAATTATTTTTTGGATAAGCGCCATCGCATTGATTTCTTTATCAATCCTAAAGTTAGACTGATAACTGAACTCATTGAGATAAATAGCAACCATTCCTTCACTTTCATTTGCGTATACAGATACATTATCATAAAGATAACGATAAAACTCCTCAAAATCACTAACGTTTGCATTAGCGATAATCTGACGGATTTCTTTCCAACTTGGTTTTGCATTACTTAGTTCTTTAACTACTTGGCTCATATAGTTAGAGGACACAAGTATTGTTTTATCTATTGTAAGTTTATTGTCTTGAGTTGATAACTGGATTGTATTAAGACATTTACGTAAATCTGGGTAGTATTGGTTTACAATAGTTTTTAGATCTTCTACCTCAAACTTAGTTTCTTCTTTGTTCATTACCCAAGCAACGTGTTTTGCTACTTCACCTTTAGTAGGAGGTACTATCTTAAGTACTTGACAACGTGATTGAAGTGGGTCGATAATACGCTCTACAAAATTACACGTCATAATAAAACGTGTTGTACGTGAGAACGATTCGATTACATTACGTAAAGATGCTTGGGCTTGGATAGTTAAGAAATCAGCTTCATCCAAAATAACCACTTTAAGTGGTTTGAACGACATTGTAGAAGCAAAACTTGATACCTTATCCCTAATAGTTTCAATACCTCTTTCATCTGAAGCGTTGATGTAAAGGTAATCACAATCTAGATTTTTAACAATAATCTTAGCTAGTGTTGTTTTACCAGTTCCAGCAGGTCCTTGAAATATGAAATGTTGGATATCTCCTTGATTCAAATATTGTTGAATCGATTTTTTGATATGTTCGTTCCCAACGTAGTTTTCAAGAGTTGATGGGCGGTATTTTTCAACTAAAAGGCTATGATCAGTAATCGCCATAAATGTTAAATTTCTTAACGGGTTCAGGTTTAATTTCTATCTCTTCAGTGCGTATAACATACAACTTACTTTCTAGGGGGGCAAGTCTAAATTCGGCTTTTTCCCCTGTTTTTTGAAACCAAGCCTCTAGAGCTTCAGTAAGTGATTTGTGTACTATTTTATCACCAACAAGCACCCAAGAATCTCCTGGGGCTTGTCTGTTGGCAATAACTTCTAAATATTCTTGGGTCTCTACTCTCATTACATCATCCCACCCATCATCGACATTGGGTCTACTTGGTTATCGTTTTCTTGAGGTTCATCCACAACTGTACATTCTGTAAGTAGAATAGTACCTGCTACTGAAGCAGCATTTTCAAGTGCTGTACGAGTTACTTTAGCTGGGTCTATAATACCTGCTTCTTTCATGTTAATCTTTTTCATAGTTTTAATGTTAAAACCAGTCCAAGTATTATCTCCAGTGTGGGTTAAGTTATCAGCCATAATACGACCATCAACTTCATCCCAACCAGCGTTCATTAAGATTCGGGTAAATGGTTGACTACAGGCATGTTTAACAATCTCAGCACCAATATCATTTCCTTCAATACCTTCACGAGCATATAATAAAGCAGCACCACCACCAGCTACAATACCTTCTTCAATGGCAGCTTTAGTAGCGTTTAGAGCATCATCTACACGATCTTTAGTTTCCTTCATTTCTGATTCAGTAAAACCTCCAACATGAATAATACCTACACCACCTACAAACTTAGCAAGTCTTTCTTGTAGTTTTTCAATCTCAAAAGGTGTTGAAGCTTGTTCAATCTGTTGTTGTAAAGTTTCGATACGAGTTTCGATTCGTCCTTCTTCACCTTTACCATCTACGATTGTGGTTTGTTCTTTAGTTACATTAACTGTACGAGCTTCACCAAACCAATCCCAAGAGAACTCTTTTAGTTTCATACCTTTTTCCTTACTAAATACTTCACCACCTGTTAGGGCTGCAATATCTTCTAAGATAAGTTTTCTACGATCACCAAAGTCAGGTGCTTTGACAGCACACACTGCTAACGTACCTCTCATCTTATTTACTACTAAAGTAGCTAAAGCTTCGTTATCAATATCTTCAGCAATAATCATCAACGAACGTCCTGTACCTGAAACACCCTCTAATACTGGGAGTAGATCTTTTACTTGAGTAAAACGTTCATCAGCAATCAAAATATATGGATCACTTAATACTGATGACATAGTGTTATTATCAGTTACAAAGTAAGGTGATTTATAACCTCTATCAAACTGCATACCTTCAACAACTTCAAGATAAGTCTCACCTGATTTTGATTCCTCGATTGTAACTACACCATCACGACCTACTTTACCCATAGCGGTAGCAATAATCTTACCTACTTCTGGGTCGTTATTTGCTGATATGGTTGCGATTTGTTCTAGTTGTTCTTCTGATGAAATATCTTCAGATTTTGTTCTGAGAGATTCAACTACTTGTTTTACAGCCTTATCAATACTACGTTTAATCTCAACTGCATTAGCACCGTTATTAAGGTGTGAAAGGCCTGATTTTACCATCTCACGAGCTAATAAAGTAGAGGTAGTAGTACCATCACCTGCTTTATTTGCTGTTTTTACAGATGCTTGTTTTACCATCTCAACCCCCAGATTCTCTACTGGATCTTTGAGTGTGATAGATTTAGCGACCGTTACACCATCTTTAGTTGATTGGGGTGCTTGACCTGGTTGGGAAATCACTACGTTACGACCATTAGGTCCTAGGGTTGATACAACAGCATCTGCTAGTTTATCAATACCCGCTACTAGTTTAGTTCTTGAATCAGAACCGTAATCAATAATTTTACTCATCGTCTTTATTAATTTTTGCTAAAACTTCATTTTCTTTACCAATCCAGTATTCATCACCTTTATATTCAAACTTGGTGAATCCCATTGTAGGTAATACTACAACGTCTCCTTCTTTTAGGCTAGTTGGGGTAAAAGTACCCATAACTGTGTGTCCAGGACCTACTCCTACAACCTCACCTGTTTTATTGGTTTCATTCCCTAAATCTGGGACTACAATGTTTCCATACATTGTTTCTTCTACTTCAACCGGTTTAACGATAACCGCGTTGTACATTGCTTCTAAACTCATAATTTAACTAATGTTTGTATTCTTTTTTCGATTTGTTCAAATTTTTCTACATACTCCTTAACTGACGAATAATCAACTTCTAAAAGACTATCTTTAGCAATTTTGTTAACTGCTGTTGATAGATTAGAGCAAAACGCTAGAGTTTGTTGGTAAGTTTTACCACTTTTTTCTGCTGTTACGTTTTTAACTACAGCGTAGTTGTTCTCATCAATCTGAATCATGTAAGGATCCAGTATTGGATCTGTAATAAAATTAGGCATAACTATTTATTTATTATTATAACGTGAATATACGAAAGATACCTCAGGACACCAAATTATAACTTACTTAATTTTAAGTGTTTTTGGTTTTGCTTTATCTGAAATTGGGATAGAGATTTCAAGTAAGCCATTTTCAAGTTTAGCATCTGCTTTACTTAAATCATACTTAGCTGAAATTTTATATCCTAAATCAAACGAACGCTTTGATAATCCTCTGTGGATAGTTCCAGGGTGGAAGGTTTCTTCCTCTGGTTTATTATAACTGATTTTTAAAACGTCATCTTCAATATCTACTGTAACATCGTCTTTAGTAAGACCAGTACACGCAACCTCAAATTGAAGGTTGTCATCAGTATAAAAGATGTTTAAAGGGTGTGGTTGTTTTGCCTTTGCGGCTGCTAAATACCCACTTGATGGGTTAAAGAAATTGTGGAATAAGATATCAAATTCCGAATAGTTTGTACTCATATCGATTTACATTTTGTGCTGTCACTAAGATCAGCGATTATTAAAATATTACGTGCCCTGAGGTCTTTCGTATGTTTATACGTATGTTAAAAAGAAGTTTCTGCTTTTCTTACCATAGAATATTCACTAGTAATGTTTTCTGTACTAAACTGTAGTTGAAGCAATCCACCTTTAGCTAACTTAAGAGTACCAGACTCCATATCTTTATTGGCTGCTAATATTGTTTTAAACATATTAGAATCAAAAGGAATACTAATACCACCTTCTTTAACATTACCCATTAACTGATAGGTAATCTTATTACTATGTCCATGACCATCTCCAAAAACGATTTCACATACTAGGTTCCCATCTAAGTCATTTGTTGTTTTGAAGACCATGTTATCTACATCACTTAGAGCGCTTTTTGCTCTAATAAGTTGGGAAACATCTTCACTTGTCAAGTCGATTTTAACTTCCCATTCATCAGGTTCGTTTACTGTACCTACTCTGGGAATCAATAACATATCAGATAGAGCATATGTTAGATTAAAATGCATATCTGATAGATTTAACTTTGTGGCTACATCGTTAATCTTTTCTACTTCAACAAGTACATTACCTTGACAAATAGAAACTAAGTTACTTAGCTTTTTAGTATCATAGATAGGTAATACAGTATTATCTAGTTGAAAATCTTCACATAGGACCTGTCCAATAACATCCTTACTGGGTGAGACAAAGTTGATTTCTAAGTGGTTATCGTTGATAATCCATTTTACAGACTCGTTAGTACCTAAATAATATTTACTAATAAGTGATGTGAGTAGTGATCTTGCTATCATAAGTTAAAAAATGTATTTCTGTATGGGTTTAAGTTTAAAGTCCATCCAAGGTCATCATAAAAACCTTCTAGTTTGTTTAATAAGATAGATTCAAATATTTTCTTTCTATCTGCGTATTGTTCTATAAATGTACTAATCTTTTCTGGGATATCAAAATCTAAGAATGCGAGTCCATCGATTTTGTATGGATTATCTTTCATATAAATCCATTTTACTTTATCACCTTGAACTATGTAACTATGGTTTTTATCTAAACCCCAAAATCTAAGTAAATCATTATACTTTACAGTAGCTCTAACTGATGCTGGGGCTCCTTTAGCTAGAGTAGAAAACATCTCACCAGCTCTAGCCTTACGTTCAGTATATTTATTTAGTGTTTTTACAGATGTAGGATTACCTAGTTTAGTTAGGGGTAAAGTTCCATCTAATATTTGCTTTCTAAAGACTTTTACACGCTCATCAATCTCAGGTTGAGTTGCTCCCTTCAAAACATCTACTAATACTTCTCTAAAGAAATCACCCAAAATAGGTGGGAAGTTTGCCTTTTTAAACTCTAAACCCTTAACATCAAGTGTTTCTTTGGCAATACCTTCTTGTTTAGTAATCCACTGAGCATATCTACGGGGAGCTCTAAAATAAGCTGAACGAATAACACATTCAGTCTTCATTTCAAGTCTATGTTCGGCTACATTAAAACAATCCCGAGCTAATCTATTGTAGTCTTCTGTGATGATGTCTTGGTATTGTAATGCGATTTTCTCGAGGGCATCGTCTTTTTCTTCAGTACCCATCTCATCAAAACTAGGGTGCTGATGCCTAAGCAAAGGTTCAGCATTAAAATAATTAGAGTCTGTATCAACATAGGCACAATAGTTTATATCACCTTCATCACAAATCCACCAAGGTACTTCTTCAATATGTTTCATTCAGTTATCTGTATTTCACCTAAGTTATGAGCCGGAATATAATAATAATATTCGTGTTTATCAAGCCATCTTGTGACTATTCTTTTCATTTCATGGGAGTTACCTGTAATAACCTTATATTGTTTATAACCAGGCTTTTCCCAAAAGAAAAACTGTTCTAGTCTTTCTTCTACTTCTTTATGTTTTAGTCCGTGTAAATCTAAACTAGAACTTAACATCTGGGAGAGTGATTATTCCTTCATCTTTTTTTCCTTGAGAGTTTAATAATTGTTCTTCGGGGATGATGTGGAATTGATACCCTTTAATAGAGAATTTACCTCCTTGTTTTAACATTTTTCTAAAGAAGTTTTGTTGAACCTCAGTCCATTCTTCACTTAGTTTAATAATAGCATCTTTATTAAGTTTTTCCCCTTCGTGGTAAATCTCTACTTTTCCTCTAATTGATTGTTTACTTAACATACTTATAATTTAATATTATTTTTTATAACTTTATTCATGTGTCTATTAGCGCATAAAGCAGACTCTTGGATAATCCGTTGCCCCGATAGAGTAATCGCTTCACTCAATACTACGTTTCCGTATCTGAAGCTACCAAGAGCAGTTGCACCATACAAGCTATTTAACAAAATCTTCATAGTATATTGCTTCATATGAAAACTAGCTCCTAACTCACTATCTCCAGCCTTATATGCTACCTTCATTTTACCTTTATAAAAAACACGTTCATCAAACCATTTTTTAAGGATAGTAGATAATACCGATTCTTTATCTGTTCTGAAAAACACACCATTTGCTGAGATTGCTAGATTATTGTTTTCAATAAACGAGATTAAATCCCCTACTGATATTTGAGTGCGCTTACGTTTAGTATTTTCTATGATAATTAAATCTTCACCATCTTTTGATTTAAGATCATTTAACCCTAAACGATTATTCCTATCATCTTCATCTATGATTCTCCCAACCATAGTTTCCTTACCGATATTAATAGTCATAATAATAGAAGGATATAGTGAAGTTAAATCCTCATCAAACATATAGTTGTAGATACCTGCTTTTGGACAAAATAAATAACCACCAGCGTAGTTCTTCTTATGAATAGGGTTTTTATCTTTAGGTGGGGGGACTATATCTTGAGAAAGTAAATATGCTGAAATAGCACCATCTTGTGTTTTTGTATTAGCATAAACTTCACTATAGTTGTGTTTACCTTTATGAGCTAGGTTTTTGGATAAAGATAAATACTCTAACTTTTCATCTAATACCTTTAAAATCTCAACATCACGGAAGTTATACTCAATGAAGGTATCTACATCGTTTTCAAATAATCTATCTAAACTCCCCTCGTATTCTATTTTATTTAACCCAGCATATTTTTCACCAATAGCGTCTAACTTATAAGATGGTTCATCAGCCCAACTATATTTTTTATGTAAACGCATGTAATCTAGGGATTCAACACCCGCTATTTGAATGTACTGATCTTTAAACCAAGGTGTTTCTCTAACAACGTTTATAGGTGATAGATAAGTTGCTGCTCTTTGTCCTAAAACATTTTTGATTCTATAATAAAGATAAGGAATATCAAAGTAATCACTATTCCACCCCACAATAATATCTGGGTCTATTTCTCTAAATGAGATAATAAATTGTTTGAGTAATTCCTTTTCAGTAGGGAAGGGGATTATTTCTCTATTTTTAGTCTTAGTATGTTTGATTTGAGATTTAGCATCTAAAATTAAGATAACCCACTTGTCAGTTGATTTATCATACCAAGCTACTGATGTAACTTTTTTAGGAGCACTTTTAATATATTCTTCTGTTAGCGCTTCACCCATTTCAATCTCAATATCAAAGAATAATTCTTTATGAGAAGTAGAGGGATCATCATTAGTCCCATATTTTTCAATTAAAAACTTTTGATAGGGAGGTATATCAGCAAAGTGAAGATTCATATCATCTCGTTTCCACCTTGTTGTTTTCTTTAAACTTTCCCCATTCAAACCCTTATGAGTGCTCTCCTCAGGAGAACACTCAATATAAGCTTCGTTTACCCATCTTTCTACCTTATAACCATCATCATCGGTCCAAAGGTGAATATCATAGGTATTCTGTTCGTCTTTAACTGCTTTAGCAAAGGCTTTTTTATACATTAAAAGAACTGCTTTAGGTCAGGTCTGAAGTAATTGATATTCTTCATGACCTTTCTGTCACGTGTTCTATAGACAATATAATAGTCTCCAACCTTCTCAAAGTGACAAGGTTCATTTTGCTCTTTGGAACGTCTTTGAACCGTTGCTTGTGCCTCCTCTTCGTCCACACAAGCCTTTGACATATTTGAGGCTTGGACTTCTTGATACGCATCCCATAACCTATCCTTAAGACCATGAAGCATAGCTCCGTTACCAATCGAAACGTAGGCAATGTCACATAAAGCGTCAAGCACCTCAACAATATCACCTGCTTCACAGGCATCTTTGTATTCTTCAAGTTCTTCGAGAATGAAGTTGTAAACAAACATCCATTCTTTTTCTTCAGGGATAACAGGTTCATAATTGTTGGGTTTGCCCATTGTGGCATTAAATTCTTCTACTTCGCTTACAAATGGGACATATTCCCCCTTAAACTGATCAGCTATACGTTGTGCTGTTAAATCAGCCCACTCGTGTTCTGGGACCATTGATAATTGGTCTCTGTCTTTAAGTGAGTTTAGTAAACCTAGACTATTACGTAATTCTAGTTCTACAGCTTCTTTAAAACTCATTATACTAAGATTTTAATAATACGAGACTTATTTACTCCTTGAATCTCAAATTCACCATTCCAACCTTCATATTCCTTATAGATTTTTGCTTCAGCTTCAGTAGCTGATTCAGCATCGATTAGGAACTGTTCTGTTGTTTTTTTCACTTTACCGCGCTCATCTTCTGTTTTGATGACGACTTTTCCTGTCCAGTAACTCATAATTTAAATGTTATGTCCTCCGTTATTAATTTTTAAACTATCAAAAAACTCTTTACGAGCGTTGTTTTGATCATCTCTAAATGCACCTGATGCTTTCGTAGTAACCATTGCAGCACCTTGGTGTTTTACTCCTCTACAAGATACACAGTTGTGGGTTCCTACAATAGTAACAATCACACCTAAATTACCTTCTGTAATTTTATCTACTGCATTATGGATAGCTGATGTTAGTTGTTCTTGGATAGCACCTCTACGACCAAATAGCTCTACGATTCTATTTAGTTTAGATAAACCAATTACTTGTCCTTTATCTCCTGCTATGTAACCAATATGAACTACCCCCCCAATCGTTTGGTGGTGGTGAGAACACATTGATGTTAGTGGAATATTTCTTTCAATCACAATACCATCATACCCATCTGAAGGGAATGAAGTAATAGGAGACATTGCTGTATAACGTCCAGCCCATAAGTCATTTACATATGCTTTTGCTACACGACGAGGTGTTTCCATTGAGTTTGGATCATTTCTCCAATCACATTTTAGGGCATCTAAAAATTGACCATATGCTTCAGTAGCACTATCAATCATTTCTTGTTTTTGATCGTTGTTTAAGGGGAAACCTTCTGCTACTCCGTTAGCAAAACCTGTTTGTACCACTTCTAATTGTTCGTGGATTTTTCTTCGTTTGTTTTCCATTTATTATAACTCTTTATTTACTTGAATATACGAAACCTATTTACAAAGCCCAAATTGAAGGTAAATTTCTCATATTTCCGTTTTCATCGTCCAATCCATAACCCACAATCCATTCTTCATCAATATCAAATGCGTGGTAGCATTCTTGAGGTGGGGTAGGTGATGTTTTTCTAACAATAAGGGTAACGATTGAAATAGAGGCTGGTTTTTTAACTTCTAGATACTCAGTAATAGCTTTCATTGTATTACCTGTATCATAAATGTCGTCTACTATGTAGACGTGTTTACCTTTGATAGGGGTTTCTAAATCTTTTGATATAACTATATCGCCTTGTTTGCGGTTTATATACGATTTAACGCGCATAAAATCACATTCCATGTCAATTGGTGTGACACGAACCAAATCGCTGTAGAACGCAAAACACCCATTTAATAGACCTACCATTACAACAGGTGTCTTATCTCCTCTATGTTTATCGGCGATTTGTTTACCGATAATTTTAGTTTTGAATTGAATTTCTTCAGCTGTTAATAACTCTTTCATTTAAATTTATTTTTTACTCTTTCTGAAAT